>Ga0153940_1000766_pt1 | contig 15387 bp, 14 predicted proteins | sample TSNJ024MetaG_FD_104736 | JGI IMG/M metagenome (GOLD analysis project Ga0153940, IMG submission 104736) | Attine ant fungus gardens microbial communities from New Jersey, USA - TSNJ024 MetaG | ecosystem: Host-associated > Fungi > Mycelium > Unclassified | place: USA: New Jersey, Brendan T. Byrne...
AGCCACGCTGGAAAATGAGAGTGATAAAAAGTCAGCAAAAAGTGGAAGAATCCAGATGGCTCTCTTACTAGCTTCTGCGGATTGAAGAGATAGTTATGGCAAAATAAAATCCAAACTTTTTCTGCTTGAAATGCCTGGATCTACTGGCTTTTTGCATAAAAGTTTGGATTTTATTTTAGTTTGGATTTCGTCTGAAATCAAAACTTTTGGATTTCAGACGAATTCAAAATGTGCCTGGGAGACACATTTTGCCCTACAATTATCACCCTTGTTTCATTAAGAAGCTAATCAGCGCATGCTATGGTTTTGCACAGGACATACCCACACCCCCGTCAAAAGACACAGTTTGCGGCATCTTCTTGTTTGGCGGGAGGTTAATGGTTGAATTTTGGTTTTGGTTGGTTTTGGTTACTATTGATTCATATTGATTCATGGAAAAGAGCTTGATATGGGGGCTTGAATGATGCTATAATGTTACGAGGTTTTTGGAATTAGAGTGGATTGATGATAAAGGAGGTTTAACGATGATTCGATTATATGATAATGGTGCTTATTTGTTGAATGGTGTGGAGCTTGTGGAGGATAATGCGGATGGGCAGGCTGCGCTAAGGAGTAAATTGGGGGAGGCGGCGTCTTCGAGAGTGGAGGCGGCTAAGAATACGATTGCTTATGGGATTCTGGCGGAGCATAATACGTCGGGGAATATGGAGAAGCTGCAGGTTAAGTTTGATAAATTGACATCTCATGATATTACGTTTGTGGGGATTATTCAGACGGCTCGGGCATCGGGGCTTGAGAGGTTTCCGGTTCCTTATGTTTTAACTAATTGTCATAACTCTTTGTGTGCAGTGGGGGGGACGATCAATGAAGATGATCATATGTATGGTTTGAGTTGTGCGAAGCGGTATGGCGGGATTTATGTGCCGCCGCATCAGGCAGTTATTCATCAGTTTGCCCGGGAGATGATGGCAGGTGGTGGGAAGATGATTCTGGGGTCGGATAGTCATACCCGCTATGGTGCGCTTGGTACTATGGCGATGGGCGAAGGCGGACCGGAGATTGTGAAGCAGCTGCTGGAGCAGACTTATGATATTGATATGCCGGGGGTTGTCGGGGTTTATATGACGGGTAAACCGGTGCCGGGAGTGGGGCCGCAGGATGTTGCGTTGGCGATTATTGGTGCGGTTTTTGCCAATGGGTATGTTAAGAATAAGGTGATGGAATTTGTTGGTCCGGGTGTGGATAACTTAAGTGCTGATTTTAGGATTGGTGTGGATGTTATGACGACGGAGACGACTTGTCTTTCTTCGATTTGGAAGACGGATGATGAGATTAAAGGCTTCTATGAGACACATGGCAGAGGAGAAGAATATAAAAAATTGAATCCGGGTGCGGTGGCTTATTATGATGGTGTTATCTATGTGGAACTGGATAAGATCAAGCCGATGATCGCGATGCCGTTCCATCCTAGCAACACTTATACAATTGATGAGTTGAATGCTGATTTGATGGATATTTTGGATGATGTTGAGAAGAAGGCGTTGGTAAGCCTGGATGGTAAGATTGATTATACGTTGAAGGATAAGGTTAAGAATGGGAAGCTATATGTGGAGCAGGGAATTATCGCAGGATGTGCCGGAGGCGGATTTGAAAATATTTGTGATGCGGCGGATATCTTAAAGGGACAGAGTACTGGTTCGGATGAGTTTACTTTGAGTGTGTATCCGGCAAGTACGCCGATTTATATGGAGCTTGCTAGGAATGGAAAGCTGGCTGATTTGATGGCAACGGGGGCGATTGTTAAGACAGCATTTTGCGGACCTTGCTTTGGAGCGGGAGATACGCCGGCTCATAATGCATTTAGTATTCGTCATTCTACGAGAAACTTCCCTAATCGTGAGGGTTCCAAGATTCAGAATGGCCAGATTTCTTCGGTGGCTCTGATGGATGCCCGTTCGATTGCGGCGACAGCGGCCAATAAAGGATTTCTGACACCGGCGACGGAATATGCAGGTGAGTATAGCAGACCGACCTATCATTTTGATAAGACGATTTATGAGAATCGGGTATTTGATAGTAAGGGTGTGGCAGATCCGGCGATGGAAGTGAAGTTTGGACCGAACATTAAGGATTGGCCGGCGATGTCTGCTTTGACGGATAATTTGATTCTGAAGGTGGTTTCGGAGATTCATGATCCGGTTACGACTACGGATGAATTGATTCCTTCAGGGGAGACGTCCTCTTATCGATCCAATCCTCTGGGGTTGGCAGAGTTTACGCTTTCCAGAAAGGATCCGGCTTATGTGGGTCGTGCGAAAGAAGTGCAAAAGGCAGAGCAGGCGCGGACAGCAGGGGAAGACCCAATATGTGCTTTGGCTGAGCTGGCACCGGTTTATGAGAAGATTAAAGCTGTTTGTGCTGACGTGAATAATCAGAATACTGGTATTGGAAGTGCGATATTTGCGGTGAAGCCGGGTGATGGTTCTGCCCGGGAACAGGCGGCATCCTGCCAGAAGGTGTTAGGCGGATGGGCTAATATTGCGAATGAATATGCGACCAAACGTTATCGCTCTAATTTGATCAACTGGGGTATGCTTCCATTCTTGATCCAAGAAGGGGAACTGCCGTTTAAGAACGGGGACTATCTGTTTGTACCGGATATTAAGAAGGCTGTAGCTGAGAAGGCTGAGCAGATTAAAGCGTATGCAGTTGGTGATACGGTTAAGGAGTTTACGCTTGCTTTGGGCGATTTGACGGATGATGAGAGAGAGATTATTTTAAAAGGCTGCTTGATTAATTATAATAGAAGATAAAGTGAAACTTAGTTCAGAGGGAGTTTTGACTCCCTCTGAACTTTAGGATTATCCTATTTTCCGAATGCCCCATAGTAGCGGATTACTGAGGAATTCCAATTACGTTATCGACAGGAAGACTGATGATTGAACCCTGGGCTTTTGGAGTCTTATGCAGAAAAGCAGCAATTTGTTCCATTGCTTTATCCTTGAGGTCTCTTGTTACAAGGATAGCAACTATTTCTCGTTCGTTCTGGAGGGTAATACCAAGAAAGGCCGGCATGGTTTCTGCACAAAGGTGCCGGGCATTGAGAACGGTTCCGCCGGTGACACCGGCAGACTGGGCACATTCTATTAAGGCTTCACTGTAGCCTTGGTTAATAACAGCCAGAATCAAATCATTTTTTATACTTTCAGACATAATATCCACACTCTTTTCTATTTTCTTTTGGATGTGAGCCGTTCTCATTGGATCCAGCGGTAGTTTTTCCGAAAACTGAATGCCGCTTAAGGGGATTGTAAAGGCGATTCCACGTCCTGGTTTATCAAGGTGTAAAAAGCGCTGCAGTTCTTCCAGAGCAATTCGTGCGCGGTTACCCGGTACAATACCCAGCAGTATCAGCTTACCGGATGGACCGAAACCCATCAGGTCGGCCAGACCTTTTCCGGCGGTGCCCTCGCCCATGCAGCCGTGAATCAGGTGAAGATGCATCTTCTGCAGCAATCTTGCGGCCTGTTCACCGTCCCGTCGGTTTACAATGCTTATCATTAGCTTTGGCGTTGCCTTGTTTTGTAAGGCGTCATGGAAAGCATGTTCATTTATATTATTCATTATCTGATGCCTCCTCTTGCATTAATTCTTCTACAATTTCATCCATATCTTCATCTTCAAGCAGTTCTGCAGCGGTTGATCTGCGTAGTTTGATCTGGTAGATAAGACCCATTAATTGGATTGCAATGGGAGGTGTCATGGCTACCAGCGCCACGATGCCGAAAGCATCTGTCATCACGTTGCCGCCGATTGCTTCACAAGCCCCCATTACCAGCGGCAGGAGGAAGGTCGAAGTCATTGGTCCGGAAGCTACGCCACCGGAGTCAAAGGCGATACCGGTGAAAATCTTTGGCACAAACCGGGTTAAGAGGAGCGCAATCAGGTACCCGGGTATGACAAACCAGTAGATGGATATGCCGGTGATTACGCGGAGCATGGATAACCCCACGGAAAGCGCTACGCCGATTGAGAGACAGAGATTCATGGCTTTGCGGCTGATAGCACCGCTAGTGATTTCTTCTACCTGCTCGTTCAGGACATGGATGGCCGGTTCGGCTTTCACGATATAATAACCAATTAGCATGCCGATGGGAATCAGAAGCCATTTTGAGGGAGAGCCGGCCAGTTCTCCGCCCAACAACGAGCCAACCGGAATGAATCCTACGTTGACGCCGGTCAGAAATAGTACCAGTCCCACCATTGTATAAGCCATCCCCACACAGATTTTGAGTATTCTCCGCTTGGTAAATGTACGGAAAATAATTTGAAAAACAGTAAAAAATATGGAGATGGGAATTAATGCCAGCAGCACTTCTTTGAAATAGACCGGCAGCTGTATAAAGAATTGGTGCCATACATCCCGCAATGTTTCTACCTGTGGAATGATAACCTGATCATAGGTGGCTTCCTGCGGGTTGTAGAGAATGCCTAACAGCATGACTGCGAGGATAGGACCGATGCTGCACAGTGCGACAAAACCAAAACTGTCATCCTGGGAGTTCTTTCCACTCCGTGAACTGGCAAGTCCTATTCCCATGGATAGGATAAAGGGAACGGTAATCGGTCCGGTAGTGACACCACCTGCGTCAAATGCTACGGCGACAAAATTATTCGGCGTAAAAATTGATATGACGAATACTATTCCATAGAATATGTATAATAACGTTGAGAGCTGAATACCAAACTGTATATGAAACAGTGCAATTACCAGAAAGATGCCGACGCCTGAAGCAACTGTAAGAATCAGTATCATATCTGGAATTGCGGAAACCTGTCCGGCCAAAACGCTTAAATCCGGCTCAGCAATGGTAATAATAAAGCCCAGCAAAAAGCAGGCAAAAGTCACCAACCATTGCGACTTACTGTGACCAAATGTGCGCCCCACACTTTCACCTATTGGCATCATGGACATGTCCGCACCCAGTGAAAATAATCCCATACCCAGAACAAGCAGCATAGCACCGGCAAGAAACATAACAACTGTGTCAATACTAAGAGGGACGATAAGCGATGCCAGTACCAGTACAATAGCTGAGATAGGTAAGACGCTGCTGAGTGACTCCTTGGTTTTTTCTTTTAATCTTTCATACATGATTTCACCTGCCTTTGCATATTAGTCCAATTATAATATAATTCAAAGATGAATGCAACCGCAACAGAGCCGCTCCTCACAGACGTGAGGGCGGATCTATATGTCCAAGTAGTGTAGAAGAGGGTCAGTGCTCTGAAGAATATTCTCTTTTACAAAGGGTACTTGGTTGGAATTGATACAAATCTTCGTAAGACTCAAGTTCATCTTCATTTTGAATAGCAGATGGAATCAGACCGGTACAGTCCATCGAGGAGCCGGCCTTTTGGATATGGAAAGCGTCGGGGAATTGATCCAGTGGATAATTCTTTTCGAATGAGTCACCCAATGTGCATTACCTCCTTTTCCATTAGGATGATTCCTTTCTACCACATTTATACCGGGCAAAATCAGGTTATTTATCGTTACTGTTCGCAGCCACTATTCATCTGGGATCTGCTTGCCGGTCTGGTCTATATGATAGTTTTTTGTATAGATTAATTCGGAAATGGGGACCAGTTCATAGCCTTTATCTCTTATCCCTTTAATCATGGCGTCCAGTGCCAGGGCAGTATATTTTGCACCATTGGGAGCAGTGTGTTAAGTACAACAGGTCAAATTCGAAAAAAAAGCTGCTCAAACCGTTCGTTGTCTGTGAATTCGATTTTTTCCAGTAGCGACCGCCAGAAACAGCGCTGTTGCTGACGGTTTAAATGATGATATATGGATTGCCAGCAATCTCCAAACATTTTTATTGTTATAAAGTCTGCTTGCGTGGGCGGAGCGCTGTCAGTATCTGTGGATGACTTGAGGCTGTATTCTAATTCTTCGCAGGTCTGGTCATATTGCTGCTGACTGATTCGGCCTTTTAGGTAGATGTGATTTAAACGCTTGATTTCTCTTTTGATTTTATCGGTATCTATTACTGGCCGGACTGTCTGGCGGGGGGTGATGGAATGAATGATAAGGCGGCAGGCTTTTGTTTGCTGCGTGAGTGTGGATAACAGATATCGTTCCAGTGTTTCTTCACCGCAGCTTTTGGAAAAGGTGCAGGTATGGGCAGCGTAATGGTTGGGACAGCGGTAGTAACGGTAGTATTTTAGTGTGGATTTCAGCTGTTTTTTTCGAGTATTGGATGTCATCAGCCGGCCGCAGGCAGGACACTTAATGAGACCGGAGAACAGATAGACAGCTTCGTCTTGTGGGGGGGTACGTAAGTGACAATTCTGCTTTTGGATGGACTTAAGCTGATGGTATTGTTCCGGGGTGATATAGGGCGGACAATAGTTGGGGTTATCGCGATAAATGCCGGCATACATGGGATTGGTGCACATGGAGCGGATGCGGCTGACGGTGAGAATGGATCCGTATTTTTGATTTATATGGCGGATGGTTGCATTTTTAGACTGATGGCGAAGATAATAATCGAAGGTGTCCTCTACAATTGTTTGATATTCTTCGTCTTTTACCACTCGTTTTATGTTATCGATTACGGCTGCTTTATAGCCAAAGGGCATGGATGGATTGCCGAAGATGACTTTTCCCTGGCGGATGGAGTTTTCATTGACAAAGCGGATGCGCTCACTTGTGGTATCCACTTCATTTTGCCCAATACTGAGCATAATATTAAGATTCAGACGTCCGTCCCGGGTATCCATATTGATATTAGGCTCGGCGGCGGCAATCCACTTTACCCCATAGCGATCCAGTATATCCTGAACCTTATAAAAGTCAGAGACATTGCGGAACCACCGGTCCATTTTCCAGAAGAGGATAATGTCGATATGACCTTGTTTTACTGATTCCAGCAAAGCACGAATGGCTTTTCGCTTTCGTAATTCTTTGCGGGCGGTTTTTCCTTCATCGGCGTAGACAGCCACCACTGACATTTGGTGGGTGCGGGCATATTCTTTTAGGAAATCCTGCTGTGCCTGCAGGCTTTTTCCATGCATCTGCTGTTCAGCGGTTGAAACACGGATGTAGATTACACAACGTTGCATGTTGATCTGCCTTACATGTTTTTGTATAGTATATGTAATAGGTAAGATGTACAAACACTCCTACATATATTTTATTATTAATTTTGATGAGAGGATGAGGGTATATTGGACAGGGCGGGAACCATTAGTGATATGGAAAAAATGTTTGAAATATTAATAAAACTATTAGAAGAGCAACAGAATGTAACGATAGAATATGAAATCATAAAAAGGGAAGATACCGGAAAAAGTATCTGAAGGAAAATGCAGAAGTGTTATAAAGATTAAAAGTGCAGCATGGTTCTTTAAAGAAGCTAATGAAGATAAAAAGTGTGCAAACGCTTATTACCTTAAGCAGAGAAATTGCAAAAATGCATGAAGATATGGTTTGGATTGCTATAAATGAAGCGTATTATTACGCTTTGCAGAAAATGAACCTGCTGCATCTGATTGAAATTGGAATTAGTTCTATCTTAGAAAAGCTGGTTATCTCCAACAAGGAGGAGATCATGCCTGCTTAGAAGTCAGATTCCAATATAGAATATCCAGGAACTCGCTTGTAGATGGGCGCAACTTCAGCGTGTATGGGCAAACTTCCTGGATCAGCTCCCGCTGTTCCTTCCAACAGGAATTGATTACCGTGCGGATATTGCGCTCTACACATTGCACATTTGTATTAAATTCAGCAGCAATTAGTGGATATAACTGCTTTGTGATATACAAAAGGCGGCGTTCGTCTTCTTGCGTAAGACAAAGTGCATGGACGATATAATTATACCCTTTGTAAGTTGCGTGAATGCCCATTGAACGGACTAGTTCATGAATTTCTTTCATAATATAATACCCCCCCTAGAAAGCCTGGCAATTGATTCTGAGATAATTCCCCCAATTTCTTAGCCATAGAATAACACAAAGAATACGAAGGAATTTCTAAAAAATTACAAAAAAACTTAATATTTACCAAAAAAATACATTTAAAGAAAAAAATACCTAAAAAAGGTGTTTTTTTGCCCTCAAAAGGTTGTAGTTTCAGTTTAACACCGTTGTGGCATAAGATGATTGCCCCATTGCACAGACTTTCATTATTACATACGGTACTGACTATAGATTCAGCACCATAGTCTTTCCAGTCAAGACTATCAACGTTCCATTGAATGGTATAGTAGCCACAACTGGCGGCGTCCAGAATTACATCATTATTATAATCACTATAAGGCGGGCGGAAGAGATTCATTTCCACGCCGGTAAGTTCTTTTACTTTGTTATGTACCTTCATCAGTTCTTCTTTTCTTTCCTCGGTGGTTAGTTTGCTCATTTCTTTATGGCTTTCGCTGTGATTGCCCAAATCATGACCGGCAGACTGTATTCTTTTTACGTCATCCGGATAGCTTTCGACCCAGCTGCCGGTCATGAAGAAGGTTGCACGTACTTCATTGTCTTTCAGGACATCGAGGATTTGCTGTGTGTCTTCGTTGCCCCAAGCGGCATCAAAGGAAAGTGCAACCTGCTTCTTGTCCGTGTCAACGCTGTAGATTGGAAGTTCCCGCTCAACGGTAGTACTGCTTACACCGATCAGCTTTTCTTTTACTCCGCTCCAATACAATACAGATAAGCCTGCAATCATACACAGGCCAAAGATAAAAATACTTAGAGTACCACTTTTATTCATAGTATCTCCAATCAAAAAGATTCTCATATTATCATATGCAGGTGGATAAGGGGTGGTTCTAAAAATTAATAAAAGCTTGAAATTTTAATGTTCAAATCCTTCCGGTAGGAATAGCTTCCGGAACACTGAAGGAGTCACTTCCATCTCTTTTTTAAACGCCCTGATAAAGTGAGATGTACTGAAAAAGCCACATATCGCAGCGATATGCTCCACTGTCTCATTGGTTTCTAACAAGAGTGTCTTAGCCTTTTTCAGCCGAAAGTTGGCCAGATAAGTATGCGGTGCCAGGGAGGTTTCTTTTTTGAAAATCCGTGAGAAATGATACTGGCTCAAGGAAACGTAACCGGCGATGTCCGAAACGGTGATCGGTTCTTGAAAATGGGTGTGGATATATTGCTGCGCTTCTGCTACACAGGGGCTGTATGCTTTGCTTTCCGGCAGGGCCAGTATGCTGATAATATTATGAAGCAGGAAGGAGAGCTTGTGATCGTTGGGAACCGGAAGCGCGATTTCGCTTAGAATATAACTAAACAAAAACGAGGTTTCCACCCTGCCGGGAAAATGTGCGCCAAATTTATCATAAAGCATGTCGCAGTATGTTTGCGAAACATTCCCCCCAAAATGTATATATTCAAATCTAACCCGCCCTGTGGTCTGGTAGTGATGGTGGATTTTACAGTCAATCAGTACCACATCGCCGGACTTTGCCTGGAATTTCCGATCCCGGTATTCAAAGCAAAGAACACCCTCGATAATCCGAAATAGAAGGAAGGAATTTAGGTAAGGCCGGTTAACCCCATATGGCACGTCACAAGTATATTCAGCCGCCCAGAGGGCATAGAAGAGATTGGCTCTTGCAAAGGGAGAAGGAGAGTGGAAGAACACCCCTCTTTTTTCCAGAATCCCTTGCTCGCCGGCAATCATCCCCTCTTGATGTATTTTTTCCATAAGTATACTCCTTAACACAACAGCACGAAATGTATATGTTTCCGCATTTTTATATAATGAATTATATAATTTTTTAGTATATATTTTTAGTATATATTATTTCTAATAGAAAGAGCAAGAGGACATTTTCAAGGAGGAAATCAAATGACTTCAAAAGAAAGAGTACGGGCAGCATTTGCACACACACAACCAGATAAAGTGCCGGTAGATTTTGGTGGATTCTGCTGTTCCATGGTTAATGCAATTTGTGTAAAGGAATTGCGTGAGCACTATGGCTTACCTTATCAGCCGCCGAGAATTAATGACATGTCTACAATGACTGCGTACGTAGACCCGGATCTTGCGGATGCAATGGGATGCGACGTACAGCAGTTATATAACTATGGTGATACATATGGACATATTAATACGGACTGGAAAGAATGGTCTTATCGTGGTGAAACCGTTCTGATCCCAAGCAACTGTATCGTTAAAGACGATGGTGTAGGTGGATTTTATGTATATCCACAGGGTGATGACAGTGTTGCACCAGGCGGACATATGCCGGCAGGCGGATTCTATTTTGACAACGTGGAGCGTTCACCGGAATTTGATGAAGATGAAGCAGATATCGAAGAGCAGTTGGAAGGTTACCCATCGGTAACGGATGCTCAGATTGCATATCATAAAAAAGTTTATGAAGAAGTTAAGGGATTAAACCGGGCGATTCAGGTTGGGATCGGCGGATCAGCACTTGGTGATGCCAATGATATCCCAGGACCAAACATTAAGAATCCGAGAGGAATCAGAAGCATTTCAGACTGGTACATGGCGCCGCTTCTGTACCCCGATTATGTGCATGAAGTATTCGAGGTGCAAAGTGACCGTGCGATTGAAAACTTTAAAAAGTATTTTGAAGTTTTTGGAAATGATATTGACGTTGCATTTATCTGCGGAACTGACTTTGGCACCCAGAGAGGCCCGTTCCTGGATCCAAAAACATTCGCTGAATTCTATCTGCCATACTACAAGAAGATGAATGACTGGATTCACCGGAACACCACCTGGAAGACCCTGAAGCACAGTTGCGGTGGTATCTTCCCAATCCTTCCGGGATTAATTGAAGCTGGTTTTGATGGGATCAATCCGGTACAGTGTTCAGCAGAAGGAATGGATCCGCAGACTTTGAAAGATACGTTTGGAAAAGATATCGTATTCTGGGGCGGCGGTGTTGATACCCAGAAGATTCTGCCATTTGGAACCCCTCAGGAAGTAAAAGACCAGGTAAAAGAGCGATGTGAGATCTTTAATAAAGATGGTGGATTTGTATTTAATACCATTCATAATATTCAGGCAAATACGCCTCTTGAAAATATTGTGGCAATGGTTGATGCTCTTAAAGAGTATAATGGTGACAAATAAGGATAATAGTAATATGTAAAAGTGAGTAATGGTAATAATAATAAATAACGAAAATCCAGTTGCAGATTAACTACTGTGGCTGGATTTTTTAAGGTTTTTTAAGACTCTTAAGGTAAAAAAGTCATGGAAAGGGCGGAAATACAAAAAAAGAAAAATTGGGAAAAGTCACAAAAGTGATACTATAATATAGAAAAAAGGAAGCGTGTATGCGCAGTATGTTGAAAAAAGGCGGTTTTTTAAGGGGAAATGAGGGGTGAGGAGTGAAAAAGCGGAAGTGTAAAAATAAAAAGAATGACAAGAAATGTATATAATTTGACAAGATACTGTAATGACAACTGAATAGGATTATTATATACTTGCTTCAAGCTCAAATCCTATTAAAACAGTAAATTATTATTATAGATAACAAGGATACCAAGCAAACCTGCAAATTTGCTGTAGTGGGAATGAAGCGAATACTCTTTTCTTTTTGAGGGAACAGGTGACTGTTTCCTCTCCTTTTTTTTCTTAGTCGCGGAAACCAGAGGCGTCGAAGTATCTTCGAAAATAGGTAGGGGTGACGGAAGTTTCCTTTTTGAAGGCCCGGATGAAATGTGAATCGCTGGAGTATCCGCACTTTTCGGCGACATAAGTTAGACTGTGAGTGGTTTCGGCTAAAAGGGTTTTGGCATATTTTATTCGGATGTAGGATAGGTACTGATGTGGGGCTACACCCGTAATTTTTTTGAAGAGCTTGGAAAAATAGAATGGGTTTAAGGCCACATGCTTGGCGATATCGGGGACAGTGATATCTTCGTGATAATGATCCTGAATGAACTGGCGGGCTTTTTGGATCACAGTGGGTTCCTGGCGTTTGTCACGATAGGCCAAAAGACCGATTATATTGTGGATTAAAAAAGACAGTTTGTGTTCCTCCGGAGCGGGGGACTTTAGTTCGTCTAAAATATAGTTGAATGGAAAGTACAATTCTGTTTTTTCTGAAAAGCATGGTCCTTGTGTTTCATAGAGCATATCAAAGTATGCTTGTGAAGAACTGCCATCAAAGTGGAACCACTGAAAAGTTACAAAATCATCCGCCCAATAGTGGTGGTATTCTTTACAATCAAGAAATACAATATCTCCGTCTTTGGCAGTGAAAGACCGGCCGCGGTATTTGAAATTCAGATGACCTTTCAAAATACGGAATAAAAGAAAGGCGTGATAGTAGTTACGGTCAATTTCATAGGCGCTGTTGCAGGTGTACATTCCGCCGAAATGAATATAATATAAGTGCTCTTTTGCAAAGTCTGAAGGGGAGCAAAAGTAAATTCCTTCTTTATATGTCACGCCGCTGTGGGGCTGCGGGGTAAGTTCCTGATAATTCATCAAAATTCCTCCATAAATTAATTATGCAACAAGTTTAAAAGCCGCTGGCAGCAAGAATGTTAAGGCGTTCTTGAATAATCATAGTTACTATTCAGCCCTCGACTGTCCCGCGAGGTGTTTTCAGCATTTCTGTGCATTCTTGTTGCGGTTCAGCCGAAGGCTGAACTGTAACTAATCATAAGACATAAAATGTATATGAATAGACATCTTGTGTTAATGACAATTTGAAAAAGGCAAGTTATAATTTGGTCATGTTACATATGTAAACCCCGAAATACAAGGGTTTAATGGCGAAACGCACAAGAAAGTGGAGCTTGTTATCGGGTGTTTCTATACCTGTTTTGATATCAGGATTATACCATGTTTGTGTAAGAAAATAAAGTGAAACTTAGTTCAGAGGGAGTTTTTTAACAAAACCAAAACCGTGAAGGAGGAAAAAGGTATGAGCAGATCACAATTAGTATTGGATGTTATTAGCAAAAAGAATACCGGTTATTTACCAAGCCAGATTACATTTTCACACAGCGCCAAAAAGATGGAAGCTGCGAACAAACTTGGTATGACAGAAGAGGAATTGGATGTGTATCTTGGAAACCACATTAAGATTACCGCAACACTGGACGATGTGGTTCAGATTGATAAAAAAGATAAATATCTCATGGGTCTGGCAACAGAGAATAGCCGTGTGGTTTGGGACAAAGAACAGCCAAGTATGTTTTATGATTTGTGGGGAATGAAGTATGACGCGGATGAAGGCGGATATTTCAACTATGCCCATCCTCTGGCTGACTGTGATGATGATGATGAAATTTTAAAAGGATTCCACGCACCGGAACTTTCCGACATGGATATGTTATTCGCTTATGCCGAACAGGATTTAAAGAAATTCGGCGATGACTTCCTTGTAATTATGAATGGTTATAATGGAATATGGGAAAAGGCCTACCAGCTGGTAGGCATGGAACAGTTCATGTATATGATGATAGCAGAGCCGGAAAAAGTAGAATATATCCTGGATGTTATCTGTGACTACAAAGTAGAAATCGCAAAAGAAACGGTTAAGAGAGGTTTCCCGATCGGACATTACGGAGATGACCTTGGAACTCAGATTAGTACAATATTCTCTGAAGAAGTATTCAAAGAATTATTCCTTCCGAGAATTGCGAAGGTATTCCGTGTATTCAAAGATGCGGGGGTTCCGGTACAGATGCACTCCTGCGGTAAGATCACACCATTTATTCCGCATCTGATCGATGCGGGTCTTGATATTCTGGAGCCGGTACAGGCTTGTATGGACTTTGAATTACTGAAGAGAGAATATGGAAAATACCTGACATTCTACGGCGGTGTGGATACGCAGGATTTGCTGACATTTCGAACACCTCAGGAAGTATATGATGAAACACTCAGAGTAATTGATGTGCTTGGAAAAGGCGGCGGACTGATTATCGGACCATCTCAGGAGGTTATGAATAACGTTCCTGTTGATAATGTACTTGCACTAATGAAAGCGGTAAAAAAGGCAAGAGGAGAAGAATAAAAACATCCGATACGGACGTTTTTATATAAAGTAATTATGTAAAATTGTGAAAAGGAGGAGGAAAAGAAGTAACGTAGTAAAAGCAGTACAAAGTAAGCGGGTGAGAAAAAAGTAAGGATGTAACCCCCAAATATTAAAATTCAGGAGGAGAAATCAAGTGAAGAAAAGATTATTAGCAGGTATTTTAGCGGGATTATTTGCACTCAGTACGTTAGCAGGGTGCGGAGGCACAACAGACAACAGCAGCAATAACGATGCAGCAGCAGATACTACTGATGATGGTGCAGCAGTAGATGATACAACAGATGACGCAGCAGCAGATGATACAGCGTCCGGAGATATCGGAACCGTTACGATGATTCTTTGTTTGCGTGATGAGTTCTTAAGTACGCTGGAATCCGGTACGAAAAAGGCAGCCGAGGAGCTGGGTATTACACTCAACACAGTAGATGCCCAGTCCGATACCAGCAGGTTGCTGCAGTTTATCGAAACGGCAAAAAATGACGGGCAGAAAGCTGTTATTGTTAACATGGTAGACCCGGAAACAGCGGAACAATGTGTGGAAGCCGCAGGCGATATGAAGGTCGTATTTGTTAACCGTGCTCCGGTAGATACGGATGCGGTTCTGAACGAAAACGTGGTATATGTTGGATCCGATGAAAACTATTCAGGAAAATTCCAGGGCGAGTGGCTGGCAGAGTATTTTAAAGCGGAAGGCAAAACCGAAATCAAATATATCATGTTAAATGGTACCATCGGCAACGTTTCTACAACGCTCCGTACAGCATCCGCATTACAGGCATTAGAAGACAACGGAATCACTGCTACTGAAGCAACGGCGCCTTTGGCATGTGACTTTGACCGTGCAACGGCGCAGGATATGATCACCCCACTGTTAAAGACTATCGAGTATGACTGTATCATTGCCAACAATGATTCGATGGCTCTGGGAGCAATCGAAGCTTTGAAAGCAGAAGGACTTGATCCTACTGAGATTCCGGTTGTAGGTATTGATGCAACTGCAGACGGACGTGCGGCAGTTAAAGATGGTGAAATGGGAATGACCGTATTCCAGGATGCATATGGACAAGGTTTTGGTGCCCTGCTGGCAGCTAAGAACCTGATCGAAGGAAAGGATCTGAATGAAGGATCCGATTATGAAGTAGACGAAACCGGATACATCCTCTGGGTACCGTTTGAGCCGGTAACCACTGATAACGTAGCTGATTATGACGACAAATAGAAGTTGATGACTTTTCATAGGTGCCGGTTTATCCGGCACCTATGGTTTTAAATAATGAAAGCAGAGACTGAGGTGAATGGGTTTGAGTGAAAAATATGTTCTGGAAATGCA
>Ga0153940_1000767_pt1 | contig 15377 bp, 7 predicted proteins | sample TSNJ024MetaG_FD_104736 | JGI IMG/M metagenome (GOLD analysis project Ga0153940, IMG submission 104736) | Attine ant fungus gardens microbial communities from New Jersey, USA - TSNJ024 MetaG | ecosystem: Host-associated > Fungi > Mycelium > Unclassified | place: USA: New Jersey, Brendan T. Byrne...
CGCAAAATTTGACTTAAGTATCGATGAGGACGGTTATGGCCGAATCGAAACAATATCCTTTGATGCATACAATGAAAGTACGGTCCTGCAGGACGCGGTGGAGCGTTACAAGGCCCGAACCGGCAGATAACCGGGAGAAAAATCCAAAGAAGATCAAAAAGTAGAATATCAGGATAATACCGATAGAATTGAAGTAGAGCGAACCTTCAGCTTAAGTAAACGCTGCTATGGTCTGGATCTCATCCGTACAAAACTGGAAGAGACAACGCTGACATCTATCGCATTATCCGTATTCGTGACGAATCTTTTCAAGATTCAGAAGCGGATATTCTTTGCACTTTTTTATTTTTTGCTTAAGAGAGCGACGAAATTGTGGGTGTCGCTTAAAAATGAATTAATCAGCAGACACTACTTAATACATTTAGATAGTAAAAACTACAATGGAACAACATTTATAAAATAGTCAATAGGTTTTTAAAAGAAATTGATGCGTTTGTTTATCCTGAAGCGCAGGTTTGCGTTCGTAAATTTGTGTTGTTTTATTCGCCTTTTTGTGATAAAATACTCCTATTGTATAAGCCGAGGTGAAGCGTGTGGGTATCAGCTATAAAAAACTCTGGAAATTACTGATTGACAAAGACATGATAAGAAAAGATTTGCGCGAGGCTTGCGGTCTCTCTACCGCGTCTATGGCAAAGCTGTCAAAAAATCAAAACTTAAATACCGACATTCTCGTCCGCATATGCCAAACGCTTCATTGTGACATATCCGATATCTGCGAGATATTGCATGACGAAGAATAAGAATTAAAGGTGAGCGTTATCGGCGAGAAAAAATCACCGGGCAGGCAGGAAACCAGCGTGTATCTAAAATGCGACTGCGGCTGTTCCATGTTTGCCGTTCATAGCAACAAAAAGAAATGAGGGGTCACGCAATGGAAGAAGCATCAGAAAACAACGGATTAGCAATGCCTGATGTCGCTGAAGACAATATTCGGACACAGATGTCGCATATCCTCGAAATCCTGTTGCTTGACAGGACAAATTCGACACCCAAAACGTCACGGAACATCATTTGGGCGAATGACAACTATAAAGAATACGACGCAGTTTCTTATGCTGCCACGGCACAGATACGGCCTGAGCTTATCACCGGCAAGAGGAGCAAATTGATTATGCCGCGGGCATTGAAAGCCGCCGCCTTGCAGAAGAAACGCACTAAAACTAAAGCTGAGGTTTTTACCCCAACTTGGATAGTAAAAAAACAAAACGATGTTGTTGAAGAAGATTACACAGCTGATGACTTGGAGACATACACCCACCGGAAGTGGCTTGAAATCACCTGTGGTGAAGCCCCATATATGGCTACACGCTACGACATGGGTACCGGCGAAGTTGTGCCACTTGGTGAACGTGTGGGCTTTGTTGACCGCAAACTTGCTCGGATAAATCGGGAGGTAACCGATAAGGCAGAATGGCAGCGTTTAGTAGGACTCGCATTCCAAGCAAGCTACGGATTTGAATGGAATGGCGACTCCCTTCTCCTTGCCCGTGAAAATCTGCTTTATACCTATCGGGACTACTACATTGACAAATGGGGTGATCCTCCGATTTATGGTTTGTTTAAAGACATCGCCAAAATCATAAGCTACAACATCTTTCAAATGGACGGGTTGACCTATACGATCCCGCTTTCCGAAAAAAGAGAGCGAGTTCAGAACTATCAACTTTCACTGTTTGATTTTGACGGACCCGAAAAAGAGGAATGGACAATAGTTCCCGGTAAACGTGTCAAGATTATGAACTGGGATACCAACAAAATGGAATTCTTTGATAGGGGGATAAAATGAACATGAGCGAAAACACAGTAATAAAGACTACCAGAACCATCTATCCTCAAATCTATGCTTATGTTCTCCCTGAATATAAGCCAAATGAAGGTTGGATTAAAATTGGATACACAGAACGCAAAAACGTCGACGAGCGTATCCGTCAGCAGACGCACACCGCAGGGATAGTCTATTCTAAGCTGTGGTCTGAACCTGCCAAGTTTTCCGGCACAGACGAGTGGTTCTTTGACAAGCAGTTACACGCCTACCTTCGGAGGTTCAAAAGGATTGACCAGCGTCCGAACACCGAATGGTTTTACTACGATGGAATGCCCGAGCAGGCTCATGCCGACTTTGAGGAGTTCCGGCATAAGAAAATAAGCCAAGTCGGTAAGGAACTTGAGTATCAGCTTCGTGCCGAACAGGAAGCCGCTGTCAAGATGACATTGGACTACGCCGAAATACATCAAGGGGGCGAGTTCCTTTGGAATGCCAAGCCGCGCTTTGGCAAGACCCTTACGACCTATGATTTAGCTCGCCGAATGAAAGCACAAAAGGTTCTGATTGTCACTAACCGCCCTGCTATTGCCAACTCGTGGTTTGACGACTTTGAAACCTTTATTGCTTGGCAGACAAATTACCGCTTTGTATCCACGAGCGACACCCTAAAGGAACGCCCTGTTCTTACACGCAAACAATTCAACTCTGAAAACCTTGGAAAACAGGATGGTGAGCATTTGGGTTGCATCACATTTATTTCGCTGCAGGACTTGAAAGGTGCAATAAGTTTTGGCGGCTTGATCGATAAACTGGAATGGGTAAAAGGCTTGAAGTGGGATTTGCTCGTTATCGACGAAGCGCATGAGGGTGTCGATACATTTAAGACAGATGTGGCTTTCAATAACATTAACCGTGATTTCACCCTGCACTTGTCTGGCACACCATTCAAAGCCGTGGCAAGCGGCAGGTTTTCGCAAGCGCAAGTTTACAACTGGACATATGCCGACGAGCAGGAGGCCAAAACCGCATGGCCTGAAGACGGAGAGGAGAACAATCCTTACGATGGGTTACCTCGCCTGAATCTGTTTTCATATCAGATGAGCCAGATGATTACCGATGAGGTAAACAAAGGCGCTAAAATCGACGGAAAGGACATTGACTTCGCTTTTGATTTAAATGAATTTTTTGCCACAGGTGATAACGGCAAATTTATTCACGAAGCCGAGGTCAGGAAATGGCTTGACACCCTGACTAAAAACGAAAAGTACCCGTTTTCAACGCCGGAACTGAGAGCCGAACTCAAGCACACATTCTGGCTCTTAAACCGTGTCGCAAGCGCAAAGGCTCTGGAAAAACTACTCTGTGAACACCCCGTGTTTGAGAATTACGAAGTTGTGCTTGCTGCCGGTGATGGCAGGACTGATGAGGACGACCCTGTTATTAATCAAAAATCGCTTGACAGGGTAAAGGCTGCAATAAAGGCGCACGACAGAACTATCACTCTTTCAGTTGGGCAACTCACCACCGGTGTGACCGTTCCCGAATGGACTGCCGTCATGATGCTCTCTAACCTTAAGTCTCCCAGCCTTTATATGCAGGCGGCTTTCCGCGCTCAAAACCAGTGGAGCTATGTTGTTGACGGCGAAAAGCACCGCAAAGAAAACGCTTATGTCTTTGACTTTGCTCCTGGGCGTACGCTTATCATCTACGACGAATTTGCCAACAACCTAAACAGCAAGACCGTGGCGGGTGGAGGGACAACCGACGACCGAGAATCCAATATAAGACAGCTGCTTAACTTCTTCCCCGTTATCGCTGAAGACAGCGAAGGTAAAATGGTTGAACTGGATGTAAGGCAAGTCCTTACTATCCCGAAAGCGATAAAGGCACAGGAGGTCGTAAAACGTGGCTTCATGTCCAATCTACTGTTCCAGAACATCTCTGGCATTTTTGCTTCTACCGAAGCCCGTGAGATTTTGGCGCAGCTTAACCCTGTCGCGCCGGGCAAGGTCACGCCCAGCCAGACAAGTTCGCCTATTGACATACAGGGCGTGGAAGTGGACGATGTCGGAGATGCGGTTGTAGACTCTTCCATTGTCGTGGCAATTACCGATGTACGCTTCGGAGAAAAGGTGTATGCCGATGTGACCGAGGCCGCTTCAAAAACCGCCGAGCAGGATTCTTCAAAACTTACAAGTGCTGTTGCTACAGCCTTTACCCGCGGCGCACTGGACACCGTTAAGGAAATTGCAAAGGACAATTCCGTTACTGTCGCCCAAGCGGAGCAGGTGGTAAAGCAAAATGCGAACGCCCTCGCGCACGAGGTTGAAATCGTCAAGAAACAAGCTGAAATCAGGCAAGCCGAAGCAACGGTTGGATACTATCGGGAAATCGCTGCCGCTGCAAACGATACCTCCGCTGTCATCGAAGCAAAAGCAAGGTATGAGACCATAAAACAGGAAATAGCCGATACCCTAAAACAGGAGCTTGTCGGCAAGGTCGCTGAGAAAACCAAGGAACTGACCCAAAAATCAACCGAGGAAATCCTCCAGAAAGCTGAGGAGAAAAAAAGAACCACAGTTGAGGACGACATCCGTTCCCGTTTGCGCGGCTTTGCCCGCACGATTCCGTCATTTCTTATGGCATACGGTGAGCCGATTACTACCCTTGCCAACTTCGACGAGAACATCAAAGACGAGGTGTTCAAAGAGGTCACCGGTATAACCCTTAGCCAGTTCAGGGCATTGCGTGATACCTACAACTTCTTTGACCCGGTTGTGTTTGACGAGTCCGTTCAAGAGTTTCTGCACAAGAAAGCGGAACTGGCTAATTACTTTGATGACAGTCAGATCGAAGATATTTTCGATTATATCCCGCCGCAAAGAACAAACCAGATATACACGCCGAAAAAGGTTGTGCGGCTAATGATTGACAAGTTGGAGGAGGAAAACCCCGACTTGTTCACCGACAAGGACAGAACCTTTGCCGACTTGTACGTGAAATCCGGCTTGTACCTGACCGAAATCGTAAAACGTCTGTTTGCCGGTCTGGAAGCCGAAATCCCGGACAAAGATGTTCGCCTAAAGCACATCCTTGAGCATCAGGTCTACGGCTTTGCGCCGAGCGAGATTATCTGCAACATCGCACGAAATTTTGTGTTCGGTGGATTTACGGGAATCAGCGACGCAAACTTACAGTGCCGCGACTTGACTGAAGCGGCTAAGAACGGAGGGGATTTGGTAATGAAATTTGATGTCGTAGTCGGCAACCCGCCGTATCAGGACGAGAACGTAGGTGGCAGCACCAGCAACGACCCGATTTACAATCATTTTTATGATTTGGCAGAGCAAATATCACCACAGTATTGCTTAATTTCGCCGGCGCGTTTTTTATCGCGTGCAGGGTATACACCAAAAAACTGGAATGATAAAATGCTTAATGACGAACACCTAAAAGTCGTGTTCTATGAACAAAAATCAGCAAATGTCTTTCCGAATACAGATATTAAGGGTGGTGTGGTTGTTATTGTTCGTGACAAGAATAAGTCATTTGGCAAGATCGGGACATTTACAAACTTCGGGGAACTTAGTTCTTTACTAGTTAAGGTGTCGAGCAAAACTACTGAAACCATTGATACTATCATTACTGGACGCGGTGTTTATCGACTGACAGATGTGGCTATTGCAGAATATCCACAGATAGTTAACATTCAATCAAAAGGGCATAAAAACGATGTTGGCACAGGGGCTTTCAAAATTTTAAACGACATTATTTACTTTGAAAGCAAGCCAAACGACGGCAAAGAGTATATCCAGATAATAGGCTTGCTTAGTAATCAAAGAGTATATCGCTATGTGCGTAGAGACTTCATTAATTGCCCCTATGGGCTGACGAGCTATAAGGTTATACTACCTAAATCTAATGCTTCTGGAGCCATTGGAGAGGTGCTTAGTACACCCCTAATTGGGGAACCCTTAATCGGGTTTACGGAGACTTTCATCTCTATTGGTGCTTTTGATAAAGAAATAGAGGCTCAGAACTGCCTGAAATATGTGAAATCAAAATTCGCCCGTACTATGTTGGGTGTTTTGAAAGTAACTCAAGACAACCCACGTGACAAGTGGTCGAAAGTCCCCTTGCAGGACTTCACGACGCAGAGTGACATCAACTGGACGAAGTCCATCCCGGAAATCGACCGTCAGCTTTATGCCAAGTACGGGCTTGACGAAAAGGAAATCGCCTTTATTGAAGAAAAAGTAAAGCCGATGGAGTGAGTTGCTCTTAAGATTCGAAAAGAGATGATAAATCATATAAACCAAGTAACTAAAGACATGCGAGTGAGGTGAACAACAATGTGGCATATCACCAAAAATGCGGACGAACGCACATTGCTGTACGCCGCCGAAACTTTTGAACAATTCGAGTGGTTGCTGCAACTCTTTGAACAGCTGGAAAACGAGGAAAACGACACATGGTGGGACAAGTTAGCCAACGAACTGGGGTCGACGATGAAGCCGACAATTCGGTTGGCTCAGGAGAATATAATGATGATTCGGATTTAGACGGGGAGTGCGGCAAAGACTCCCTAACAGCCGCCGAAAAGCAAACGAACCGAAGGAGAACATCGTAACTATGGAGACAACAACCGTTAATAGCCTTGGGGCAGAGGTCTCATTCGAAATTGAACAGGATATGCGCATCTTGCTCAAGCCGCAAAAGTTGGGCAAGGTGTCCGTTCAGGATTACGTTGAGGCGATTGCCGCACGGTATCCTTTGCTTGGCATGGCTGTCATAACGGAAAGCCGCCGCAAGGCGGTCGAGAAGATAGCTCTGGAGGCTATCAAGTTTTCGCTTGACCACAGCAAAGTTTATAACTGGGCACACCTTGCCGTGTTCCTGACAATGGTGCAATACGCAAAGAGTTGGGAGCGAGCCGGAAACAGCGGCTTCTGGGCGTACACATGCGAGCAGTTCGGTTACAAATATTCCCAACAGGTCTATGATGTTTTGACTACCTCGGTAAAAGTCGCTTGCCGTAGCTACAACCGCCTTTTCGTGGTAGACCCGAACGGGGACAACAGCTATTATTCAACAGTTCTGGCTCACTCGCTTTCGCCGAATAAGAGCGCATTCGCACTATTCGACTTTCTTGTGAAGTTTTACAAAAACAATCTGGACTACTCGGTCTACGAGGAAGACCCTGCCATCGGCAGAATGGTTGGAGTTCTCCGTGATCGTTGCCAAGGCGCGACAATTGAGCAGGACGAGGATATCCAAGGCACAGTTTATGGCATTCAAGCGGGGCTTCGGGTGTTGCTTACCACACGCCCCGGCTACATGAAGCACTTCCTCACAAAGGCGCTTCGAAAAATTGACTCTTTGCTATCAGGTGACGAGCTGCCCGGCAGAGATTATGTTGATGTTCTGCTGACGCAATGGTTCTTAGGCAAACTCACTGACCCTTCAGTTTCGCCCATTAAAAGAGGTATCCCGACCCACAAACGCACAACTGATATTGCGTTTTCATACGGAAAAATTCGCGTTGAGTATGTTTTAGACAACGAAGGCGAGCCGACAATCAGAATCCCGTCCATCCGTCTGGCAAGCCGTGAAAATCCGATTCTGACCATTCGCTCTAACGGAGATTTGGTCTATCAATATACGATAGGCATCTATGGAAATGACTATGCGGCGACCTCCGAGGAAGTGAGCGTTCCGCTTTCGGATATATCGGATGCGGACTTTATCGGTCTTACCACCGAAATCACAATTGACGGCAAGCAAATCTATACTTCCGGTATTAGCTTGAACGCCAAGGCGCTGCTGTTCAAAAACGGAAAGCTCCAAACAGGCAAATCCGTGGATGAGGGCAATTATATACTGTTTGCACCCAAATCCGTGAATATAAAATTCCAAGGCAATGTGGAAAGACAACGCCGCTCCTATTTCGCTCAGTTGTTTGATGTGTATATTCAGGGCGAAGTCTCGGTATTTGCCGACGGTAGACTGTTCTTTTGCTCACAATCGCCGGAAGGCTCGTTTTGTTTCAGGTTGCCACAGACGCAAGTGGCGTATATACTTCGCGACATATCTTACCCTCTTTTTTGCCGTGATGAGCTAACCGTCACGGCTGTCGGCGCATTTGAGGGAAAGAGCGTCGTAGCCTCTACACAAAGCGGAGAGAACTTGAGCATACAGAACAGGGACACAAATATGTGCCAGTTCAGCCTGCCCATAGAAAACGGCAGATATACCGTTACTCTGACTGATGAGAACACAGACCGGGTTTATGATGAGGTCAGATTTTACATTGTCAACAGCTATTCGGTTGCTTTTGACAGCGACTACTACCTTGAATCAGCCGAGGATGGCAATGTAACGGTTGACATTGATGAGCAGCATTACGAATTGCCTTTAATGGGATTTGCCTCAAAGGTGATAATACCGTGTGGCAATGGTGACATTCGGATTCAGATACCGAGAATCAGACTGCTTTTAGACGGCAACCCACTCTTAGCCGAGTCGGTTTGGAAGGGCAATATTTCTCCAAGCAGCACTTTACGGGTACTTTGTCCGGAAACCGTCGTCTTGTCGATTTTGTTTGCAAATGTTCCGATAACGAGGCGGAGCACAATGGGCGGCTTCGATTATGCCATAGGCAACGCTGTACAAGCGTATGACGGAGAAGCAGAAAAAGTTTCCGTTAAGCTGCTCGTTTCCGGCGATAGCATTCATATGTTCGACATTGTGTTCAAAATGTCACTTACGGAATCTCCTTCGTTCAACCTAACCGAAAGCACGCTGACGTGGCTGAACAGCCATGCTTTCATGGGCGATAAAAGCACGAGACTTAAATTTGTGTTCGAGCCTCGATACGGCGAGCCAATTGTGCTATTTTCAGAACAGGATGCAAAAGTCCTGTGCGAGGCCTTCCCATCGCAGTCTGAGCGTTATCAATTTCAGCTCGTTGCCCAAACAGAGACGGCCTTCGGAATGATTGACACTAAACTTGCCGATGACACCATTATTTTCGGCGACAAGGCAGCGGTTATTTTTCGAGGTGAAATTCTTCGTATCACGCAGGTCATAGAAGAAGGCACTTACACAAACATCAAGCCCGTTTATGCGGAAGGCATCACCTACATAGGGACGGAGAACCTTGGCTACACCGACCTGAGTGGTGATTACGCCTACTACACCGCAAAGCTGTTCTTTATGACCAAGAACGGAAAACGTTATTTTACAGATCTCAATCCGGTAGATATTTATCTTGTCAACGATAAGTCCGGGATACTACATATTTCCTTCTGTGACGGTGAGGGTCTGTTCATTGACAGGAGTGGGGACTACGGAACGGAGTTGTATAAGCACATTGACCCACCACAGATACTCGAAAAGTATTTCAATATTCCGGACTTCTTCATTTTCCAATATAGCAAGGAGATGCGCTAATGCTTAATCCAGTAGTTCTCTCACGAACAATAAAAGACACATTCGCTGACTATGTAGCAACCACCTTGTCGATTGCAGACGAGCGGTATGCCGAGTTGCTCAAGGCAGAGTTAAGAAAAGACGGCATCATAGCCAAGGGTCCATATCTTGAACTCGGCGATGCCTATAAAACCGGTGCGACCATTAGGGAGTTGATTGCAGATGGCATAATGTCGCCTTTATTTGAAAGGTTCGGACAAGGATTCAAACTCAGACGTCCTCTTTATGTCCACCAAGAATCGGCGGTTCGTGCCGCCGCAAACGGCTATAATATGATTGTCACCACCGGTACTGGTTCAGGTAAAACGGAGTGCTTTTTGATGCCTATTGTGAATGCTCTGTTGCGAGAACAAGAGTCGACAGGGCATCTTGATGACGGCGTTAGGGCTATTGTCATTTACCCGATGAACGCCCTGATTAACGACCAAGTGAAGCGTCTGCGTGAAATATTTGTAGACAGCGACATTACTTTTGGAGTCTATAATGGGAACACAGAGCAAACCGAAAAGGCAGGACAACTGAAGTACCGTACTACATACGGCTTTGAACCGATGCTAAACGAGCGTGTTTCCCGCGATGCCATGCGTGAAAAACCGCCGCACATTCTTATCACAAACTACTCTATGCTCGAATATATATGCATCCGCCCCAATGACGACGCAGTTTTTCGCAATGCGAAGCTTCGCTTTGTAGTGTTGGACGAGGCGCACATATATAAAGGTGCAACCGGCATAGAAGCTTCAATGCTTGTTCGTCGTGTTGAGACAAGGCTTACCGAAGAAGGACACAGCCCGCAATACATCCTTACAAGCGCCACTCTTGGTGATGAAGGCAGTAATCCTCAGATTTATGCCTTCGGCGAAAGACTATGTGGGCATGGTTTTCAGACCATTGTTCGTTCGGAATCGATAAAACACGCTATGCCAGAGGTTACCCGTTTGCTTACGTCTGTTGGAATTGAGTCTTTACAAGACGAGCCAGATGAACGACTGTTTGATATCTGCAACGGAAGCACCCAGTACCATAAAATCCGTGCTATAGCGAGTCAACCGCTCACCCTCGCTGAAATAGCTAATGAGACGGATATGCGGCAAGAGGAGCTTGTTACCTTTATTGCTGCTTGCGTTCGTGCTGTTACGGGAACCGGTGTGCCGCTTGTAAGAGCAAGATACCATCTCTTTGTCCGTGCGCTTGAAGGGGCCTACATCACGCTTATCACGCCGCGCAGTATGTCTCTCACCCCTGTAACTGAAATTGACGGACAACGGGCGTTTGAGTGTGCAGCTTGCACGGATTGTGGGCGTATTGCCATTATCGGTATAAATGACAAAAAGACCGGAAAGCTGAAACTACCGGAAAATAGCACAGACTCAAGTGCAGAGTATTTTCTCCTTGAAGATGCGGACGACTGGGTTCTTACAGATGACGAGACTGAGACACCGCCGGACGAATATGTCATTTGTACCAAATGCGGAACCATTAAACATAATGGTGACAGGAATGTCTGCGATTGTATGGATGAGTTCGGCGTTAAAGTTACAAAGGCTCCTAGAAGCAAGGAAAGCGGCACGGTTCGTTGTCCGGCTTGCTCTTACGGCGAACTTAGGCGGTTTTATCTCGGAAGCGAGGCGGCAACTGCCGTGCTTGCGACTGCTCTCTACGAAAATATGCCGATTGAAAAGACAAGACAATTCCTCTGCTTTTCAGACAGTCGTGGGGATGCCGCATTCTTTGCCCCTTATATGGAGCGAACGTACAAAGATGTCTTGCGTCGGCGAGGCATATGGTATGTTGCCGAACAGAATCGCGTGGAAATGCGGCGGGAGCCTTGGACGCTTGACACATTTGCTAAAGAACTTGCAAATTATTTTGACGTGAATAAAACCTTTGCAATTCTCGGTAAAAATGAAACCTTAACACCAATCAGCAGACGTAATGCGTGGATAGCGTTGATAAGCGAAATGTATGCTGCACGTCGACCGAGCAGCCTTTCATCGCTGGGGTCAGTCTCAATACTGCCCATTTGTAATAGTGAAGCGGCCCCGGTGTTTGCCTCAAAGTATGGGTTGCCTGTGGACGAGGCAAAAACGCTCCTTGACTTACTCCTTATGGATGTGGTATTTCATGGCGCGATTCAGGAACCTTCCAGAACACCTCTCGATGGTGAAGACTTAGAGATGATTTTCTACTCATCCGTTAGAAAACTTCTCGTGAAGTGTAAGACAGGAAAAGAAACGGCATCTGCAATGGGCTGGCTTCCGCGCACACAGAAAAACGGACGCTTTTACGCCAATGGTCGTTTACGCCGTCTTGTTTCCGCTTTAGGCGTCACAGAGGATGAAGCCTACAAAATCGCCGAAGACTACTTTAACCTACTCGCCGAAAATGGAACACTTAAGACTCCAAGAGGCCGTGGTGAAGGGCGTTTCCTTTCGGCTGAGGATTTTGTTATCACTGTTCCCACAGAGAACAGCTTATTTGTTTGCGAAACTTGTGGGAGAGTAACCGTCATGAACTTCAAATACCATTGTGCTTATCCGCGCTGCAATGGCAAACTTGTGCCGATTTCGCCCGAAAAGCTACAAGCAGATAACCACTATGCCGCCCTTTACTCAAAGGATGACCTCGCTCCTTTTTATATCAAAGAGCATACAGCACAGATAGAGAAGGACAACGCCAGAAAATATCAGGAGCAGTTCCTTAAGGGCGATGTTAACGCTCTAAGTTGTTCGACCACATTCGAGATGGGGGTCGATATAGGCTCCCTCGAATCAATATTTCTACGGAACACACCACCGTCACCGGCAAATTATGTTCAGAGGGCGGGCCGTGCCGGTCGTGATTTGCGTTCGGCAGCATTTGCTCTGACATATGCTAAACTTTCATCGCACGATATCACGTTCTTTGGTCGCCCGACGGATATGATTTCAGGGAAAATAAAGGCTCCTGCATTTGAGATAAGAAATGTGAAAATTATCCTTCGGCATATTTACGCCGTAGTATTATCGTATTTTTTTAGTGCCAATACCGATGTTTATAACAGCAACGATGCCGACGTGTTTCTCAATGCGAATGGCTATGAACGTCTGTGTGAATTTCTCAATGTGAAACCTGCAGTTGTTAAAGAATACCTACATCGGTGTGTCCCTGCTGAACTGTTCGATGTGCTTGGAGTCGATACTTTTTCATGGATCGAGCAGTTGATAGGCGAAGACGGAACGCTTGCCATTGCAGTAAAGGATTTCCGCGACCTTACGGTTTGGCTCGCCGAGCAGATTGAAATTGCCGCCAAAGAGAAAAAATATCAGGAAGCGGCGCGGTTTGAAAGACTATTAAAAGATCATCGTCGTTCAACGACAAAAGGTGATGGTTACAAAAAGACGGATTTGATAGACTTCCTTGTTCGCGCTGGTGCTTTGCCGAAATACGGATTCCCCGTCGATGTTGTCGAACTGAAGCCAAATTCTTCGAATGACACAAAACAAAGTGTTGAACTTCAAAGAGACCTTCAGCTTGGTATATCAGAATACGCCCCCGGAGCAGAGGTCGTCGCTGACGGAAATATTTATCGTAGCCGCTACATCGCTAAAGACCGTCGTAGAACAGCTGACTGGGAGATTTACTACACCGCCGAATGTTCGCAGTGCAGGATTATCAATTTTAGTAAAAAGACTGTTGAAACCGCTTCTTGTGTCGCTTGTGGTTTTACAATAGACAGCGGATGGAAAAAGAATATCGAGCCTCGAAAGGGGTTCGTTGTTGGAAACGACCCTAGTGATATAGTGCCGGCAGGAAGCAGAAAGCCTCGCAAATACCACAGAGGCGACATCATTTATCTGGGAGACACCGAACGCCACGAACTAAGCCTCAGTACATTTCGCTTTGGCGATAGACAGGTTACGCTTCTGACGACGACCAACGACTCGCTGATGATAAGCTGCGACACGGAATTCAGTGTCTGCAGCTATTGCGGATATGCAAAAAGCCGTAAGGAATCCAAGAATTACAGCTATGTTATCGAAGAACGGCACAAGACTTCATACGGACGGGAATGCTCCAACACAAAGCTATATCCATACAAGCTTTCGCACGTTTTTAAGACTGATGTTGTCCAGTTAATATTTTCCGAAAACGCTAACTTCGGTACTATGCTTTCGGTGATGTATGCTTTTCTTAGAGCGGCCTCTCAGGTATTGGATATTGAAAGCACGGATATCAATGGCTGTCTTTATGCCTCAAATGGCAATGTTCAGTATTCGATTATACTCTATGATAGCGTTCCGGGTGGAGCGGGACACATTCATAGAATTGCCGCCAATGAGGACGTTTTCCAAAGTGTAATCCGCAAAGCATATGAAATCTGCTCGGAATGCGAATGCTCACCGTCCTGCTACAAGTGTCTTCGTGACTATTACAATCAGGACTTCCATTCCATGTTGGACAGGAATAAGGTAGTGGAATTCCTAAATCATTACCTTTTGCTCGGATGCACACTAAAGAGTGAATAAAAAGTAAAGTGATTTTTCGTGGAAATGAAAAGTAAGGAAAATAATTCTATAACTAATATAGGGCGAAGGCAATAATAGTTGAACTGCTGAAATCAGAAGATTTGAAATCATTCAAAGAATTAATTGATGAATGTTTTGGCTCGAGTAATAATTTGGCGCAATACGAAAAGTATCATCAGAATGAAGTGTATAAGATTTTTGTCGTTAAAGAAGGAAGTGAAATTGTAGGCAGTGCCACGCAATATGCCATTGACTTGTTTGTTTTTGCCTTCCAGCCCTGTCTGATGATATTTAATGTTGCGGTAAAAGCTGCCTATCGTAAGAAGAATATTGCAAAAAAAACTTTCGACCTGTGCAATTGGTTTATGCGGCTGTGTCATCCACGATAGCGAATTTAATGGTATGAAAATAAACCCACTTATTAATTTTTGTTCCCATCTATATTTCTGAGCAGAAGTATTGCGCCATCCACATTTCCAAACCACAGGCATGGCAACAGTTCTTCCAGGAATTCGTTCCTTATCCTGATTCCCTTGAGTTCCATGCTAAGTTGTTCCTGGCACTTTTTTTCAAATGATACCAGTCCAGAATAATCTTAATGTTTGCAAAATGAAACACTTTGGGAATCGCACCATGGAGATCACGAGCCCCGTCAGTAAAAAAAACGAGCTGGCATCCCAGTAGACCACAGTTGAGCAGAAACCCGACCAGCAGCCTGAGTGACCCAAACAAGGTTGCGGCATTCAGAATATACTTCCCTTCGCTGCCCTGCACGTGGATTACGGTATTGTTTACCCTTTTTGGCTACGTGGAATTCCCTTCTTTCGAATGTCTGTCACTCTGTCTTTTGACACAGACATTATCAACGGATATGTTTATGGAGTGCTCCGGTGATTCGTAATCCGACGGTTCGAATCTCTTTATTTTCAATTCGGCGGCGGCATGTTCGATCTCATCCGGTTCAATTGCCCTCGCCTGGTTTTAATTCGGAATCGCATGACATGAGTTCGGGATTGTCTTTCATAGCTGCTAAGATATTTTTGATACTTTTGTAGCTGGGTTCACCGGAATAAGAAAGCGCTTTGAAACAATAAGGATTACATCGACTATTTTACTTGTGTTAATTCCAATCGAATTTGCCCATCTGCGGAAACGGTCACCGTTCCATTCAAGATATTTCTGGTGGTCTTGTGGCATATGTTCCATTACCGTAGAATACTGACCACTTCTTCCATGAAGACAGCGGTGGGAAGCAATCCGGTTGTGGTTATGAAATATTTCAACCGTTGTTTCTGTTATTCGCACATCGACCTTATTTTTGATATACTGATAAGGCATCACGTCTTATTGACTGCGATGTGATAGTTGAACTGGACAGTGTGTAAACTAAAGTGATGGATAGATGTTTAATTGAAAATACTAAACCCCCAGCTATGCTGGGGAGAATAGTGTAAGTGGAAACGGTGAGGATGTCAATAAAAATCCTCCTATGTTACAATGAAATTGGTGTCGCAAGCCAAATTTCAAACATAGGAGGAGGTCCAAATGGA
>Ga0153940_1000768_pt1 | contig 15369 bp, 14 predicted proteins | sample TSNJ024MetaG_FD_104736 | JGI IMG/M metagenome (GOLD analysis project Ga0153940, IMG submission 104736) | Attine ant fungus gardens microbial communities from New Jersey, USA - TSNJ024 MetaG | ecosystem: Host-associated > Fungi > Mycelium > Unclassified | place: USA: New Jersey, Brendan T. Byrne...
CACAGGGATAAAAGGAAGCTCAATTGGAAAGGTTGCTGCTGCACTGGCTAAGGAAACTGAGAACAGTGAAGAGTTAATTGAGCAGCTGGAGGAGATCATACAGCAGATGAAATGCGGTGAGCCGGAGGAAGCACAGCAGGAAGAATAGGTTAGGAATATCAATGGAAGGGGTTTATAGTGAATTTTGCAGATACTTCTATCTGGAAAAGATCAGGGTGGGAGATCTTCAAATTTCATTTGCCGTAACCCTGGCAGTCATTTGGATCAGCATTGCGGTTTTTCCAGCGGTTCTGCTGTTTTTGAGTTCTTATATATATGTGCCTTTGCCGTCATATGAGCCTGATATTACAGATATTGAAACGGAGCCAGGTGCCCGTGCGATAATTACAGAGACTTCCTATATTGTTGAAGAGGAAAAAGGAAGTTTTTATTGGATTGCATTTGATGGGACTAAGCAGCAAATAGACGAGGCCTTGGTTTCTTAGCTGGCAGAGGAAGGGTTTGAAGTAAGGAGGAAAAGATGTGATAAGATATAAGGAATCCGTGTTTTTAGTAATTATAATATGTGCATTATCTGTACTGATTACTGCATGTTCTCTAAAAGAGGAAGCTTCGCCATCACCTGAAGTGAAAGAGACCGGACAAGCTTCAGAAAAGGCTGTATCAGATGAATTTTCTAAAAAAGTTCAAAAAAATACTAGTCTAATGGAATATATTGAAGAATGCAAAATTTTCCCATTGACGGAATTACCAATATCATTAACACAAGGAGAGAATTTTTTTGGTGTTTTTGAATCGGGTAAAGTGATTTATATAAGTGGGGAAAATTTTATTAAAAAATATGTATATAATGGAGATGGCTATGAGGTAAAGGAAAAACTGGCAGGTGATTTTAACTCTGATTATAGCCCAATAACGGCGATTGTTTCCGAAGACGGTTCTCTTTATGCCATGCCGGATATTAACAATCAATCATCGGATGATTTTCTTCCTTTTCATTTGACGAATGCCATGAAAGATGTAGTTTTTTGTCAAGCCGATCGTATAAGTTCTAATCAAACAGAAAGCCTGATATATAAGGGGAGTTTAACGAATCAAGTATGGGAGAAAATAGAGCCTAAAGCCATTTTAGACAATCTGGTGGATGTAGAGTCTGAACGAAAAACTGCCTGGCTTACGATGATTGCACTGGCAGATGGAAATTCATTGGCGCACGTTCTCTTGCGTAGTGAAGACAACTTGTCTAACAGTATATCTATTTGGGCTATCCTTGATAAAGAGTATGGTATTGTAAAAAGATTTGAAACAGCTCCATTTAATAAGCCTTCTAATATACAAGTTAGCCCGGATGGTCGCTATGTTGCTTTTTCATATTCCCAGACACCTGAGATGCCACAAATACTCAATCTTGAAGAAGAAACAGTACAAACCATTGAGTCGCCAGATGATGTACAGGTTAATTTTAATGAAGCAGCCATCCTTTTTGTTAATTGGCAGAATTCTGATAAGCTTTGCCTGGGAATCGTTAATGAAGATAGAAGTTTAGTTACTGTTGCAGTAAAAAGTTGAATTTTATAACATAACCGCTATAAGTCTTTTAATATTTCAGAGACCATAGCGGTTTTATGTTAAGAATTTACGGTAGTAAAAGCTTCACCTGATAACGCTTCAGCCAATGATTCATCTGCAGAACATAAGCAAGCATCTGAGGTCCGGCCATTAGCTGGCCATACCATGGTTTTCCATACTCGCCGGGCAGCTGCAGGAATTTTTCAGTCTTTTCCGTATCGATCAATGCATGAATTGGCTGTGAGCTATCCGATAAAATGGCTCTTACCCGTTCCTTTAAGAGTGCTTCATAAAGAGGATGATAGGTCTTGGGGTATGGGCTTTTCTTGCGGTATAATACACTGTCGGGAAGCAGACCTTCGGCAGCATGGCGAAGCAGCCCCTTTTCCTGTCCCCCAATACACTTTAAGTCCCATGGAACATTAAAGACGTATTCTACGATACGATGGTCGGCAAAAGGAACACGCGCTTCCAGCCCGGAGTACATACTGGTGCGGTCCATACGTTCCAGAAGGGTAGCCATGAACCATTTCAGGTTCAGGTAGGAAAGTTCCCTTCGCCGGGCTTCTTCCCCATTTTCACCTTCAAGACGAGGAGTTTCGGCGATCGTCTTCGCATAAGCATTCTGGGAATAGGATGCCAGCGGAAGGCTTTTGATAACATCATCCTTAAGCAGTGCGGTTCTGGCATCCATATCATAGCTCCATGGGAAATTATCCCGTTCAAACATATCTTTTCGATAAAACCAGGGATACCCGCCAAAGATTTCATCGGCACATTCGCCGGTAAGGGTAACCTTATGATTCTTTGATACTTCCTGACAGAAATACAAAAGTGAAGATTCCACATCAGCCATACAAGGATAGTCTCTTGCATCCACTGCTTTGGAAAGGTAATCTGCCAGGGTTTTGTTGTCACAGAACAGGCGGGTGTGGCTGGTGTTTAAGTGGGCTGCCATTTCCAGGGCAAAAGGAGCATCCTGAGATGGCTGAAAGCTGTTGGATTGAAAGTAAGTGTCATTCTCGGTGAAGTCAAAGGAATAGGTGGAAAGGTTTTTGCCCTCCTTTTGCAGTTCCTTTGCGCAAACGGCACTGACCACGCTGCTGTCCAGCCCTCCCGAAAGGAAGGTACAGATCGGAATATCCGAAAGCATCTGCAGCTTGATGGCATCGTGAACCAGAAAATGAGTCTTTTCAATAGTATCTTTTTCGCTGTCGGTATGTTCCCGGCTTTCCAACTTCCAATAACAGGAATCCTGCATGCCCTCCGGAGTACAGGTAAGAGTGTGGCCGGGAAGGACTTCGAAGACATCTTTATAGACACATTTTCCATAAGTGTGTGCCGGACCCAGTGCCAGAAGTTCACACAATCCATCCTGGTCAGCTTCCGGCCGGATACCCGGATAGCATAACAGGCTTTTGACTTCTGAAGAAAAGATTAAAGTATCCTCTTTCCGGGTATAGTAAAGCGGTTTTACACCAAGGCGATCACGGCAGAGGAGTAATCGTTTGGCTTTGTTTTCCCAAATGGCGAAGGCAAAGATACCATTTAGCTGCCTGATAAAATCAGTACCGTACCGGCAGCAGCCTTTTAAGATGACTTCCGTATCACTGGTGGTGGTGAATTCCACTCCTTCTAAAGACAGGCTGCGGCGTAATTGCTTCATGTTATAGATTTCGCCATTATACACAATGCTGTATTCCTGTCCGTCGTAGGAGGTATACATTGGCTGTCCGCCATTTTCCAGATCCAGGATGGAAAGCCTGACATGAGCCAGGCCGCAGTATTCATCCAAAAAGATACCTTCATCATCGGGACCCCGGTGATGCTGGGTATGGTTCATATTTTTCAAGATAGCCTGGTAACGCTGCCGTGTTTCAAGATAATTTCCGCATTTACTAAAAAATCCGGCAATTCCACACATATTTTACACCTCATTTTTCAAAAGGACTGATAATTACGGGTTGCAATTGTTTATGATCTAAGGCTTTCTTTAAGGTAGGGACCAGCATGCTGGTATGAGCGATCATTGAATTGGGCTTCTTTGCCGGGGCGTCCTGTCCAAAGGGGACAAAATAGATATGCTTAATGTTCATCAAAAGTCCAATATTTTTTAAGTTCATACTGAGGGCATCATTGGTAGATACGGAGAGAATCAGTGGTTTTTCATTTCGCAGGTGCGCTTTGGCAGCCATCAGTACTGGTGTATCTGTAATGCCGTTAGCTAATTTGGCAATGGTGTTGCCGGTGCAAGGCAAGATAGCCAGGGCATCTAAGTAACCCTTTGGCCCGATGGGCTCGGCGGCTGCGATGGTGGTTATGGCTTTTTTGTCACAGATTTCTTCTGCCCGACGCAAAAAAGAGTCGCTTTTGCCAAAACGGTTGTCAGTATTCTGGGAGGAAAAAGAAAAAATGGGATATACATCAACTCCCTTTTTCACAAGTTCTTCCAATTCCCCGAAGACATTTTCAAAAGTACAAAAAGAACCGGTAAATGCGATTCCGATTTTTCGATTTTTTAATTCCATATATATAATCCTTTCTTTCAACTATTTTTATACATATAATTTATTTATCCGATGTCTGATCAGTCTGGGTTCGGATGATGTAGTTGTATAAGGCATCAGCTGAAGCAGCAGGTGCATATTTCCCCGGCAGGCCTAAGCAGGATGCCGCATGCAATCCCAGGTTTTTTGCTGCCAGCCAGTCAACACCGCCGGGCTTTGATGCCAGGTCATAGATGTGGCTGTGGGCAGATACTTTGCGGAGTATTTTGGAAGTCAGAAGCAGGTGGGGAACAGTATTAAAGATTAAATCATAATCATGAATTAAATCTTTCAGACTTTCGGTATGGATTCCTTCATATCCCAGACAATCGGCATAAGAAAGCACCTCAGATTTGCGTGCACATATAGTCACAGAAGTTCCCAGCCCCTTTAACTTATCGGCCAGTGTTTTGCCGCAGCGTCCATAGCCGATGACCAGGCATTTGCTCTTGTGTAAATTATATGGATAGCTGGTGATGGCTTCTGCAAGAATTCCCTCTGCAGTTGCGATGCTGTTGTAAAGGCTGATTTCTTCCGCCTTCATGTAATCCCAACAACAGATGCCTTTTTGTTCCAGCTGGTTTTTTAACGAAGCATCGATACAGCCGGCGAATAAGGACTGGCCGGATTGCATAAGATTTAAAAGTTCAGAAGCCTTCAGGCGTTCTTTGCTGTTGATATAGCCGTCCTGACACAAAGGAATAGGTCCCAGAATGCATCTAGCACTGGTGACGGCTTCCGCTGGTGATGAGGCGCGTTTACAGCTTTTATATCCACAGGAAGACCGGCAAAAGATATGCTGCATCTCTTCTTTGGACAATCCATAGGAAATACAGGACGCACCGCTCTCCATAAGTTTTAGTAAAAGATATATCTGGCGGGTATCTCCGCCTATAATGGCATATGACAATTTTTGAAACAAAAAAATCCCTCAATTTATCCAATTATCTACTTTCTAGTATATGAGGAGAGTGGGGAATTGGTAACAGGGGAGAAATCGGTATTAAAAAGTTTATCGAATACATAAATAAATCAGCTGCTGAGCCGTTGTATGATTTAAATAGACATTGTGAATGGAAAGTCTAAATTCTATACATTACATTTATTGCGTCTATTGAAATGAAAAACTATAGATTATATATTAAGGGTAAAGTACCCGAAATCATACAAGAGTACTCTCAAAGATTCCCTGCACGGGTCTTTAGGAATGATTTTGCAAGAGTACGCTGCAAGAAAAGGAGGCAGTCCGGATGATCAATGTGAAAAATCTAACGACAAAAGAAATTGAAGAAAACTATGTCAAGTTACGGGATCGTATGAATGAGTTAAGTTTTGGATATGCACCAACAGATTCAGGAATAGAATTTGTACTTTTAAAAAGATTCTTTACACCGGAAGATGTTGTGTATTGGTTGGAGATGGAGACGGATAAATATTTCACCGCTCAAAGTTATGCTGAGCTTACAGGACTTGAACTTGAAAAGGCAGCTCAAATACTGGAAGATATGTCTCACAGAGGTTTACTGTACCGCGTAAGACGCGGAGGCAGGGCTGAATTCTACGTTGTTCCCATTGCCCATGGGGTATATGAATTTAATTTGGATAAAGTGGAAGAAAAAGAGTGGACGATGGCTTTGGCGGGGCATATGGGAGAAGGTATGTTGCAGCAGGTTTATAATGCAGACATACCGTTTTATCGTTCCGTACCGATTAATATGGACGTTGTTAAGGGAAGTGAAGTGTATCCATATGATGACATTGTAGAACAGGTAAGCCAGTTTGATACGTTCGCTGTATCGCCCTGTGTCTGCCGTGCCCTGAATAAAGTATGTGGTGCTCCTGATGCCGGATTTCCTTCAGAGACTTGCATTACATGCGGGGAAATGGCGGAATTCTATATTGAAAACGGTATTGCAAGAGAGATTACGAAGGAAGATGTGCTGCAGATACTGAAGAATAGTGCGGATATAGGGATGATTCTTCAATGCGTACATTCTAAGAGCAACGAAATCATCTGCAGCTGCCATGTAGACGGATGCGGTATTCTTCAGGCGGCCAAGCTCTTTCCGGGAAATGCAAACAGGAATATCAGCCATTACAGAATTGAACATGATGTGGATAGCTGCAGTGGATGCGGTACATGTGTACAGAGGTGTCCCATGCATGCCATTACATTGGACGGAGAAGACAAGGCTGTCACAGATGCAAGCTGTGTAGGATGCGGACAGTGTGTTTCGGTCTGTCCAAAGAATGGCAGGGTTCTTGTAAAAAAAGCAAAGGAAGAGATAGCAGAGCTTCCGGACACTATTTTCGATGGGTATAAGGTAATGCAGGTATTTCGTAAGACACAGGGTGACCTGGTTAATAAATAATAGGTTGAAGAAATATTTCATACAGCATACTAGTGAGCCAGTACACTAGCGAAGCGAAAGGAATGTAAGTTATATGCATGAAATGGCGATAATGGAAACAGTTGTTGATATCGTAGTTGAACAGGCAAAACTGGCGGATGCCAAGAAGGTGACAGGTGTAAAATTGCGAATCGGAGAACTCCGCGATATCATTGATAGTCTGATGGAAAAGTGTTTCTGCTTCATGGCAAGAAACACGGTGGCAGATGAGGCCAGGCTGGAGATTGAAAAAGTACCGTTTGTAATAAAATGCAATCAGTGCAGCTGTGAATGCCATGAGCATATCAGTAATTATGCAAGTATGATTTGTAAAAACTGTAAAAGCAGTGACATTCGCATGATCAGCGGGAACGAATTTTTTATCGAAGAAATAGAACTTATATAATGGGGGATAGAAGATGGAAGCATTTCGTGTGATTGAAGTCAAGCAGAGTATTTTTGAGAATAATGACAGAAAAGCAGATGAGCTGAGAAAAGAACTGAAGCAAAAGAAAAACTTTCTGCTAAACCTGATGTCCTCTCCGGGCGCAGGAAAGACGACAACTTTAACAAAAACAATTGCAAATTTAAAGGATGAATTTAGAATTGGGGTCATGGAGGCGGATATTGACTCAGATGTGGATGCGCAGATAATTGCACTTACCGGAGTTAAAACCATTCAGTTACATACCGGTGGAATGTGCCACTTGGATGCAGACATGACAAAGCAGGGGCTTGATAATCTGGGGATAGATGATGTGGATCTGACGATTCTCGAAAATGTTGGGAATCTTGTCTGCCCGGCGGAGTTTGATACGGGAGCATCTAAAAATGCTATGATTCTTTCAGTTCCCGAAGGGCATGACAAGCCTTTAAAATATCCATTGATTTTTACTGTTTGTGATGCCCTGATCATAAATAAGATCGATGTATTGCCGTATTTTGATTTTAATCTGGAAAAAGTTAAAGAATATGCCTATATGCGCAATCCGGATCTGAAGATATTTCCGGTTTCAGCAAAAACCGGTGAGGGTATTGAAAAATGGTGTGACTGGCTTCGCAGCCAGGTAATTGATTGGAATGGCTTCACAGCCAGGTAAACGATTAGAATGGCAGGAGGTAATAAAAGTGGCAAAAGAACATGTTTTTACAGAAGGAGAAAAGAAGTGTCTTAAGGAATATTGGGAAACGTGCAGTAAGACACCCCGTAAGAATCTGATCAAGCTGGTAAAACACATTAATATGCTGAATCCGGGCGCCACAGAAAAATCGTGGGAGTATATACTCTTTGACCGGCAATTGACCGATGAGATGGTAAACTTTTTATTAAAGATGAAGCTGCGTCATCCATATTATATTAAAGATCTTGCGGTACTGGCAGGTATGGAGATTGAACAGACGGCCAGGCTTGTGGATGAAATGGTGCACATTGGAATCATTGAGTATACCAGTGATGACCGTGGTATCGATATGGTACTGATGCCCGTATTTGCCCCGGGTTCCATGGAGAGTACCGTGATGGAGGCCTGGAGAACGGATAAATACCCGGAGATGGCACCTGCATTTTTGAATTATGTCAAGGGTCTGCAAGAGAAGATTTCTAATTTTGTTCCGATGGGATCTGCACTGATGCGTGCCATTCCGGTGGAACAGGCGATTAAGGATGAGCCCAAAAAGGTAAAATACGAAGAAGTATCTTATTGGCTGGATAAGGCAGGAGAGAGTATTGCAGTGGCACCGTGTGAGTGCCGGAAGCTGCGCCGTATGTGTGAGGAAGGTACGGCTGACATGGAGGGCGATTGGTGTATTTCGCTTGGAAAATACGCGGAGAGCTGTATCAGGGTAGGAAAGGCGCGCCGAATCACCAGAGCGGAGGCCGAGGATATTCTTAGGCGCGCGGAGGAGCGGGGTTATGTACATCAATTGTCTAATGTGGACGGACCCGATTTTTCCATATTTATCTGTAATTGCAGCTGGGATACTTGTATGGCATTGAAGACTTCGTGGTATACCCAATCACCCAATCTGTCCAGCTCCAATTATATCGCTGATGTGGATCGGGAAAAATGTGCGGCATGCGGCGAGTGCGTGAAAGTATGTCCGCAGAATGCAGTGAAACTGGGGCAAAAATTATGTCAGAAAACACCAGTGGCGATTCGGAACAAAGATATTCCGAATGATCATATTTTCTTTGGGAAAGAGCATTGGCAGCCGGATTTTCTGACCAACCGGGACATTGTAATTCCGGAGACAGGTACTTCGCCATGTAAGACAAACTGTCCGGCACATATTTCCGTTCAGGCTTACATAAAAAAGGCAGCCGAAGGCAAATATCGTGAGGCATTGGAGCTTATCAAGAAGGATAACCCATTCCCGGCTATGTGTGGAAGAGTTTGTGCCAGATTTTGTGAGCAGGTATGTACCAGAGGGGATGAGGATGAATCAGTTGCCATTGATGAAATCAAGAAATTCATTGCCGAACAGGATTTAAATGCCGAACATCGGTTTATTCCGAATAGGTTAAATGAGATTGGCAAGAAGATTGCAATTATAGGTTCCGGACCGGCGGGCTTGTCCTGTGCATATTATCTGACCATATATGGGCATGATGTAACTGTATTTGAAAAGGAGAAAAAGCCGGGCGGGATGATGCAGTTTGGAATGCCGTCTTTCCGTCTTGAGAAAGATGTAGTAGATGCGGAAATTGATATTATACGCAAGCTGGGCGTTAAGATTAAGACGGGAGTGGAGGTTGGAAAAGATATTACCTTAGATGAATTGCGAAAACAAGGATATCAAGGTTTTTACATCGCTATCGGAGCTCAGGGCGGCAGAAGGCTTGGTATCAGCGGGGAAGATGGTGAAAGGGTTTTATCCGGAATTGATTTCCTGCGGGGTTCGGCAATGGGAACGTCAGAGAAGCTTAGCGGTGATGTAGTAGTGATTGGCGGCGGTAATGTAGCCATAGATGTTGCAAGAAGTGCCATCCGCCACGGCGGGCAAAAAGTAAGTATGTATGCATTGGAGCCCAGGGATGAGCTGCCGGCTTCCCAGGAAGAGATTTTGGAAGCAGAGCATGAAAAAATAACGGTAAACTGTGGCTGGGGACCGAAAGAAATACTGATGGAAGATGGCAGGGCGAAAGGAATCATATTAAAAAAATGTATTTCTGTTAAAGATTCCGATGGACGGTTTTACCCTCGATATGACGAAAGTGATACGATTACCGTAGCCTGTGACTATGTGTTGGTGGCCATAGGACAGTCGATTGAGTGGGGTGAACTTCTGCATGGTACTAAGATGGAATTAAATAGTAACAAGACTGCAAAAGCAGATTCATGGACATACCAGTCAGCACAGAAGGATATTTTTGTTGGAGGTGATGTATATACAGGACCGAAATTTGCTATTGATGCCATCGCAGCAGGTAAAGAAGGAGCCGAATCCCTGCATCGGTTTGTATGGGAAGGTCATAGCTTAACCTTGGGTAGAGTACCTGCGGACAATTATCATTATATAGATAAAGAGAATCTGATGATTGGCGAGTATGATAATGCAAAACGCCAGGAACCTGCAAAAGATGAATCAAAGGTTTTGACTTTCCAAGATGAGCGTAAAACCTTTACGGAGGAGCAGGTAAAAATTGAGGCGGCAAGGTGTTTGAAATGTGGAGCAGCACGGGTAGATCAAAACATTTGTATTGGATGCGGGCTTTGCACAACCAGATGCAAATTTGAGGCCATCACCATATCTAAGAAACGGGATGCATGGGGAGTCCCATATGAAAAACTGGTGGGAGCAATTGTAAAAGACACGGCAGCAAGGGTGGGCAGGACGATTGCCGGGCCATTTAAGAAGGAAAGCTGATGCATGAGATAGGAGTACTGACACAGGCTGTAAAACTGGTGGAGCAGATTGCTCTGGAGAATCAGATAAGCCGGGTAAAGATCATAACGCTGGAAGTTGGAGAATTAACAGGATACCTGCCTGTGTTTTTTGAAAAATATTTTCCAATTGTAACAGAAGGCATGCCGGTTATGGAACATGCAGAGCTGCACATACAAATCGTATCAGGGGAAGCTCTGTGTAATGATTGCAATGCGCTTTTTAACGTAATGAAGCATGCAGGGATTTGCCCTGCATGCAGGAGCGGGAATAAGAAGATTCTTGGCGGACTGGATTTTGTTGTAAAGGAAGTTGTATTTTAACTGTGCAGATTTTAACCGCCCAAGCAGCCAAATAGCTTCAACAGGAAAATATTTGTTACAGTTCACACGGCGACTATTTCGCGAGGTGTTTCCGTGCATCGCGAAGCGTGTTACTGGTCACGGAGTGAGCAGTAACAAATATTTAGCAATCAGGGCTGGCCGGCAATTTACAATTGTAGATGCGATCAGTTCCTTGGGAGTTTTCATATCATCCTTGATCCAGTCAATAAAAATACCAACTGCACCATAGCAGTAAAAGCTTATGGCTACAAGCAGAAAATTAGGAATGTTATCATTAAAGATCTGCTGAAATGCTTTTATATAGTAGTTTTCGCACCATTCACGGTAAAATTCCTTAAAATTATTTTGATAGTTTTCGCGGGCAATTGTAGTGAAAAAATTTTGATTCGCCTCACAGTAATTTAAGGTAGCCATTATACCTTCATAGGTATACATTGCATGTGTATTTTCTATGTTTTCCACAAAATCCAACAATACAAAATTAATTAAATCATACTTGTCTTTAAAATGATTATAGAATGTTTGCTTTGCTGTATTGGTGTGATCAATGATAGTCTTAACAGTTATTTTGTGCAAAGGCTGACGTTTTGATAATTCCAAAAGAGTGTTTTTAAACATGTTTTTTGTTGCCTTGGAAATTGACATAAAATCCCTCCTCACCAGAACGTGTTTGATATTAATTGGCAGACTTAACCGCTATAGGTCTTTTAGTTTTTCTGAGACCATAGCGGTTTTATGTTAAGGAATTACGGTAGCAAAAGTTTTGCCTTATCCTAAATTCCTTTATTTACAAAGTGTAATTGCGGGCTTTTCCGCAAGTATTTCTGATTACCAGTTTTGGCGATATCACAACTTGAATGGGTTCCTTTATATTTTCAGATTGTTCAAAAAGATCGATCATCGACTGGGCGGCCGTTTGGCCCAGTAAATATCTGGGCTCTTCGATTGTGGTAAGGTTAATCTTCGGCAGAGAGGCATATTCCACATCATCCACTCCAATTACAGAGATGTCCTTGGGGACGTCGAAGCCATGTTTCCAGAGATATTCCAGAACTCCTAATGCGATACTGTCATTGCTTGCAAAAAAGGCAGTAGGCCGTTCATTTTTCCCCATTATTTTTCTCGTTGCATCAAATCCGCCTTCTCTGCTTGGAAATGTTTTGATGATAAGGTTGCGGTTAATATTAGAAAAATGTTTTTTTATGGTATCACAATATGCGGTAAAACGTGTATGAAATGTGTCGGTCTCTTCATTTCCGCAAATGCAGGCAATATTTACATGCCCTAAAGAAATTAAATAGCTTGTTGCTATCTGTGCGGCAGCATAGTTATCAATCGTTATGTAGTTGGCGTTAACACCCTTTGGAATATTTGAAGTAAATATAACGGGTATTTTATCATCGATATAGCGCAGTTTTTTATAAGAGTTATCACTGATGGGATCCATAATGATACCTCTGACTTTTGAATCTACCAGCATTCTTACGCATTCGGTTTCTGTTTTTGGGTCTGAATTAGAGTTGCACAGGAAAACACTTAGACCTTCTGTACTTAAGCGATCCTGAATTCCCTTTACCAGCAAAGGAAAATAGGGATTCGTAATATCCGGCACGACGACTCCGACAATTGTTGAACTATTAGTTGTTGCGGAGATTGCAAAACCATTATTGCGAACATAGCCTAGTTCGTTGGCAATCGCATTTATTTTTTTGCGTGTTTTAATATTAACCAGCGGATTATCATTAAGTGCTCTGGAAACCGTTGCCAAAGTATATCCGGATTGATCTGAAATATCTTTTAGTGTCGTTCTCATAATTTTTCACATCCATTTAAGAAATTTTGTGTTATTCAGTAGGAGTTAAAACTGTTACTGTTCACTCCGTGACCAGCAACACGCTTCGCGATGCACAGAAATTATGCATCCTGCATAATTTCGCGCGTTGTATGTCTCGGGATTTCCGTGCATATGCACGGAAACACCTCGCGGAATAGTCGCGGTGTGAACTGTAACTAAAAACTTCCTCTGAACCAAGTTTCACTTTATGTAAATAATAGACATATAATTCTGAAATGTCAATGAGAATTCTTCAAATTCTTTGAAAATTTATATAAAATATAATTAATTTTTGCATAAGGCGAAAAAATAGAAATATTTAGTAATTTTACAGTATGATTATGGGGAATGTTTAACGATTAATATAAGTTAAACGATAAAAAACTAAATATAAAATTATAAATTATTATATTTATTTATAAATCTATTATAAACAAAAAGCAATAATGAATAATTTTAATCGTGTAAAATAATAGAAAAATTAGCAAAAACAACAGTATTTTTTTGTATTATTGAACAAATTGTAGTGATTATGATACAATAATCGTGTAAAAAGAAAAAATATTTGGAAATAATTAACGAAAGGTGGATTTGTCTTATGGAAAAGATGTTTAGCAGCGTGAAGTTTGGAGCTCATCCAATTAACTGGTGCAACGATGATATGGACAATCTCGGTGATGAGTATAGTTTTGAGGATATTGTTGACCAGGCATCCCAAGCCGGATATGCAGGAATCGAGCTTGGAAGAAAATTCCCTCGTGATCCCAAAATATTAAAACCAGAACTTGAAAAAAGGGGACTTAGTCTCACAAGCGGTTGGTGTGATACGATGTTCGGATGTGAGGAACTTCGGGATAAATTCTTTGATGAATTTAAAGAGAAAGCAATGTTTTTCAAGGAGATGGGCTGTAAATTCGTGATTGCGGCAGAAGGTACCGGGTCTTCCTGCTGGGATCCAAGAGAGTACCGGGCAGAAAAAGGCGTGCAGAAATTCAATGAGAAAGAATGGAAGTTATTTGCCGATGGTCTGAATGCGGCAGGGGCGTTTTGCAAAGAACAGGGAATGATACTTGTGTATCATGTACATACTGGAACATGTGTGGAAACACATGAAGAGACACAAAAGATGTGTGATCTGACAGATCCCGATCTTGTGTACATTTTAGCAGACACAGGACATCTTCACTTCTGCGGCGTGGATATTCCGAAATTTTTTGAACACTTTGCAGACCGGATCAAATACGTGCATTTGAAAGACATCCGTCCACTTGTTCTGGAGGTTGTAAAGCAGTTTAACATTGATTTTAACAATGCCGTTAAGGCTGGGATTTTTACCGTACCGGGTGATGGATGTATTGACTATAAAGCGGTTATGAACATTTTGCAGAAGCATAATTATGAAGGCTGGATGATGGTGGAAGCAGAACAGTATCTGAATACACCGAAAGCTTTCGAATTTGCAAAAATGGCACGGGAATACCTGAAAGAAATAACAGGTGTGTAAATTTAAGCTAAAGACAAAATTCATATTTTCAAGAAAAAAGAGAGGTAGAGGTTATGAAGAGACGTTTAGGACTATTTTTGGCAGGGATATTATTAATGAGTACACTTATGGCATGCGGTAAGGCTGCCGAGACCGATAATCAGGATTCAGGTACTGCCGACAGTGCTTCTTCCAAGCAAAGCACCGATGAAAGTTCGGAGGAGGGAAAGCAGTACAAGATAGGCGTTACCATGTCATCCCGTGATCAGTTCCTTTCCACCCTTGAAAAAGGAATCTTAGGAAGAGCGGAAGAAAAAGATGTTGAAATCGTAACATTTGACGCTAACAATGATACACAAAAACAGTTAGAGCAGATTAATACATTTATCAGCGGCGGATTTGATGCGATGATCGTAAATCTGGTTGATACCAACAACGGCCCTGATATTGTTAAATTAGCAGGCGATATGCCGATAATATTTGTTGACCGTAAACCGGATACCAGTATTCTGGAAGAAAACAAACGCTGCTATGTTGGTGCGGAAGAATATAAGGCAGGGGCATTCCAGGGAGAATGGCTGGCAGACTTTTTCCAAGATAAAGAAGATAAGACGATTAATCTGGTAATCCTTAAAGGTATCTTAGGACTGGAAAACACAGAAAATAGAACAAAAGGTGCGGTAGAAACACTTGAGGAAAAGGGTTTTACGGTAGTAAAGGTGTTTGAAGACACGGCAGACTATGACAGGGCAAAGGCTCTTGACAAGATGACCACATTTATGGGAACCAAGAAAGCTTTTGATGCAGTTGTCTGTAACAATGACGAAATGGCATTGGGAGCGCTGGAAGCAATGAAGCTTGCCGGTGTAGATGTCACAAAAGTTCCGGTCTGTGGTATTGACGGAACGGACGCTGCACAGGTTGAACTCCGGGCCGGTAATATGGCAATGTCGGCATATCAGGATCCAAAGGAAGTAGGAGAATCTTGTTTTGATCAGGCATATGAGGTAGTGACCACCGGAAAGATGGCAGTATTTAAAGATGTTCCGTTCCAGACCATTGACAAGGATAATATTGATCAGATTATTCCGAAGGAATAAACATTTTCCGACCTTAAGCAGTTTGGTTTTTTGCAAAGGAAACCGGCGAAATGCCAAACTGCATTTCAATTCATGAAGGTTTAGAGTAGGTTCGCAAACCAATATTTGCCAAGTGTCATTCTGAGCGCAGCGAAGAATCTTATACACTAAAAGTTTACGAAATTCCAGAGGTGAGATTCTTCGCTTACGCTCAGAATGACAGTAATAATGCGGCTTCG
>Ga0153940_1000769_pt1 | contig 15335 bp, 15 predicted proteins | sample TSNJ024MetaG_FD_104736 | JGI IMG/M metagenome (GOLD analysis project Ga0153940, IMG submission 104736) | Attine ant fungus gardens microbial communities from New Jersey, USA - TSNJ024 MetaG | ecosystem: Host-associated > Fungi > Mycelium > Unclassified | place: USA: New Jersey, Brendan T. Byrne...
AAACACCATCCTTATCTAATCGATTAATTTAACTCTTTACTTCATCCAATAAATACACCTCTTATTAACTTAAAAAATATCATATTATGAAAAAAAAAGTATTGTTTATTATTTGTATTTCTAGTTTAATATCATTGAGCAATGGATGTTCGGACGATAATGGCTGGAACAAAGTAGCTCTTCAAGATTTCGTTCTTGATAAAACCTGCCAGTGGACTGAATTTGAGAAGCAAAAGATATATAGAATTGATTCTCAAGCGGATTTATTAAACTATATAGAATGTGAAGATAATGAGATACCTCAAATAGATTTTGAGAAGTACACTTTGTTAATGACAAGTTTTGATCTACCAGATCCTGGTTATAGTATTACTAAGAAATTGACAAGAAACCAAAATGACTATTTGCTTGAAATAAAATACAAAAGTTCGGGTACTCCGCAACCAGCAATGGTAATTTTGACCCATGTAGCTGTTCTGATTGAGAAGATGGAACCAACATCGTCAATTGAACTATCAATTTCGAAACAATGACAAGTAATATTTTAACATTATGAAAAAAATCCAATTGATAGTAATCTTATTCTTTACGTTTAGCTTGTTTTTGGCAGCACAAACAAATTATTTTTATAATGGTGATGGCAAAAAAATAGTTTTAAAACTTAGGAACGATTTGTCGTTCGTAGAGAAGAATAATGTAAATTCTCAAACCCGGCTTAACCAAAAAGTAGTACATAATTTTGAAAAATATATCATTGTAGAAAATATTGATTCTAAATTACAAAAAACAATACCAGATGAAAACCTAATGTTTGAGGCTGAAGATGGAACATTACAAGCACTGTCTAATACAGTTTTGATGAAAACTAAAGAGACTTCCATCAGAATTATATTGAATAAGCTTAATTTAACAAATTCTGTAGTTAGATTGGATTCCATATATGATATGTATATCATTGAATTCAACACAACTAAAACAATGGATATAGCCAATAAAATATGGGATAGTGGTCTTGTCTCTTTTGCCGAGCCTTCATTTTACAAAATAATCAAATTACAGAACCCCCTTTATTCTTTGCAGTGGGGATTTAGAAATACTGGACAAACAGGAGGCACAATAGGAATAGACGTAAATGTAGAACCAGCTTGGAATTTAACAAGGGGTAATTCTAATATAAAAGTTGCAATTTTAGATGAAGGAGTCAGACTAGACCATCCTGATCTCCAGGGAAATCTATTATCTGGCTATGATGCTACAGGTAATAATAGCAATGGAGCACCAAATCAATCAGACTATCATGGAACCGCATGTGCAGGTATTATTGCTGCTGTAGATAATAATATAGGGGTTGTAGGAATTGCTCCTAATTGTAAAATGATTCCGGTTCGAATAGCTTATAAAGGTTCAGATGGAAGATCTTGGATAACGCAGGATTCTTGGATAACGCAAGGAATAAATTATGCATGGAACACAGCTAAAGCAGATGTCCTGAGTAATTCATGGGGAGGGGGATCAAATTCAACAGCTATCAACAATGCTATGCTGAACGCTATGTCTCTAGGAAGAAATGGGCTGGGGGCAGTAGTTATTTTTGCATCGGGAAATGACTCTGCTTCAACAGTTTCTTATCCAGCTTCTTTAGCCGACGTAATTGCAGTAGGAGCACTTACTCCTACTGGGCTGCGTGCAGATTTTTCGAACTATGGAACAGAATTAGATGTGGTAGCTCCAGGTGCTCATATTCCAACAACAACGATTAGTGGTTATACAGACTCTTTTGCCGGGACATCGGCTGCATGCCCCCATGTAGCTGGTATTGCGGCATTAATATTATCTATAAATCCAGAACTGACATGGCGAGAGGTGCGTAATATTATAGAGTCAACATGTAGAAAAGTCGGAGACTATTCTTATTCTGTCAATAAAATGAATGGCACTTGGAATAATGAAATGGGCTTTGGTCTTGTAGATGCTTATGCCGCTGTAATAAGAGCTCTTGGCTACAAAGAAATTGTCAGTCCCAATGACCTATACCGCAGAAGTAAATTCTGGTTCAAGCTCAAGGATGGCTCCAATGCCACATGGAGTTGTACTAACATTCCTGGTATAACAATCAATTCATCAACCGGCTTATTGAATAATACGAACTTTGATTACACGGGAAACATTACCATAACAGCTGTGACGTCAACGAAAACATATACTAAAGTTATATACATAAGTCCAGAGTATATAGATGGTAAATTTATATTTAATAATACGACAAAAACCTTCTCCGAAATGCATTCGGGTTATCCTCTGTATGAAAATGGATTTGATCTGAATGCAGGTTCTACAGCTGTTTCGAACTTGGCAATTGAAATCACTTATCCAGGATTGGCTATTATCGAAGGTAAAACACCTGTTTATAGTTGGGTAAATTATTCAATGACTCCGCGTTTCACAGTCGAAAATAATGGTTCCAGAATTAAATTTTCACGTCTTATGGTCGATGAATCTGCCGAGATAGGATTAGAGATAGAAACAGGAAAAGGAACTATGTCACAAATGTTTTATCTTAACACGGGACGTTTTTCTCCAATTCTCTATCCATTTGAGGCTTATAGGCTTTCTCCACTTGAAGTTAAATTGACAGATAACACTATTACCGTTTCAGAAAGTGCAGGACAAGAGAGAGGTGTATCATATACTAATCTGGCAGAAAATAATTCTTATGTATATGAGATATTCGATATATTAGGAACATATAAAATGCAAAAAGGAAATTTCAAGTTATATATTGGTGGCACTAAAGATATAGATATATCAACATTACCCAAAGGGTTCTATGCTCTGACTATTTACAAAAATGGAGAAAGAGTTCATTCGGGGAAATTTAAAAAGTAGATAATCGACTATAATATGTTTATTTTGCAATAAACTGAATAATTATGGCACAATACAAAGGATCCAGTACCAATCCGATATTCCTTATTACGAAAGCCGTGATTGTAAATTGAAGCTAATTTTATAATGAGAGGCCCTGCAGCAATGCGGGGCTTTTTTGTCCTTTACCAGCTCGCATTTGCGGGCTTTTTTTGTATCCATATGGAAAGGATAATAACAGGCCCTGAAGCTATCGAGCGTATGCGCCGGCAGAAGATGGTACCGGGAGCGACGTTCGGCATCAGGTTTATCACTTGCGATCTAAACCGTCCGGAGAAAACAGGACAGGTGCGGGTTTATCCCGGCTGCCGGATACGTCCGGCACGACGGAGCGAAGGTCTGAGTGTAAACAGCGACCATTACCTATACTTCACAGACGAAGATACGGATGAGCCGCGCCAGTGCTTTAAGAAATTAATACGGGCTGTTTGTTTTTCACCTTCCAATGAATGGTATACAGTAAAATGGTTCTTATGAGTAAAAAAGTTAGAGAGCCGGTAGGCTATGTAAAGCAGCGCAAGGCAGCAACCAAGGTAGAAATATTCGGCGGTAACCGCGGATATGCCATGGGCGAAGATAATGGGGTGCTGACATTCGAAGTACAGGGGCTTGCCGACCGGGAGGATATATTCTTCGAACAAACACGCACGATACACTCCCGCTACATCAGCGACCGGATGACGCTGAACCTGGCCGACGGCTATATAGTTCCCGTCTGGGGCGAGGGGCACAACCTCTATCCGCAGGAAGTATTTGCCGGTATCAGTGAAAATAAGCTGTTACCGACACTGATAAGCAAGCAGATCCGCTTCCTGTTCGGACGCGGACCAAGGCTGTACCGGGAGGTAACCACCGGAGAGGGGGAAAACCTGAAGCGCATCCGGGTACCTGTCGACGACAGCCTGTCGAAAGCCATCACCGACTGGGCCGACTCCTGGGAAGAAAAAGGATATCCACATTCGTGGGAGTACCTGAAAAATATCATGAACGACTATTACCACGTCAAAACATGCGTCACGCAGTATTGCTTTGCCAAGTCCCGGCGCATAAACGGCAGTATGCCCGTCGACGCGCTCAAGTATATAGGTTCGGACGAAGCACGTCTTGCAGCCCAAAATATCCCGCTGAACAGACGGATCAAAAACGAAGACTGCCGCCACATCATTGTCGGCGACTGGATGAACATCACAGGCACAGATTATGATGTCTTTCACCGTTTCTCTGCGAAAGAACCCTTCAGGTATCCGACAGCCATAGCCTTCAATTCGGATAAGACCTTCACTAAGTGGACCTACGCTTATAACGACTGGTTCGCCGGCATCAGGGAGTACCTCAAGGCCTGTAAGCTGGCGCCGAAATACCGGAACAGCTATCTGCGCAATGCGCTCAATAACCATGTGCACGCTATCATCCCAGGAAGTTGGTATGAAAAGCACAGGGAGATATTACAGGGCATCTGTGCGGAGAATATTGCACCGTCCGATCTTGACAATAATATTCTCCAGACCGAGTATAAAGGAGTGAAACTGGTGGATAAGAAAGGGCGTCCGCTTGCATTCTATGAAGGTATGATGGACCAGCTGATCAAGGCCGAGTTGACCAAGATTACGGAGGTAATGACGGGCGAAGGGAAGAACCAGGGTAAACTTTACGCTACAATCAAATGGGGAGAGGAAGGATGGGAATTTAAGGAGTTCCCCGGAAAGTTTAAAGAGTTTTTCGATACGGTGGACAAATATGATGAAAGCAGTATCAAAAGTATCCTGATGAGTCTTGGTATCTCCGGATCCATCACCAACGTCGATCATTCCGGGCTGACGAATCGTTCGGGTAATGAAGCCTGGTATAACTACCTGATGTATGTGCTGCAGCTGACACTCGACGAATACTTTATCCTGAAAGAATACAACAGGGCGATGCATCTCAATTTCCCGCAAGCGAAAGCTCTGGGCATCAAATGGGGTTTCTGGATAGATATCCCGTCCAAGCTCCAGGATACAACCCCGAGCGAACGCCCGGCAGGGAATGCGACACCGGAAGCCAATTAGTCAATGTGAAAATATGCCAATGTGCTAATTGGTGCGAAGCGGCAACATCATTTGCTAATATACTAATTTTCAAATTTATAAATTAAAAACATGATCAAACTTCCCTTCAATACATCCAATCAGCAGGCCTTCGCCACCGAATTCAAGAAAGTGATATCAGGCGTCAATGTGACGCTGGATCCACGCAATATCGAGAGCTCCATGTGCAAGGCGGCTGTATCCCTGTATGGTATATTTACACGTTCGTTTTTCGACGCACTGTGCGATGGTACGGCATCTGCCGACGAAGAAAAAGGCGCCGCGGTGCTCGATTACCTGCGGCGTGCCGTGGCTCATTTTACTATATACCAGCATTTGATATTCCTGATCACCCGTATTGGGAATGATGGCGTGACTGTCAAAAAAAACGATGACGAAACTACTGTATTCAAATACCAGCAGGACCAGCTGTCGGACAATCTGATCACCACGGGCTGGTTCTGGATAAACCTTCTTGTCGGCTACCTGAATGACAATAAAGATGACTTCCCCGGCTGGACCCCGGATACTAACAGCGATATCCCTATCGATGTGTCGGACTTTGAGAAATGGGTGGGCGTATCAGATTTGTACTTTATTATCGCTGTGCGCTCGCTGATCAGGGAGGTATGGATGGAGTGTGTGGAGTCGCGCATGCCAAGGCCGGCAGCCAAAGATGACTACAACGCCCGCGCCCTGTGCTACGATGTAATGGCCCGTGCCTGCACACGGCTGGCTTATATGGAACTGCCGGAACCCATCCGCAGGGATATCAGCAATGAAATGGGAAAAAACCACAATGCCCAGGCAGATACTTATATCCGCGAAAAAGTAGCCGGCATATATGCCCGCAAAGCCACTGCCTACTGGACAGATTGGGACGTGAAGCTGAAGAAAGACGCCATAAAAAACAACCGGAAGGAAACTTCCGACGCTCCCCGCTTTACACAGCCGGATATTAGCGATAAGGATAAATTTTATTTTAGCTGATGAAAAAAATCGAATTAAATAAAGGGATTCTCTTACTTCCGGAGTCGTGGGACGAACTGACACATAAGCAGCGTCTGTATGCATTTGGTCTCTTGCATGATGTTATCGGGCATCGCCTGTCACCGGAATTATTCAGTATCCGGATGCTTATCCACCTGACTGGCTATAAACCGTCGTGGGGCATTGCGCCCTGTCTGATACGGCATATATTACTGTACATAGCTGTTCCGTTTGTGGCTCTATGGTATCTGATCAGACTCGGACATATACGGTTCCCGGCATACTGGAGTGTATGGTACCAGGCTCATAAACCTGAGCGCTACGACCGGGATATCATCAACTACAATTTGTTGAAGCTCTCCGAAATGCTCGACTTCGCATTCAATATGGAAGACTCTACGCTACGGATCAATAACATCTTCCGGAGCAATCCATTTCCAGAAATCAGCGTCGGCAGAAAAAAATACACGGCAAAAAAATTTATCAGGGATATCAGCCCATTCACAAATATAACCGGCCGCGAGTTCTCCGACTGCTTTGATATCTACTCACTTTACAGTTCCGATACAGGCGCGGATGTAAAAGCCCGGTGTGTAGATAAGATCATTTCCATCCTGTATCCGGCATCCGGTAACTACAATGAGAATATGGTACTTGAACGTCCGGAATTGTCCAAAGTTCCCATGACTGTCAAGCTCGGTATTATCTGCTGGTTCGCCGGAATCGTAGAGTATTATGTCACACACCCGTATTATTCCATCCTGTTCGGTTCATCCGGAAGTGGCGAGACGGACGCCGATGACGCTGTCCGTATTGGAATGAACGAAACGGTATTGATGATTTCCAGCCAGGGGTATAACGAAAACGATACGGTAAATAATTTCTTCGATGCCCAGCTGGTCATCCTGAAGAAAAACCTGTCGTCTGCCATTGCATCCGGAGTCAAAATAGAAGAACTGGCTAAAAAAACAAATATCAGTATTACTAACATCAATAAACTGATTAACGCATGACAAAAGAGTTACACTTGAACCTGTTCAAATATTTTGCCCTGTTTGTGAAGAAAGAGGCGCTTCAGGGCATACTGGCGAATCCTGACGGTTCCAGGCGTCCGGGATATGCGGAAATAGTCGCGGAAATGCTGAATTCGCCCGATACGAAAGTGATACCCGGCATATCGAATTATGTGTTTTCAATGAACGAAAAGTTCGTTTCGGACAAAATACGGGGCAATGACAATATCGTCCTGTATGTCGAATATGGCGCATTGTCGTATAATCCCGTTGTCCGGTTGGGTACGAAGCAGAAACTGGCGGTATATGTCGCTTATCCGTATTCAATCGCCAACAATGACAACCTGAACGAAACACTTCTGGCCTCGGAAACATTCGATGCGCTGACGGCAATACTCGACACGATGGAGGCCGACCAGGGCGCCCTCGATTTTTGTGGCAATACGAAACTGATTAATTTCCCGGCAGAGATATTCCCTATCGAGGAATCACTGTTTTATGGACACTCCGGATGGATGGCTATTTTTGACTATGAAGAAACAAACCTTGACTAATATGAACCGGCAGCAACAATTTATAGAGATGTTCAACGCAATGGATTCCTGGCAGGAACGATTCCAATATCTGATCGATCTGGAATCCCGGATAGAGTTTCCCATATTGCCGGAACGCCTGCGGCTTCCTGCCACCCGTATCATGTCATGTACCAGCAGTACCTATTTTTATCCGCTCGCTGACCAGGGTAAGATCCGGATTTATGGCTGGAGCTCCGCTTCCGTTCCGTCCGGACTTATCGCTGTATTCTTTCAGCTATTCGATGGTATGGACATAGCAAAATTCAGGAACCAGGAAATCGTATTCCATACAGAGACCGGACTAGTCGATAATCTGACCGGGTCGCGCAGGGAAGGATTGCTGGAAATGGTGAAGAAATTAAAAATAATTAGCTAATGAGTAGATATGCCAATGTGCCAATAGCGCAGAGCGAAAAGTATTTCATTGGCATATCAGCATATTATATAATTGCACATTAACAACATTATGATCATCTGGAGTGGAAATATTGTTCAGGATGAATTTGTCCGGCAGGTTTTAGAACGTGATGTCCGGAATATATTCAGGGCGCAACAGTTGGCAGTCTCCCAACGGATATACCTGTCAGGAAAAGACTTGAAAGCATCCAAGCGAAAGAAAGGATTGCAGAGAAGAACCGGACGGCTCCAAGACTCGCTGTCCAGCCCCGAATATTACTTGCAGTCTCAAGGCGAACAGTTCAATATGGCTGCCGTATATCCTATATATATCCGTTTTTTGGATATGAAACGTCTGGGTAACTGGAAACTTTATAACCGGCAGATCTGGGGTATTCTTTACAACAATGCCCTACGGGATATACGCTACGGCTATGGTAAGGAATTAGCCGACTTTGTAGGCGATGCTCTACGGGATGCATTTGAAAAATATAAAAAATAGAAGTATGGCAAAATTAAAAGACGACCAGATAAGGTGGATCCTGTCGCTGGATGCGAAAGGAGTACAGTCGGAGCTGACAAGTATATCTTCGGTTGTACAGCAACTAACCGATGATAATAAGAAACTGGAAGCAGAACTGAAACTCGCAACCAAACAGATGTCCGATGCTGAAAAGGAAATGAAAAAATTGGCCGCTGCCGGCAAGGAGGATAGCGACGCATTCAGGGAGGCGGAAGCTACTTATAGATCAGCAGCTAGTGATATAGCCGATTATACAAAGCGCATCAGGGATAATAAGAAAGCCATTGAGGAGAACGATGCCAAGGCAAAAGAAATGGTTAAGACCCTCAGGCTGGAGGATATGACCATGAAGCAGTTGAAACAGCGGGCAAAAGAATTGGAAAAACAACTGGATGACACATCTGAAGGTACTCACCCGGAAGTATACCAGGCGCTTGATAAGGAACTGACCGCAGTAAAAAACCGTATGGGTGAACTAAAGAAGAGTTCCAAAGAAGCAGAAATTGGTATGAAAGGCGCCTTGCAAGTATTCGCCGGGAATATGATGACTAAGGCTGTAGATAAAATAAAAGAGTTTGTTTCTGCCGGTATAGAATGGATAAAGACCGGTATCGGTATGGCCAAAGGCGCCGAAGGGGTTGTTATAGCTTTTAGCAAACTCAATAACAGTAAATATCACCTGGACGAGATGCGTAGCGCAACCAGAAATACTATCAGCGATCTGAAATTGATGGAAAAGACTGTTCGCGCAAATGAGATGGGTATTGGTATTGAGAAGATGGCGAATCTTATGAAATTTGCCCAGATACAGGCCGGAAAGATGAAAACAGATGTAGATTACATGGCTGATTCTATTGTAGACGGCCTTGGACGAAAATCAACGATGATACTTGATAATCTGGGAATATCTGCGTCTAAAGTACAAGCGGAAGTGAAAAAAACCGGAGATTTTACAACCGCTGTCCTTAATATTGTCAATGAGAGGCTAAAAGAGCAGGGAGATACTGCTCTGACAAGTGCGGACAAAGCTGCTCAAGCCGGGGTAAAATGGGAGAACGCACAGCTCAAAGTAGGACAGGCTTTTCAAAAATTAGGCAGTATATGGGATGAAATATCGGGTAATATAGCTGATGGAATTACGGAGCTAATCGGCGATACGCGGACTCTGACACAGCAATTCGATGACCAGATATCCACAGTAGCCGATTTGGAAGTTAACATAAAGCCTTTATTGGCGCGTTATGATGAATTGAAAAGCAAATCTTCGCTTTCGAAGGATGAGCATAAAGAATTGGATACTATCCTGCAAAAAGTTTCGGAAATACTACCTATAGCTGTCACTGAATGGGATAAATATGGCAATGCCATATCCATCAATACCCAAAAAGTTTATGACTTTATCAAGGCCGAGAAAATAAGGCTGTCACTGATGTATGAAGATAAGATAAAGGAGAAAAGTTCAGAATTAGTAAAATATGTACGTGAATTTGAAGCGTTGCAAAAACAAATTGATAAACTAAATAAAGGAGAGACTTTATACAAATCGCAACAAAATACTACTGGTTATATGGGTGGGGGTGCAGCATATATGCAGTATATGCCTTTGTCAGATGACGAAATCGTTAAATTGCGCAAACGCTACGCGGAAGTAAAGGGTTTAGTCCTGGATACAAATGCGCAAATTGATTATATGAATGGGACGACTGCGGAAAAAGAACTTCTTACCCAGCAAAACGTAGTAGAATCCCGTAATAAGTTCAGGGCGATGAACAAAGAGGCGCTTGATGCCTGGATTAAAGATGAAAAGAATGCGGCCAGCGAATATCTCCAGATAGCGAAACAAATATATAACGAAAAATACGGAACAAATACGACCGCCGCTGCTTCCTCTCAGAAGAAAGAGGCCGACGAAAAGAAAAAAGCCCTGGAGCAACAGCTGAGAGATCTTGACGATTATATTATCCGCGAAAAAAACAAACTTGCCCAACAAAGGCTGGATGAAACGCTTTCGCGCGACCAGCATCAGAAAGAACTGGAACGGCTCGAACTCGAAGCCCTCTCCCGTAGGTTTGAAATCTACGATCTGGAACCCGCTAAGCAACAGCAGGTCCTTAGCCTGATCCTGGAATATAAAATCAAATTCCACGAAAAGATGCTCGAGGAAGAGAAACTTTTTCAAGATGAAATGGATACAATCCGAAATAGAACATCAGACGCGGAACAGGAATTATCGGAGAAAACACTGGAGAAGGGTATAAACAATTTGAATGCTTTCGGTAAAGCCTGGAAGCAGCAACAGGAAGACACCTTCAGGGCTGCCGCGGAGGCGGAAGCTGAAGCTGAACGCAAGCAAAGGGCTTACATCAGCATAGCTAATTCTTTTGCTGAGCAGTCTGGCGAAATACTTACGGCCCACATGCAGGACGCCGAATCATCTACTGCTGAATTCCAATACAATATGCTGATGCTGGCGCTCGATACGCTCCGTCAGGTTGTTTTACTGGCTACAGCCGAAGCAATAGCCAAGGAAATAGGCAGTAAGGGTATCGTAGGTATCGCGACTGGCGCCGCGGCCGCTTTAGCTATCAATTTGGCATTTGCTGCTGTGAAAGGATTGATAAAGAAACCTACGACTAAAGGATCCGATTCATCAACAAATCAAGATACAACTAAATACCAACGCGTCAATACACCCGGCCTTGCCGATGGTGGGTTCAATAATGAAGGCCCCGGAACTGACGGTGGTTATACTGGTCCCGGAGGACGCTACCAGGTAAAGGGAACATTCCCCAACGGCGTAACGTATCATGCCGGGGAATATGTTATTGCGCAGCCTGAAATGAAGATTCCCGCAGTCACCAAGATGGTGTATGCCATTGAGGGTATTCGCCGGCAACGTACCAACAGCAACCCGATACCTGCAGGCCTTGCTGATGGAGGATTCAACGATCCGGATGCACCTTCCGTACGTTCCGGATCAGCGGCAGCCGGATCCGATAACCGAGACATCTTGATGGAGATATACACTTTCATAAAGAATAACCGCTTGAAAGCCGAAATTAATTATCAGGACTTAAAGTCTACAGAGCTAAAAATGACCGATTACGAAAATTTCGGCAATAAATATTAGTCCAATATGCCAATGAAATGATGTGCCAATATGCCAATTGGCGCAAAGCAACAAAAAACATTGGCACATCGACACATTAAATAATTGGCACATTAAATATTATGCACATCCGACTAAAAGATACCGGCGCCATATTAGATATGAAGCCGGATACAAAGCTGAATATCACACTGAACAACCCGATGCTGAAGGAACAGGGCTCGATGTCGCTGCCGCTTACCCTGCCACGTACGCCTGCTAATGTACGCAGTATGGGAGATATTAACTTACAATCTCTGTATAAATACAAGCGTACCCGGGATGTGTTGGTCGAAGCAGGAATATATCAGAAACAGGGTTTGCTGCGTATCGGATCCGGCAGTAAGGAGTTGGAAGGTGCCGTCTACCTGGACGAATCGCCCATGTATGCCCGGATGAAGGAAACAGATATGTCACAGGCTTTCGATATCACACGTCCGGCCTCAGACTTCCATGTAGACGGCACATTCGCCGACGAACTGGACATGATGATCAAATACATGGAGTTGGTGATGGTAGGCAATATAGAGGACGACTTTTATCTGTTCCCGGTAGCGACGGACCATTTCGATCAGGATATCACCAATTCCGAAGGTACTACAAAATATACTTTCTATCAGGTACTGAACGAACAATATTCAGCGCTGAATCCCCAGCCTAGTGATATGGATACGGATATGAACGGCAAGGCCTACTTCAAGCTGTGCGGACGTATAGAGCGTCAATATTATGATGGAGACAAATTTACTAAAACATTGAAAGGATATGCCATTACCCCATTTTTAAAACAATCATATGTATTGCGGCGCATATTCGAATACTTCGGTTATGAGCTGCGCGAATCGATATTCGACACCGATCCGGAGATGAAGAAAATAGCCCTGCTGAACAATACCGCCGATGCTATTACCAAGGCACAATTAAAGTATTCGCAGCTGGTGCCGTCAGTAAAGATCAACGACTACCTGCAGTCGGTGCGTACCGATTATGGATGCGAATTTTTTATTACTCCCGATCATAAGTATGTGGAAGTAAGGTTCTGGAAAGATATACTCGATAATAAGGACTATAAAGTACTCGACGATAAGATAAGCGACGTGCCGGTTATAAATCTTTCGGATTCTAAAATGATAAAGCTCACGAATAACCGTTCTATAGAATTTTCAGAGGTTAATTATGATACGTTTAATAAATTCCAGTCGGATCTGGATGTTTTATATCATGTAGCGAGTTTCTCTCAGGCCTCTTTCGACGGGTATTACTTTATACAAAGTTATGGCCAGATATGGGAGTATCGTTCAGGCGAAAGTCCGCAATGGAAATATCATTCACAGTATCTCTTCGATTTTTACATCGACAAACCCGAATCCATAGACGACGATTATGATACGAAAGACAGTAAGCGGGATTATATTGCCTATCTCGACGTATTCGTTCGTTATTTCCGTATCGATACAATGCTTCACATAGGCACTAATTACCGTATGCCGTATATAGGACGCCGACGGCATATGAATACAATACTGATAGCATTGAATAATTCCGGATCTGATCCGGACAAAGAGGTAAATAATAATAAAGAGACTGAGAAATGTCTTATCATGACAGCTTTTTATAGGGGACGTCATCCGGAAGGAAATGAAGATTCAAGGCGAGTATACGGAAATATTTTCAGGTATGACTCTAATGGTAACGCACTTCCCGGGGGATTCAACCTTATATTCGGCGGACTGAATGGTCTATACGATAAATTCTGGGCCAAATACGCCGCCGTCATCCGCGATTCGTTCAACGAGGTAAAACTACCCCTACGCCTCACTATACAAGATGCGATGAATTTCCGTTTCGATAATATCTATATGCTCGAAAACCAACCTTTACTTCTGGAAAAGTTAGCCTTCTCCATCGACAAGGAAGACAACGTAATGGTGAGTGAAGCTATCTTCAGGACAATTAAGCTGTATCTGGATAGTTAAAGCGCCGCGCAAGCTTTACGGATTGCATTGAAGCGGTCGATTAGCTTTTTATCTTTCCGGGCTACCTGAAGATTATAATCATTTTGCAGCCGTATAAGTATCTTTGCGTCTATACCCAGTGCCGCCTCTATAAGTAGTGCAAATTCTGTATTTACAACCCTTTTACAATTCAGTATTTCGTTGAGAACTGTATAGGAATATCCTATTTGTTTAGATAATTTCCTCTGGGAAATTCCCCGGCTTTCTATTTCATCTTTGAGCACCTCGCCTGGATGGGTCGGCTTAAAGGGGGTAAGGTTATTTGCTATCATTTGAGGGTCAACACCCTTTAATTTTATCATATCTGTATTATTTATAGTGATTCGATAATTCTAATATATTGCATACGGTTATAATAGTTTCCCCGCTTTCTTCTTCATTTACGGTAAATTCGATACGGTATTGAAGATTTACCCGGATAGATAAAATGCCCAGCTTATTACCCTGCAACGCTTCATAATGCAGGGAGTTGAAAACAAACAAATCTTCAATTCTATCAGCTTTTTCAAGTATTTTGATTCGCTGTATATACTTTGTTGTTATCTCCGGCTGAAACCGGCGCTTCTTATCTGTTGTCTTTCCTGTCTCGTACAACTCCTGTAAATATTCTTTCTCAAAGGTTACGATCATACCGTTCAAATTATACACAAAGATAATAATTATTTTTACAATGTTCACTTTTTTGCGAACTATAGTTGCCGATATTATAAATTTTCTCACAATTGGAATAAGGAACTTGAGTTGAACTAAATTAAGTTTGAACACTTTTTTTGCTTATCTCAAAAAATATTCCCATATTTGCAATGCTTAAGATTTTTATTGAGAGGTAACAGATGTTGCCGGAAGTGTTCGGCTTTTTTTACGTCTGTACATTTAAAGTATAATAATATACGGTCACACCCTGTGCCATGTGTTGTAATGACCTTGGCGGATACCTCTCTGAGATCTTAAGCAACAGGTAGTGTGACTGTTTTTTAATGCTTAAGAAATCAGTGAATTATGAAAAAAACAAAATCAACCGGTTTATTTTCCGGTTTGTCGCAAAAGGCAAAAGTATTAGGTGCACAATTTATCCGCACCGGACAGAAACAATCATTCCAAATTACTTATTATCACAATGGACTTACATATGTGCAGTCTATCAGTGAGAAAGGAGGCTCACTATGACCAATGAAAACAACACTCCCGATACGCCTCAGAGAAAATCACTGCCGGATATGACTATTCTGGAAGTGATCAGTGAATGCGGACGCCTGAAATATCCGCTAAGTAAAATATTGAATATCCTGCAGGCGAAAGATCAGGATCTGGATATAGAGAATATAAAGTCCCGGCTGACTACTCCTGGCACTGAAGAATACCAGGCTTACCGATCGGGGTTCGATGCCGGAGATTTCGAAGTAGATGCAGCACTATATTCTGATGCGATATCCGGAACCAAGACAAGTGTGGATTCACAGAAAGCACTGCACGACATCCAGCGGGAAAGGAATATAAACGATGCCATCCGGGATAGGTTCTTTCCGGAAGATAGCAACGATTGAATTATAATTAATTTTCTAAGGTGGCCCTGCAGTAATGCAGGGCTTTTTTGTCCTTTCCTTTTCCCCTTCAAATCGTGACTTTTGAAATAAAAAAGTCATGCAACAATTAAATCTTAATCCTTCCGAAATAGCCGTCGGCC
>Ga0153940_1000771_pt1 | contig 15288 bp, 9 predicted proteins | sample TSNJ024MetaG_FD_104736 | JGI IMG/M metagenome (GOLD analysis project Ga0153940, IMG submission 104736) | Attine ant fungus gardens microbial communities from New Jersey, USA - TSNJ024 MetaG | ecosystem: Host-associated > Fungi > Mycelium > Unclassified | place: USA: New Jersey, Brendan T. Byrne...
CAGCCGAGACCGCAGGGTCAGGCAGGAGCAGGTCAGCCGAGACCGCAGGGTCAGGCAGGAGCAGGCCAGCCGAGACCGCAGGGTCAGGCAGGAGCAGGCCAGCCGAGACCGCAGGGTCAGGCAGGAGCAGGTCAGCCGAGACCGCAGGGTCAGGCAGGAGCAGGTCAAACAAGACCCCAAGGTCAGCAAAGACCACAGGGACAGTCAAGACCGCAGGGACAGTCAAGACCGCAAGGGCAGGCAGGAACTTATCAGGACAGGAATCAGGGCCAAGGAGAACAGCAGCGATCCCAGGGTCAAGGTGGTCAACAAAGACAACAGCGCCAATATGGTCAAGGTCAGGGAGGGCAGCAGCGTCCATATGGTCAAGGTCAGGGAGGGCAGCAGCGTCCATATGGCCAGGGTCAGGGAGGCCAGCAGCGTCCATATGGCCAGGGTCAGGGAGGGCAGCAGCGTCCATATGGCCAGGGTCAGGGAGGCCAGCAGCGTTCATATGGTCAGGGTCAGGGAGGCCAGCAGCGTTCATATGGTCAGGGTCAGGGAGGGCAGCAGCGTCCATATGGCCAGGGTCAGGGAGGCCAGCAGCGTCCATCTGGTCAGGGTCAGGGAGGCCAGCAGCGTTCATATGGTCAGGGTCAGGGAGGCCAGCAGCGCCCATATGGTCAGGGTCAGGGAGGCCAGCAGCGTCCATACGGTCAGGGTCAGGGAGGCCAGCAGCGTCCATATGGCCAGGGTCAGGGAGGCCAGCAGCGTAATCAGGGCTACCGTGATAACAAAGACTTTAGAAGAGGTCCGGTTGACAATAGAAGAACGGATGGACCTAAGTCCAATACAGAAACATCAGATACACCAATAGTAAGAAAACCAATTCGGGATACCAAAAAACAGAAAGATAAGGTAAAAGAAACCCAGAGAGCGGAAAAGCTTGCGAATGACCGTCGTAGTGCACCAGCAAGCAAACGTCCGAATCAGGGCTTCCGTCAGCAGTCCAGACTGCCGAAAGCATTGCAGAAACCAGTTCGTCCGCAGCCGAAGGAAGAGAAGAAGCAAGAAATCAAAGAAATTACCCTGCCGGAGAAAATGACTATTCGAGAATTGGCAGACAGGATGAAAATGCAGCCCTCTGTAATTGTGAAAAAGCTCTTTTTGGAAGGCATCATGGTTACAGTGAACCATGAAATAGATTTTGAAAAGGCTCAGGAGATTGCGCTGGGATATGACATCATTGCCGAGCCGGAAGTAAAAATTGATGTTATCGAAGAATTGCTGAAAGAAGAAGAGGAAGATAAGAGTATGTTGGCAGCCAGATCGCCGGTGGTCTGTGTTATGGGTCATGTTGACCATGGTAAAACTTCCCTTTTGGATTGTATCCGTAAAACAAAAGTAACCGATCGTGAGGCCGGAGGTATTACCCAGCACATAGGTGCGTATACTGTAACGGTAAACGATCAGAAGATTGCATTCTTAGATACCCCGGGCCATGAAGCATTTACTGCAATGCGCATGCGCGGTGCCAATTCTACGGATATTGCTATCCTGGTAGTGGCAGCCGACGACGGCGTAATGCCGCAGACTGTGGAAGCGATCAACCATGCCAAAGCAGCTGGTGTAGAAATTATCGTTGCTATTAATAAAATTGATAAGCCAAGTGCAAATATCGAACGTGTAAAACAAGAACTTTCCGAATACGAGCTGATTCCGGAAGATTGGGGTGGAAGTACCATCTTTGTACCAGTATCAGCCCATACCAAGGAAGGAATTGATGAATTATTGGATATGATTCTGCTTACGGCGGAAGTCTGCGAACTGAAAGCAAATCCGAAGCGAAAAGCCAGAGGACTTGTCATTGAGGCGAAGCTGGATAAAGGAAAAGGTCCGGTTGCGACCATTCTGGTACAAAAAGGAACATTGCATATCGGCGACTTTATTGCTGCCGGAGCCTGCTCAGGTAAAGTAAGAGCGATGATGGACGACAAAGGACGCCGTGTCAAAGAGGCGGGACCATCCACCCCGGTTGAGATTCTGGGCTTAAATGATGTGCCCAATGCCGGTGAAGTACTGGTAGTAACAGAAAATGACAAAGAAGCAAAGAATTTTGCCGCTACCTTTGTATCCGAAAATAAAAACAAACTGCTGGATGACACTAAGGCAAAAATGTCCCTGGATGATCTGTTTACCCATATTAAGGAAGGGAACTTAAAAGAACTTGGTATCGTTGTAAAAGCCGACGTACAAGGTTCTGTAGAAGCAGTAAAACAAAGCCTTGTTAAGCTGTCTAATGAAGAAGTAGTCGTAAAAGTAGTTCACGGCGGTGTTGGTGCGATCAACGAATCAGATGTTACGTTGGCATCTGCATCTAATGCAATTATTATCGGCTTTAACGTAAGACCGGATGTTACTGCGAAAGCAATTGCAGAACAAGAGGGTGTGGAAATCAATCTGTACCGGGTTATCTATCAGGCGATCGAAGATGTGGAAGCTGCAATGAAGGGACTTTTGGATCCGATATTTGAAGAAAAGGTAATCGCTCATGCCGAAGTACGTCAGGTATTTAAAGCATCCGGTATTGGTAATATCGCCGGAAGTTATGTATTAGACGGTACATTCGAGAGAGGCTGCAGTGTCCGCATTACCCGTGAAGGAACACAGATTTTCGAAGGTGCCCTGGCGTCACTGAAACGTTTTAAAGATGACGTAAAGGAAGTAAGAACAGGATTTGAATGTGGTCTGGTATTCGAAGGATTCAATGATATCCAGGAGCTGGATCAGGTAGAAGCCTACAAGATGGTAGAAGTACCGCGCTAGGCAGAAAATCGAGGGAATATAAAAATTTATGAGAAAAAACAGTATTAAGAATACGAGAGTGAACCAGGAAGTTCAAAAAGAACTAAGCCAGATTATCCGTCAGGAGATTAAGGATCCGCGTATTCATATGATGACTACGGTCACAGCGGCGGAAGTCGCGCCTGATCTGAAAACCTGTAAGGTATACATCAGTGTGATGGGAAATGATGAGGAAAAAGCTGATACGATTGCCGGTTTAAAAAGTGCGGAAGGCTATATCCGCCGCCAACTGGCCAAGACGCTGAACCTGCGGAACACGCCGCAGTTGACTTTCGTCCTTGACACCTCCATTGAATACGGAGTCAGTATGTCAAAGCGCATCAATGAGCTGAATCATGGCGCACCCGCTGAAAAAGGGGAATGAAATGAATAGAATTGAAACTGCATTAGAGGATGTAAAGACGGTTGCCATCGCCGGACATGTGAATCCGGATGGTGACTGCATCGGCTCCTGTATGGGGATGTATTTGTACTTAAAAGCAAATTATCCCCAGATACAGGCAGATGTCTATATGGGGGAACTGCGGCCGGTATTTGGTCACATTGAAGACTTGAATATTATCCGGCATACGCTTATTGAGCCGGATAAAATCTATGATCTGCTGATGCTGTTTGATGTCAGCAGTGAGGGACGGGTATCAGTTGCCAATCTTTATCTGCATACAGCCAAAAAAAGTATCTGCATCGATCATCACGTCACCAATGGCGGGCTTTGCGATGAAAACTATATTATTCCGGAAGCGAGCTCTGCCTGTGAAGTGCTCTATGAACTAATGGATAACGAAAAAGTGACTTTGCCGGTGGCAACAGCCCTGTATACCGGAATTGTACATGACACCGGAGTTTTCCAATATACCAATACATCCGGAAAAACTATGAGAATCGCCGGTGAACTCCTGGATAAAGGAGTAGATGCCAATACCATTATCGAGGATTCTTTCTACTCGAAAACATATGTTCAGAACCAGATTCTTGGCCGTACGCTGCTGGAAAGCATTTTGATTCTGAATGGAAAATGCATTATTGGTGTAGTGCGCCAGAAGGAAATGGAGTTTTACGGTGTGACTGCAAAGGATTTGGATGGAATCGTCAATCAGCTGCGGGTAACTCAGGGTGTGGAAGTTGCGATGTTCATATATTCTACCGGGCTGCAGGAATATAAGGTGAGTCTAAGGTCTAACGGACATGTGGATGTAAGCCGTATTACCGGTTATTTTGGCGGCGGCGGGCATGTGAAGGCAGCTGGCTGTACCATGCAGGGATCGGTATATGATGTGATCAACAGCATTACTTTTTATATAGAAAAGGAATTGCAGAGGTTAGAGATACAGTGATCAATGGAATTATAAATGTATACAAAGAAGCCGGATATACATCTCACGATGTAGTAGCCAGGCTTCGTGGTATCTTAAAGCAAAAAAAGATTGGACATACGGGAACGCTGGATCCGGACGCGGTAGGTGTGCTGCCGGTTTGTCTGGGCAAAGGTACAAAATTATGTGATATGCTGACAGATACTCTCAAGACGTATGAAGCAGTACTGAAGCTGGGAGTTACTACGGATACACAGGACGCTGGCGGTACTATTCTGAAAGAAGAGGAAGTATATGTAACAGAAAAAGCTGTAGTGGAATGTATCCAATCGTTTGTCGGTGAATATATGCAGATTCCGCCGATGTATTCAGCATTGAAGGTGAATGGAAAGAAGCTTTATGAACTTGCCAGAGAGGGCAAGGAAGTGGAACGCAAAGCCAGAAAAGTGGTGTTCCATGAAATCAAAGTACTGGACATGGAGTTACCAAAAGTGTGTATCAGGGTAACGTGTTCAAAAGGTACATATATTAGAACGTTGTGTCACGATATCGGTGAAAGCCTTGGGTGCGGTGCCTGTATGGTTTCACTGATCAGGACTAAAACCGGCGGGTTTTCTATTGAGGACAGCAAAACTTTAGACGAAATTGAGCAGCTAATGAAGGCGGATGAGGTTTCTTTTGTCGTTCATACTGTAGAATCTATGTTTAGTCAATATCCGGCGGTTATGATGGGTGCTGATTTTGATAAGCGTGTTTACAACGGGAACATATTTGGAAATGAACACCTGCAGGAGGGGAAGGGCAAAATGGAAGGCCAGTTGTTTCGGGTTTTTGACAGTGGAGGAACTTTTGTGGGGATTTATCAATATAAGGCGATGAGAAATGCTTTTACATTGGTGAAAATGTTTTACTGATGGTTGGTGGAATTCAAGATTCAAAAGCCTTGAAAATATAAAATACGGCAGGTGCTAATATGAAATATATTACTGGGACACTGGATTTTGCTTTGAATAAGCGAAGTGCCATTACATTGGGAAAGTTCGATGGGCTCCATAGAGGGCATAATAAATTAGTGGATCGGATCCTGAAAATAGGGAAGAATGGCTTTGAAACAGTCATCTTTACGTTTGATGTATCACCGACAGTAAGGCTTCAGAATGCTGGCTTTCGAGCACTGCTTACGAATGAGGAACGTAAGGAACGGGCCGAAGAAAAGGGTGTAGATTGCCTGATTGAGTGTCCGTTTGTGCAGGAAATCATGCATATGGAACCGGAAGATTTCATTAAGGAAGTCTTAGTAAATCAGTTGAAGGCAGCATATATCATCGTGGGACCTGATTTTCATTTTGGACATGATCGCAAAGGCAATCCGGAGATGTTAAAGGATTTTGGTCTGCGTTATAATTATCGTGTAGAAATCCTTGATAAGGTTATGGATGAGGCCAGAGCCATCAGCAGCACATACATTCGGGAAGAGATTTTGAAAGGAAATATAGAAAAGGCCAATGATCTGTTAGGTTATCCCTACTTTGTGACTGGAATTGTTGTACGCGGCAGACAGTTGGGACGAACTATGGGAATGCCGACGATTAATATTGTTCCTTCTGAGTATAAGCTGCTGCCACCATATGGTGTATATGCATCAAGAGCATATATCAATGGAAAAGTATATGAAGGTGTTAGCAATATTGGTGTAAAACCGACTGTAGGATCAAGCCGGGCCGGAGTAGAAACTTTTCTTTTCGAATGTGATGAAAATCTGTATGATATGGAAGCAAAAGTGGAATTCTATCACTGTCAGAGGTCAGAGATGAAATTTGATTCAGTTGAAGATCTTAAAGAACAGATACATCAGGACGAACATCAAGCAAGACAGTACTTTGCCTAAAGGTAGGAAAAACTCTTGTTACTGTTCACTTCGTGACCAGCAACACGCTTCGCGATGCACAGAAATTATCGCCGTGTGAACTGTAACAAACTCTTTTGCACGTGCAAAACCTGTCGAAAAGTCTAGGTTGTAGAATTTCGAAAATGTGGTATACTCATAATGTAACACATTTGTAACAATTTCATAGGAGGTATTATGCACAGGAGAAAGCAAGTGCAGTTGGCAGTAGTTATTGCTATTTGCTTAGCTGCAATAAACTATCCGTTTTCTGTCCAATCCGCACCCACTGATGGAGCGGCACAGGAAGTGTTTAATACAAAAGTGAAAAATTATGGTGTTGTAGATGTCAGCACTGATTTGAATGTACGAAAAGATAAAGGAACAGAATCAGAAATAATAGCAACACTTCCCGACGGTGCCGTCTGTTATATTCAATCATATGATGATGGCTGGGCATATATGCAGTCGGGTGAAGTATATGGATATGTAGATGCAAAATATTTAATTAAAGATGACCAGGCGTGGAGTGTTGTGCATGCTATGGGTGAAGAGAATATGCCGGTAGCGTATCGGATGGATGCAACTGGGGATGACTATGCTGTGGAGACTGAGGCTGAGATTCAGGAGGCATTTGCGGCGACAATCCCGGGGTATACGATAGATAATTCGCAGCTGCGGCAGGAGATTATCGGTTTTGCGGAACAGTTTTTGGGAAATCCGTATTTGTGGGGTGGGACTAGTCTTACCAATGGTGCGGATTGTTCCGGATTTGTTCAAAGTGTTTATGCTCAGTTTGGGATTCAATTGCCCCGATTGTCACAGGAGCAGGCGCAGGTGGGGATAAAGATTCCCATTGAAGAGGCGCAGCCGGGTGATATGATCTTTTATATGCAGGATGGGGAGATATATCATGTGGTCATGTATATTGGCGATGGACAAGTTATCCATGCCAGCAGTGAAAAGACCGGAATTAAAATCTCGAATATCTATTATGAAAATGCTGTCTATGCGGTGACTGTGCTGTAAAAGTGTTACGGTTTAGCTGTATGGATTTATACACAGATATTTTTCCGGTCAATCCAAATAGAAGCACTTGCCAGGCGGCAGACCTGGCAAGTGCTTCTTAAATTTTTTTACTAAAAACCAAAGAAAAATATTTGTTTGTCATTATATATCGTATATCGGGAAAAAAATCATGTAAATAGACATCTTCATATAACAATACTATACCAGTACCATAATAAATAACTTATAAACAATGATAATTCAAAAACAAGAAAATGTCAATAGGCTGGACAGGGGTTTCGCCGACAGGTTTCGCCAACAGTTTTATCCGCCGGTTTATGGATCTGGAAATGAGATGCTTATATCAACCTATAAGATAATAGAAGAAATTCGGGATCGCGGTCGGATAACCGCGATTTTTTAGACCGTCGTAATGCGCCGTCAGAAAAAAGACAGCAAAAGGAGTGTGGCTATGGCACGCAAAGGTGAAAATATTTACAAGAGGAAAGACAATAGGTGGGAGGGACGTTACATAAAAGGTCGGAGGCCGAACAGCAGGATCCTGTACGGCTATGTTTATGGCAGAACATACGGCGAGGTCCGGGCAAAGCTCCTGCCTCTTAAATATATGTACCGGGAGATTTCCAGCAGGTCTGTGGGCTTTGATGGCACGGTGACCGACTGGGCTGCCTGCTGTATGGAAGAGATCGTCCGGTCGGATATCAAGCAGAGCACTTATGCGTATTACAACGGCATACTACAAAACCACATCCTGCCCTGTCTGGGCGGCAGGAAGCTTGGCAGTCTTACGGGAAAAGACATACAATCCTTTGTTGACCACCTGTCCGGGAGCGGACTGGGACCGGGCACCGTTCACGGGGTCTTCGGTCTGCTGAACCGCTTTCTGAACAAAGCTGTGAAAAAGGGAGCACTGCTTGTGGATCCCTGTGGGGATGTGAGCCTCCCTAAAAAGGCAAAGCCGGAAATCAATGCGCTGACCGCCGCGGAGCAAAAAAAGCTGGAGCAGGCCGCTCTGGAAGACCAGCATGGTATCCCCGTCATCCTGGCCCTGTATACCGGCATGCGAATCGGGGAGATCAGCGCCCTGAAGTGGGAGGACGTAGATCTGGAGGCGGGGATCATTCATGTACGGCGCACAGCGCAGCGGATCGCCTGTCCAAACGGGAACAGGAAAACAAAGGTCGTGTTCGGCACGCCGAAAAGCGAAAGATCCGACCGCCTGATCCCGCTGCCGGATCAAATACGCGCGATCCTGTCAGACGCGAAAGAACAGTCCGGGAATGAATATATTATATCCGGCAGAGGCAGCTTTGCCGAACCGCGTGTCATCAGGCACCGCTACTATCGGATTCTCAAAAAAGCCGGGATCCGGCATATCCACTTCCATGCCCTCCGCCACACATTCGCGACGCGGTGTATGGAGCTGCATTTCGATGTGACCACACTGAGCAGGCTGTTGGGGCATTCCTCCGTGAAGATGACACTGGACATCTATACCGATTCCCTGCTGGAGCACAAGATCCTCTCCATGCATATGCTGGACAAGCTGTTTGTCATGTCCGCCGCAGTCTGACGCCTGAGGATATATAGAATGCAAAAGCTGTTCTAAGCGACAGCTTGTTTGTCATGTCCGGACGATCCGGGACTTGATCGATAGGACCAAAAACGGGAGCGGTTAAAAAACTGCTCCCGTTTTTGGTGGCGGATGGCGTATCTACAAAAGTCGAAAATTGCCGTAAGCCGTCCCCCCCGCCGTCGACGGATCTCGGGGATCCCGTCACAGCAGGGTCTGGTACCATATTTCCCGATATACGATATCTGGAGAGTTGGATCTTTTTATTTTTCGCTGTTTTCCATGCAAGAGCTTGGAACAAGACCGTTCAGAACACACATCAACCATTATATCCATAATGGGCAGTATCCGCAAGAAGAAAATCACAGCAGCTGTCGTTTTACGGAAGAGGACAGTTACTGTTCACTCCGTGACCAGCAACACGCTTCGCGATGCACAGAAATTATGCATACTGCATAATTTCGCGCGTTGTATGTCTCGGGATTTCCCTGTTATTGGCCGAATGGCCATAGTGGTATGCCCGAAGGGTGCTTCCGTGCATAATGCACGAAAACACCTCGCGGAATGGTCGCCGTGTGAACAGTAACAGAGGACATCCGTTTATGGGTCGTGCCTACCGGATTGTATACATGGGGCATCTGACGGATGCAGCAGGATACCCTCCTTTGATACATGCACCGGCAATGACCGGCGGTGATAATTCGGGCATTCGCCTGATTGATCATATATGAAATTTATCAAAATAATAATTATGGAGGCGAATTGAATGAAGAAAACAAAAAGACTATTAGCGTTGCTGCTGACCATGGTGCTGATGTTGTCGGGCATACCGCTAAACGCATTTGCGGAGGATGGCAGCGTAAGCCTGACGAATGAATATTACGATGTAGACGAAAACGGGGAGGTCACAGGCACGGGCCAGGGCAACGCGGAACGGACGGTCCCGGATACCGGGTCGGGTGCCAGTGTTACCTACAGCAAGACTGCTGCGGCGATGTCAAACGACAACGAATTCGAGATCACGCTGAACGTTGAGACGATGGAGGATCTGGCGGAGATCGAAACAACGGAGCCGGTCAGCGTGGTGCTGGTGTTGGATGTGTCGCATAATATGGACTGGATGATAGAGCCTGCTGCAGGAGGGCGTGTAGCAGTGATGCCAGGCATGTCTGAATGGGATGTGAGCGGTACATGCTGGACGCAATTAAAAGAGAAGGCTAAGATCTTCATAGAGGAGCTCTTGGCGGCAAATCCGGAGAATCAGGTCTCAATCACCATTTTTACTGGGATAATATGGTCGGGGGCGGGTCTTGCAAAGCTTTGGAATCCAACTGTACATGCAACAATTTGTGACTGGACCAGCGATGCGGATGAGGCAATTGATTCATTTTATGGATATGAGTATGCGTCAGCAGAGGCGCCTTATGCTCTGAATGGTTATGATAACGCTTATCGCGATTATAATGACAGCTTGAGTGCAAGTGTATTTAATCTCGGTTCGGAAGCCGGTCGGCCGGCGACTAGTTATGGTGGGTCGATAAACGGTCAGGCTGCCTTTCAAAGCGCAAGGGAGAAACTTGCAACAGACGATTCCGGTAATGGCCAGTATGTAATAATTATGGGTCCCGCTGCGGTGGAGGACAGCTATGACATGAATATTGGTGTCTATCCTAATTCTCTTGCCAAGGTAACGCCAGCCAATGCAGACGCGATAGAAGAAGCCGCAGCGCTCAAGTCCGAATATCAGGAATGTACCATATATACTATTGGAGTTACTGATTTTAGTGGTGGTGCTTATGATGAATTGGCTGCGTTACTGCCGACTAACAACTCTGCTGTTAGCGCATATTATCCCGTGGACAACGCAGGAGATCTGGAAATCGCCTTAAATACAATCTCGTCAGAGGTCTACACGACCTCCCATGCGTGGACGGTGACCGATCCCATGCCGGATTATGTGACGTTTAACGGTGTTACCGCTCACACGGCGGACGACTGCTGGGAATTTGAAGACGACACTCTGGCATGGGATCTGACGAAATGCACACCCACCGAAACAATGGTGGGCGGCAAAACGGTATACACCTATACACTCACCTATACCGTCACGGTAGCCCCCACTGATCTGGCGGAGGGTACATATTATCCAACCAATTTAAAGACGACCCTTGACTATGCGTTCGCGGATCCTGCAACCGGAAAGGTCGGCGAAACGCAGACTGCCGAATTCCTTGTCCCCACGGTGAAAGTGAATGAGACCCCAATACCGACCTACAAGGTGACCTACGACGCCAACGGCGGCACAGGCAGCTATGAGGATACAGGATTGGCGGAGGACAGCGAATATACGATCAAGAGCCTGAAAGCGACAGGAATCGCCCGAGACGGATACACCTTCCTTGGCTGGAGTGCCGCGGAGAACGGCAGCGTTGATTACGGTCCGGGCGATGTGATCATAATTGAAGACAACGTGATCCTCTACGCCCAGTGGAAAGCGGATCCCATACCTGCCGAAACCTACACGGTGACCTATGACCCCAACGGCGGTGTCGGCACAGCCTACAGCGTGACAGAGGAGGTCGGAAACGAGCATTCGGTTCTGGCGAACACGAATAACAATCTTAGATTTACCAAGGAGGGATATGCTCTCATCGGCTGGAGTACGGATTCTTCGGCAACCTCAGCGGACTACACCAGCGGCGAAATGATCGGAAGTAACGCCGTTGACGGGGAAGAGATCATCCTCTATGCCGTGTGGTCTGAGCTTCAGCCACTAATAGATTACTACGTGATCTATTATCCCAATGGCGGCACAGGCAACCCCTATGAAGATACCGGTCTTGCAGAGGACAGCATCTATACAGTCAAGAATCTGACCACGACAGGGATCTCCCGTGCGGGCTACACCTTCCTAGGCTGGAGCACTTCCGAAAACGGTATTGTTGCTTACAATCCGGGCGACACCACCACGATAATGGGCAATATGCTGCTTTATGCCCAGTGGGAGAAGATCCCCGACTCCGATCCGACCTACACGGTGATCTATGACCCCAACGGCGGCACGGGCGACTATGCGGATGCAGATCTTGCCTCCGGCAGCAAATATACGGTCAAGAGCCTGAAAACGACGAGAATCACCCGTGACGGCTATACATTCACGGGCTGGAACACCGAGGCTGACGGCAGCGGTCTGGATTACGAGGCGGGCGACACACTGACGATAGATGGCGACGTAACGCTCTATGCCCAGTGGGAGAAAGACCCGGAGGGCTATAGTGCGGAGTATACATTCGAGTCAGACGACGGCACGTCATTGCCGAAAGCGGTTTGGGCACTGCTGCCGAACGATAATACCGACTATGCGGACGGGGAGACGGCATATGCCATCGCGCCTGTTCAAAACATAGTCTATGTAACCGGCGGCACCTGGACATTTAAGGGCTGGGACGAGGACAGCCGGGAGATAGACGGCAGCGACGTCCTCTTCACGGGTACATGGACGTTTGAGGTGACGGTGCCCGATGGATCAACCTATAACGTAGGATATACCTTTGTATCGGACGACGGCAGATCATTACCGTCAGCGGTCTTGGCACTGCTGCCGAGTGATGATATCGACTATGCAGACGGAACCGGGATAACGGCGCCCGACCTTAGTGGTACGGAAGTCGTCACAGCAGGCGGCAAGTGGACGTTTGTCGAATGGGATGAGGATACGAAAACGATAGACGGCGACAACGTCATCTTCAATGGTACATGGACGTTCACGGAGAACGAACCCGATGCTTCCACCTATAACGTGGGATACACCTTTGTATCGGACAGCAGCAGATCGATCCCGCAGGCGGTATGGGATCAGCTTCCAAGCGATGATACTGACTATGAAGACGGAGCCACAATAGATGTCATCGATCCTGCCGAATTGACAGTGTACGTGACCGGCGGCATCTGGACATTTACCGGCTGGGACGAGAACAGCAAAACGATAGACGGCGACGATGTCCTCTTCACGGGTACATGGACATACACGAAAGACGAACCCGAAACTCCGACCTATAACGCGGGCTACACCTTTGTATCAGACAGCGGAAAATCCATACCGCAGGCGGTGTGGGATCAGCTCCCAAGCGATATGGCTGACTACAATGACGGGGATACCGTAAATGTCATCGCCTCTGCTGAAACCACAGTCTGCGTCACCGGCGGCACCTGGACATTCGTCGAATGGGACACAGACAGCAAAGAGATAGACGGTGATGATGTTGTCTTTACAGGTACATGGAAGTACACGACAGACGGACCCGAAGCTCCGACCTATAACGCGGGTTACACCTTTGTATCAGACCGCGGAAAATCCATACCGCAGGCGGTGTGGGATCAGCTCCCAAGCGATATGGCTGACTACAATGACGGGGATACCGTAAATGTCATCGCCCCTGCTGAAACCACAGTCTATGTCACCGGCGGCACCTGGACATTCGTCGAATGGGACGCAGACAGCAGAGAGATAGACGGTGATGATGTTGTCTTTACAGGCACATGGAAGTACACGGCAGACGAACCCGAAACTTCGGTCTACAACGCGGGATATACCTTCGTGTCAGACAGCGGAAGATCCATACCGCAGGCGGTGTGGGATCAGCTTCCAAATGATACGGCCGATTACGCTGACGGGGATACCGTAAATGCGATCGCCCCTGCCGAAACCACAGTCTACGTCACTGGCGGTACATGGACATTCGTCGAATGGGACGCAGACAGCAGAGAGATAGACAGTGATGATGTTGTCTTTACAGGCACATGGAAGTACACGGCAGACGAACCCGAAGCTTCGGTTTACAACGTGGGATATACCTTCGTATCAGACAGCGGAAAATCCATACCGCAGGCGGTGTGGGATCAGCTCCCAAATGATACGGCCGACTATGCTGACGGGGATACCGTAAATGCGATCGCCCCTGCCGAAACCACAGTCTACGTCACCGGCGGCACATGGACATTCGTCGAATGGGACGCAGACAGCAGAGAGATAGACAGTGATGATGTTGTCTTTACAGGCACATGGAAGTACACGGCAGACGGACCCGAAGCTTCGGCTTACAACGTGGGATATACCTTCGTATCAGACAGCGGAAAATCCATACCGCAGGCGGTGTGGGATCAGCTCCCAAGCGATACGGCTGACTACAATGACGGGGAGACGGTAAATGCCATCACGCCAGCTAAAACCACAGTCAAAGTAACCGGCGGCACTTGGACATTCACCGGTTGGGATGCAGACAGCAGAACAATAGAAGGCGACGATGTCATCTTCACAGGTACATGGAAATACACGGCGGACGAACCCACGTCCCCTGCCTACACGGTGGATTATGATGCCAACGGCGGCAGCGGCAGCCACGCGGATGAGAACCTGGCATCCGGCAGTGACTACAAGATCCTGACGCTGCCCGGTACGGGGATCACCCGCGACGGCTACACCTTTAAGGGCTGGAATACCAAAGCGGACGGCAGCGGCACGTCTTATGCGCCCGGCGACACCATCACGATCACCGAAGATATGACGCTCTATGCCCAGTGGGAGAAAACATCTTCCGGCAGCACCACGACCCCGGGCAAAACAGGTTCCGGTACCACCAGCCCCGGTAAGTCGGGCACCACAACCAGCTCTCCCAAGACCGGAGACACCAGTAATATGACGCTGTGGATCCCCCTGCTGTTTGTTTCTCTGGCCGGAGTGATATCCCTGTTGGTGGCAGCCCGCAGGAGAAAGCAGTACAAAGCGAAGCACTAACGCTGTTACAGTTCAGCAAAAGGCTGAATAGTAACCTAACGTTTCCGGCATTGGCTGGAGATATAGACATGATGTTCCCATAGATAAGGGTAGTGAAGGGATCGCATTTCCAATAGATTGGGGATGCGGCCCCTTTGCTTTCATCAGAATAAGGGAGGAATGGGTCATTGAAGATCAAGAAAACAACTTTTTATGCTTTAAAAGTAATATACAGGATCCATCTGGAGGATAAGGCGGTTGTCACATCCAATGAGATAGCGGAAAAAGAGCATCTGCCCTATGGGCTGTGAATAGTAACAATAGTGCTGAAATAGTCCAAAAATAGTCCAATATGTTGTCTTTACAAGATATAAAGCGTGTGGTATACTTAGCAAGTATGAAAACAGCCCAAATTCGGAAATAGGACACTCCGACCATTTCTTGATCTGCGGCGATTCAAAAAGTATCAGGAGGAAATGATCATGATTTTAAAAGAAAAGAAACAAGCTATTATGGAAGAATATGCAAGAACACCAGGTGACACCGGTTCACCGGAAGTTCAGATTGCAGTTCTGACCGCAAGAATTCAGGAGCTGACAGAGCATTTAAAAGAACACCACAAAGATCACCATTCCAGAAGAGGTCTTCTGAAAATGGTAGGACAAAGACGTGGATTGCTTGACTACCTGAAGAAAACTGATATTGAAAGATACCGTACTTTAATTGAAAGATTAGGAATCAGAAAATAATTAGAGTAGGTTCGGAAACCAATATTTGCCAAGTGTCATTCTGAGCGCAGCGAAGAATCTTATACACTAAAAGTTTACGAAATTCCAGAGGTGAGATTCTTCGCTTACGCTCAGAATGACAG
>Ga0153940_1000772_pt1 | contig 15286 bp, 23 predicted proteins | sample TSNJ024MetaG_FD_104736 | JGI IMG/M metagenome (GOLD analysis project Ga0153940, IMG submission 104736) | Attine ant fungus gardens microbial communities from New Jersey, USA - TSNJ024 MetaG | ecosystem: Host-associated > Fungi > Mycelium > Unclassified | place: USA: New Jersey, Brendan T. Byrne...
AGGGTAATGATCTAGATAAACTTTCTGCTGCAGCCGGATTTTCTAATGTTTGTTCAGCGTCACTCGTGGAACTTGGAGAGGTCTTAATCAAGTCTGTGAGTTTAAGGGGTTGCTGAAAAGTGGTAAAATATGCTAACACCGTATTTGTCCAGACGACTTCAGCATCCCTGCCGGTGAATTGAAATGTATTTCTTCCAATTAGAGGTCAAGCTGACAACTGTCCTTAGGCACGCTTGTAGCTGGTCTCAATACCATCCAAATCAATGTAATTAGTGGTAGTGCTGGGTCCGGTTTCCTCAGCCCCAATTTCGTTTATGACTCCGTTGAACTGTTCTAGGAGTAGTAGATTGTTAATTGCAGTATGAACTAAGAAAATATATTAGAATAGATGCTATTGGGGTTTTTTATAAAGTGTGATGCATATAAGCAGCAGGGAACAATGATATGATGAATGTGTCAGTCGCTCAGAAAAATTTCGAAGGTGAGTCCGTTCACTCTCTTCCGGTTGGTGGGGGTGCATCACTCCTGACAGTAGGGCTAACTGGAGTATCAGGTTTAAATTCGAGGTTCATAGCAATCGCCGGCCACACTGTAAATGTTTCAGCATCCCAAAATAACCATATGTAGCGAGGGGAGCTATACCTTCTTCAAAACCAGGGTGTCTCCCAATTCTGATCTGATGCCATACTTTCTTCATCGCATCTGAAGTACGAATATCTTGCCAATTCTTCAGGAAGAAATCTATCTCCACCTTCACAAATGATGCAATCAACAAGACGGAGCTAGGGACATTGCCTCTGCTCACCTTTCGAATTTCCTCGAATGTCGATGCGAACGGAGAAAAGACCTCATAAGCAATGTTCTCTACAGTAAGTGATTTAAAGACATGCTGTTAATAAACCATGTCAAGCTACATTTTTTGGCAGTTGATCTGCGCATACCTGAGCCGCGCGTGCTTTCAGATCGCTTAGATCCAGTCCTGTAAACATTCGTTATTAACGCATCAACTTAGGGTCAGAAGGGAGCATACGATCAGCTTCTCTATATATGGCCTTAGCAGAACAAGGAGCAGGTCGCCCTGGGTTATGCTTCATCCAATCTCTGACCCATTCTTTCCTTGACGTCGCGGAATCTATGTAAGTCGCTTTCTTCGACGAGGATGCAGGCGGAGGGATGTCTTCAGAACGGGGTGATGATGGAAGCGAAGGGGAAGTCGTGATAAGACAAGACGAGACAAAACAAGACGAGAGTGGCGCAAAAACGATATTGTCAGTATATAACTAGGAAGTTCTGAGCAAATGCAATGATTGACCAAAGATTATCACCCACATAGTACAATAGGGCATGGTAGGTATTGAATGCGACACCTCTGATCAACACTGTTGAATGGGCTTTTGGTGGGGTTTGCCGATCAGGAGCTATCGGGGGTGCTAATATCAAGGGCGCCGAAGTGAATTCAGACTGCGAGCTATTCACAAGATCATCGGCTTGTCGAGTGTCTTGTTGGACAGTACTTTCAGAGAAGTGGAAAGACTCGTCACCATGAGGCAGGTTGTGTGCAAAATCAGTCTCCGAGGAATCTGCTTGAGATGCCACTTCGTCATTGTCATCCACCCCATAAACATCGTCATCTGCTTCATCAGAATCAATATATTCATCAGGGTAGCTCCCGCCTTCATTCTGACCGTCAAAGCCAGTAATTGTCCGGCCCGTAGGTCGGGGTGTTTGTAGGGGGTTATTTTCCGTGACCCCCTCCGCAAAGTTAGAGCTGAGCACTGTACATCTTCGTCAAATGGCTTGATTAGTGGGAAAAGTGTCACACACTGTCTTCAAAGTGTTCTGCTCGTTGCAACATCTTGCGAGACGCCCATATGCGCCTGGCTTTGCGAGGGCTTTCATTCCGACGAAGGATTACAAACTCAACATCTGAGTAGCGAGGATCATTGAGAAGTGACCCTACTGTATCGACTAAGGGCTTCGGGACAGAAAAGTTGGCAGCGGGCGGTAGGAGAGACGTAGGGCTGGGTGAAGATGTAATGCTACAGACGATGACGAAGGCATCTTGGGCTTTTGCATTCATTGACTGGTAATAAACGGTGTCCCGTCGAGCGAATTGTGCCCTGAAGGAAAGAACAGGTGAGCTCTCATTACAGCCCCGAATTGGGTTGACCGTACCATCCCCAGTTCGCTGTCTTGGTCGATTCATGAGAAAAATCCACGCTAATCAAGCAGTTTCGCACACCTTGTAGGAAAATGAGTGATTAGAAGCTTCCTTGAGGTTATGAAGCACGTTTCTTTCAGCACTGAGACGTGAAATTAGGAGATTCAACAAGCATCCAAGGGTAGCAATGCTTACTTGCGTAATTCGAAACAGAATTTGTAGATTCCCTCTCGGATCCATTTTCCCGAGTTCTTGAGTGAAGCTTCCCTCTCTGTTGTGGTAGGCTACAATGCTTCAGACCATGTCAAAAGCGAGATTAATTTGTCTCATACCTCACAGGCCAAGAATAGACTAATGTATCCTCCCCCTTCTGCCAGCTGCGGCAAGTCTTTTGGCACTCCCCCGTTCGGATAGAATAATATCTAGTTCATAATGTCAATAGAAGTAACCCAAGACTATATTAGCACTAGCCTGCCAGCGGCCCCCACCGAACTTGGGTGACTTCACCGCCTTCGACTTGGCCTCTCCCTTAGTCGAGTCAAAAAGGTACTTCAGATTGCGGATGGTCCACTCAAATGTAAGAGAGCAATATTCATTGCAATCAGACTCCTGTAAGTCCAATTGGTTCATGGAATTTGTGACTCAAGACGCCTAGTCCGAAGATGTCTAAAATGGGCTAAAAACTACCATGACGTCACTTTCCCCCTGCCAACATATTTCGGAAATCATCTTGGCCTTTTGTCCGGCTGCCAGTCCCAGAGCCTCCCGCAGCTCCCGCAAGACTCATGTCTTTCTCTTTTCTTTGCGCTTGGAGCCGAGAAGTCCTTGCCTTTCTTGGAACAAACATTCCCCCAGTTTTCAGAGGCATTGTTGTATCCTGACGACCTTCTTCGCTTAGCTGTAAAGTGTGATCTTCGAAGATTATTGGTTCTGTGCGGAGTAGAAGCTTTCCTGCCTCCTATGTCAACTCCATGAGCATCGCCTAGCTGAGAATTCGGAATTCAAATTTACCGCTGTATTCTCTAATTCAACCACTGCCTCGTGCTTATCCTCAAAGATCTCCACGCGCTTGATCGATGTAAGCTTGTCTAGAAATTGCTGCAATAGCCCCTCTTGGGCTTGAGGAGGGAGTCCACGAATCCGTACCGATCGCTGTCGGATTTCGGCAGTCCGAGTCAAGCCCGTTTCAGCAATCGTTCTAGAGAAATCGTATCAGGTCGGGGCATCAGATGATTGTAACTCAACTGACCTATGACGGGCTCGTACACGAGGGTCCGCCAATGTCACTGCAATTCTGCGCTTTTTCAGCTCGTGATTATTGGCCATTAGAGATGCTCGAGCATCACTCTACAGTTCAAGTGAATATCTCTGTGCACTTCTAGATCGGCTCTAACGCACTAACCGGGTTTTCGTACTCCACAAAGGCGTAGCCCCTCGCATGACCATCATCATCCGTTGCCATTCTAACACCCTGAAGTCTGCCATACTGGAAGCCGGTGTCAAACATCAAACCTACCCACGCATCCAGTCGTACTCACTGTTTGGAATACTTTTTCTAGGTCAGCCCTAGTGGTAAATTTACTCAGACCTGCAACATATATTTCTCTTTCATTCGCATCATGATCTGTTCTTTCCTTCTTTCGCTCCGGGTTGGATATGTATACATTGACAGAAAGACCTGGCTCCAATTCTTGCATGTGCACTTCCAAGGCGGCTTCCGCAGCAGCCTATGCAGTCAAAGTAGAATATGATGGCTGACACGGAAAACCGAAAACTACGTACTGGGGAAGTGAACTGGACGTAGCAAAATCTTCGAGTTGCTTTGAATTTCTTGCTGGGCCACCTGATCTCAAATATTGTTCCATACTTTATTACGTCAGCAGGGATGAACAGGAGCTCGATTTCCGGGCCCACCTTTCCAAAAAGGTTCCTCAGATAGGGATCGTCTGCCGACTCGGGAAAATTGGTAACATAAAGGGTTGATTTCCAAGCCAAATGCACCGCAATTTCATGTCCATTGATCCGCTTCTTGTCTTTGGTTAATGCTGCCGGGACACTATCCTATGGATCAGATTATGAGGCATCCAAAGACCGCCAAGAAAAGGGGTATACTCTTTCTTGGAACTCGACAGTTGCAACCAATGCATCAAGAAGGGGTGTGATCTTCACTTCCCTCACGTTTCCGCACTTCGAACGAGGATCAATGAGTACAACACCGGCACACGGGGAAACACCTACGTCGCTAAATAATTTATGTATATCTTCATCTATGACATCATTTGGAAGATCTGCGACGAAGACCGTACAATTTTCACGATCCCTTTTGAGGGGCTGAGACTTCAGCTCTTCGGAAATGTCAGTATAAAATTCAGTGACGCGTCGGATTTTGTATTCTTACCTGTTTTCATCTTCTTACTGTTCTCGGCCACTGAAAGCTCTTCATCCGCTGTTCGCTTTGTCCCGCGGCTCTCAGCCTGAGTACTGTGTACTTGGGAATCCACCTCCATAGGGACTACATTTACGGCATTACTAGAGAGTGCCTGTCCAGCTGTGACAGTACCGACGGCATCTTGAATGGCCTCTGAGGCCTGTAGCTGCTCATACCCGGCCCTCTCTACCTCCTAACCCAGACCATGTCAGTATACAACGTGAGCCCAGAAATGGCACATACCTTGGCCCTTCGATCATTGTTGAAGTACTGTGCTTTGAGCACCTTGACAGAACATACATTCATAGTAGTCACGCTGCCGTGGAGGTTCTCAAAAGTTAGCCAGGCCTCCCAGATAGCTTCAGGCCAGTCAATTTGCTTCAAGTGAATGCTGATGAAAAAGGCTCTGGCTTCGTCATACTTCTGCTGTTTTCTTTGATAAGGTTGTTAAAGAGGCATGCTTGAAAGCAGGAAGACTTCATACATCAAGCAGTTAATGTAGGCGATCAAAGTTGAATAGCTTGTTTTCTGTCGGTTTGTGGCTCTTCGCAAAGTGTTAATGGCGTCATCTGGCATTTGCGCTAGCCGCTCATACTATTAAGGACGTAAAAAGTGAAGAAAGTCGGGGAGGCAACTCTAATCGGCTTACAACGTCAACGAGGGCTTTTTCAAGTCGCAACTGCGTATCGCCCTGCTTGGAAACTAGACAAATTCAGGTCATGGCTAAGTGCAAAAATAGACAGACACATACTCTGTAATGTCATTTCAACACCACTTTCTAGGATTCCAATCAAATTCACCAACCCATCCTCATCAGCTTTCCCAGCCTCAATTCTCCTTCTCTCATAACTGGCCCTCGCAAGGATCAATGATATCAACTGTTCTAGATCTTGTTGAACTACTTTAGATTCCAATGCTCGTACATACACATCATGGACGGACTCCTTCTCGTCTTGCTCTTCCTGTTCTTGGCCTTCAGATAAATCCTCCACTTGCTCCTAAGTGTTTTCGTCTACCTCATGACATTAAGATTTAGGTCAAGAAAGTAGCTCACAATGATTCTTATATACCGAGCCCAAACTTCCCCGGATGCAGGCACACTTCGAGTAGCTCTCTGTACAATCAGCAGCTCTTGATCGGGGCTAATATCGGCTGAAAGCTTTCAAATCGATCTTGATGAGAATACAGATCTACGACAAAATTGAGACGTTAACCAACCGCGGCATCCAGATATCCGGTCCAAAACGATCTTAACGTCTGTTCTGCTCCCGGTTCTCCTTTAAACCTTCGTGATGCAGCTTCAGTGATGGCTCGTTCATATATGCCGCTCGCTGTGAAGAAGTCCATTCGTTTTGCCCTCCACTCGCCCGCAATGTAAGCTCCAAAAGCTTGCAGAGATGACTCCTGCTCCTGGAATAGATGTTTACTAGAAGATTCAGAAAGGCTTTGACTGGTGGGCGTACCAACGCATATTCAAAAGGTTCTCTGCGCTCCCATGACCGGATAGAAGAATTACGACTTTTTGAGGCAGCAACAAGTGATTTCTCGTATTCAGTAGGCGGCTTGTAATTAGTTGTAAAAGAGGAGTAGGATTGGAAGGTCTCATCGTTGTCTAAAACGCCTTCAGCAGAGTATGATTAATGAGACGATACACTCACTCGAATGAGGCTGTTGAAGGCGATCAAGAAGAAATTGTTCGACGTACTCTATAGCCGAGGTTCTATTCAATATCTTCAATGTCTGCAAACGGAACTTGTTGACGAGGGTACCTCTCTTCCTTTGGTGTCTCTGCAAGTCTCTCCAGTTCCCAGTCGCGCTGAACATCCCAGAGCAAATGACTCTACCATCGTCAGTATATATATTTGAGCCTCAGGCTAAGATGTAGGTACCTGAGTCAGATGGTTTTGGCCCTTTGCGATAATACCTTTCATTCTCTCCCTCGTCCGTTCCTCGGAGAACATGTCTTCAAGTTCTGCAGATTCCATCTCCTTATCGCCATCACAGTGCTTTGAATAGCCATCGATGATAAATTGCAAATAACTGCGTAATAAAGGAATAGCTGATCAATTATTAGCGAAAGTCAATACTCATGGATTATGTACTCACACAGATAATCTCGCACTGCTCGTTCATAGAGAGTAAGAAGCTCTTCTACACCGAGTGTATCATCCAAGTCCAGTTTTTTCTGCTTCTCGTGGATAAGTGGCAGCCATACGTGTTCTGGATCAGCGGCCAAAAATTCGGTCATCATTTCCATAGAGGACTGAAGTTCGGTGTTGAGGGCTGGGTCCGACTGTACTAGCTGAATATGTTGAGCGTGCAGAGCAACATTGTAAGGTTGTTCAGCTATGTTGGAAAGGATACTACTAAGGGCATTAAGAGAGTCCATAACGCGCTATCGTGACTAGAATCTCGCGCAGACCGAGAAATGTTCCATCACGTGTTATGAAACTAATCTTATTTGAGTATACTTTCCTTCTTTGAGCCTCTCAAGAATGCAGTAAGACGACTTGCTGAATGAAGGGACTGGCCAACTGCTTTTGTCTACGTAGAGATGCCTGTGGGCCTCTTGCGTAAGCCTGACCCTGAGGTCATCCGAAGCACGGCACTTGGCCCAGGACATACAATTACGATCGGCAGCGTCTTCGTGGTTTATACATATCTGACCTCTGCTGCCAATCATTGGTAAAGGACGCCATTCCAAGCTGGTTCTCATTTCCCAGTGTCACGATGGTGTCCCTCTAGGCCTTATAAGCCACTTCGTGCAGACCAAGGACCCTTGTACCCCTTCTTCTCCCTTTTATCTTGACTATGCCTTCTACACTGCGGAAGACACAGGATCGTGCTTTGAAAATCAGCCGCTCTCTGGTAAATGCCTTCAAATCCAAGCTCATATCTCGGTAAGTCTTAGCTCGTCTCCGGAATAATTGTCCTCCGAACATCTATCAGAGCAAGCAAATCACTGCATCCATTTCCATGTACTAGCTCAGACTGTGATAATATCGGCCGACCCAGAAACCTCCGACGCGCAGTTGTGGTGCCCACCGCCAATACCCGCAGCAGACCCTATTGTTGGGTTCACCAGTATTTTATCCATCAGCTACCGACCGAACTTCTCTCTCATATATTTGTCCTTGGCGCAGAAGAAGATCCCCGTTTTCCTCTCTTAGTTTGCCGAATTTGTCGATCTTGGCGTCACGTCGCACTGTCAACACCCACATTGTGGCGTCGCATCGTCCTGAGCCCACACAAACATATGTGGAGAGAGCACATTCGCCGTGCGCGAGCCTGTACCCTTGACATAGAGCTTCTTTCCACTGCACTTGCTCCTATGCGACCGCGCCCTCAACACTATTATCCCCAGAGGCACCTCGATTTTTACACTGTACAATGGCTGATGCAGTTAGCCCTGCCCCATCTCCATCGATGGCGTTCATTTTCAGTGATTTTTACGGAGCAATCTCCATATATATTAAACGCTTCCCTATCCTTCTTGGCTAATGTTCCATCCCCTCCTTCTTTACAAGAGATAACCTTGATTCACCGCCTCAACGAGGATCCGCAACCATTTATCCTGTTCAATGGATTTATACCTTCCCTCAAGCGTCTCACGATTGATGGCCCACGGATAGCCCTGCTTCCTAACATGCTCACTAGTCTGATCTTCCTTGATTATACCCACCATCGTTTCAGCACGGGTTCCGATACCATACACGAAATACTCTCCCTTCTTTCCCTCTGCCCCAACCTACTATTCCTTCGCTTACTCTTTCCACATCAATTTACAAACCACACTACCGTGTATCAGAAACCCACTAGATCTGATCCTCGAGTCTCGCTATCTTCTCTGAAACAATTGCATCTAGCCCTCGATCCAAACTCTTTCGATATTCCTTACGAACTTGCCCTTCTCCTGACACATGTATCAACTCCCACATTGCATACGGTCATCTTCTCTGATCCCTGCCGACGACAAGTCCCTTTCCCGAACCTCAAATCATTTTTTTGGATGTACGCAATTCCAAGATCGCTACAGTTTATTCTCATTGAAGGTGGCTGGTTCGATCAGGGAATGGTTGATCCCATGGTGAAATCACTCCCTAGGCTTAAGAGAGTGATTCTTCGTCGTGGAGGACGAAGTCCCGAGCGCGTGCTCTACAACAGAGGCTGGTACTCTATGCATAGATGATCGCTTTGTGTCGGCCTCAGAGAACGGATACGTGGGCATCGAGCTCACACCAAGATCAAATCTGTTAGAGGATTTCTAGGACACACAATCAATGCCTCTATAGTTCATGCGAACTAATGCACTTATTCATGACATTTCCACTTCACAGTACCCGAACTCTACCCGAACTTGTAGTAATATCACATCTTTTGTATTTGTGCATACTAATGCTTTTCACGTTGTATTTTTTTTTGCAAGCTGAATATTAGTCTGACAATTTACTGTCAAAAACTGGAAAGGGATTAATACTAGCATAAAATGTTCTAGAAATCATTAGATGGATATTAATTCTTTAATTCCTGGGAAAGGATAATGATATATAACATATTAATTGATTTCTTTCCCAGGAATTGATATTCATTTCATTTCTAATAGCAAGCTACTAAATAACTCATCAGACAATACCTACACTCGTAGGTCATTTGTCTTGCAATGTCAGGTTACTTAGATAGTTTTTAGAAGTATAGCCACAAGAGGGAACCAGACGATGTGTCAGGTGATGAGAGCAACGATTATCTCTGTTTTAATCATTGGCTTGATCAAACATTCCATAATAATTCACCAAATGCCGGGAAAAATGATTCTTCATCTCTTTCTGCTTTCCCCTAGGACTGACTGTCGTCCACTGACATCCCACTGCGCATAAACGGATATGACTGATACCTACGATTCCTACACTCCACAAAGCTTGTTCAGCCTACATGGCCGTATCGCCCTTGTTACAGGAGGTGGAACAGGCATCGGAGCGATGATCACTCGTGGATTCGCCGCAGCTGGAGCAAAAGTATACATTACTGGCAGAAGGCTTAACACCTTGGAGAAAGCCGCATCGGAGTGGAACCAGTCGGGTAAGGGTGGCCGAGTTATCCCGTGAGTCTACTCAAGCATTCGATAAGCTTAATGATTTGATTAAACTGGTCCAGACTACCTATGGATGTCACGAACAAGGAAAGTATATTGGCTGCAAAGAAGATTATTGAGCAAAAGGAAGGAAAGTTACATGTTCTTGTGAATAAGTAAGTGCAATGTTTAGCGTGTCACTCATGTTGATGGATAATGTTTCTAGTGCTGGTCAAACAGGCCCTGTCTCTCCCTTCATGGGTGATCCAGATGCACCAGAACGCAAAGATGCAGAGTCGTTGGGACTCGGTTTGTTTAACGAATCACTCGAAGGCTGGGCAGATCTCTATGCTATCAACACGTTCTCCGTTTTCTTCGTCACATCGGCCTTCCTGGGGTTACTGGCCAAGGGATCAGAGGATGTCAAAGATTATTGGAGCAGTGTCATCAATATCACCAGCATCAGCGGTCATATTAAAGTTGCGCAGAATCATGCAAGTTATTTTGTCCATAAAGAAACAAGGCGAAGCTTATGTTACGGTAGTTTTGTTACAACAGTGCCAAAGCCGCAACTTCGCATCTGTCAAAGCTGTTAGCTGGAGAAATCAGCTTGAAGAAGATTCCTGTTCGCGTAAACGCTATTGCTCCTGGGGTTTATGCTTCCGAGATGACGTCTGACACAATCTCCAAGGAGGAAGTTGATAATATTGGTAAGGGCGTGATGCCAGTACCCATGGAACGGGACGGATCGTGAGTTTTACTCCTGTGATTGTCTGTATCCCGGCACTGACCAGGCTTTTTGATTCAACAGGGGAGAGGAAATGGCAGGAACAGCACTTTATCTTGCATCCAAGGCGGGAGGTTATACCACGGGACAGGATATTATTATTGACGGTGGTTACGTGACCGTGAACCCCGCAGTCGTCTAGATGCATGATATCCGCTGCGGAATGCTGATCAATAAAATGCCACTTGTGTCTCGCAGCCTAGTTGGATCACCTGAAACCTTGTACTTGTGATACAATCGTTCCGGTCTGAAATCGGTTCCAGATTTAGTGCTTTGTGGATGACGTAGGCCTGGATTCAGTATGTCAAAATCCCTAAAGCAGGTTCTTCCGTAGGACTAGTGGAAGAAGATTTGTACAAGATCAGTACATGCTAAAAGTGTCGCTTCATTTTGGATTACCGACATACTGTTTGCGTTGCTTGAGTTCAACGTTGGACGTCCAAAATCAGATATGGAACATCCAGGCGTCTTTGGTGAGGCCTCGAGGTCCTTCCACCCAGGATAACATTGCCTCGAGGTGCAACAATACAGAACAACAGACTGTGTGATAATATAAGATTGTGGAGATTTGCTATGTCTCGTGAGAAGACATGGTCCCTGTCAATTGAGTCTCCCAAATTGAGTTGTAATAATCTTTCTTTCTTCTGCAACCATGTCTCGACCTCATCGACGCCTTGCACGGCAACATCAACAACCTCAGCAGTATTCAGCAGTTCCCCAAACAAGCCCTAATCGTCACGAAAGCCATTCTAGCAGTCAACAACATCCCTATCAACAAGTTCAACCACAACACCAATACCAACCACAACAACATATACCTCATGCGGGTGGACCAAGATCTCCACCTCCACCTCGGTCATTCTCGGCTCAGAAGAATACTAACAGAGCATCTGGGAGAGCGGGCTTGACCATGGGGGTGGTCACCGGCGCTGTTGGTGCCGGTTATGGACCTTATTCTGTGAGTTATTGCATTTTGCAGCACGAGACTTCTAAGATTTCATCTAGTATGGCACCACCGAGGCGCGTGAAGCAGGAATGTTTATAGGCTCACGATTCAGCAACGCACCGTCCGATGTGTCGATAACAACTTCGAATCCTTCATTTGAGAAAGAACACATTCCTATGCCTGTCCCTGCTTTGCCACAGGCGCCCTCCGTTCAGGCCGCGCAGTCGATGCCTCAATACCTATACGACAAAGATCCTGATCTTGACGATGCCCTGCATGATCCTAATCCCAATCCTTCGCTCGACTCGTGCACAATATTTTCACTGAGGGGATGGGTCAATACGCTGACTCTCATTCTCATTGTGGTTGGACTGGTGACATTGTTTGCTGGGTATCCAATCATCTTTTTCTTCACACACCCAAAACGCCCAGTTCATGGATTCAATATCGGGGGAATTAATGGCTCGGGTCAAATCCCAGATCTCAACCTTCCTTCTCTCATTGACCCACACACACCCGCCGACGCATATACTCGGAAAGGGAATGATGGAAAGAAATATAATCTCGTATTCAGTGACGAATTTGAAACAGAAGGCAGGTCCTTCTATCCTGGAGATGATGCCTATTGGGAGGCTGTCGATTTACATTATTGGTATGTCTATATACTTTTCGAAAATGCTTCTTATTTAATAAAGATAAGGCCTACTGGTGACCTGGAGTGGTATGATCCCGGAGCATGTCCCTTCAATTCAGTTTTAATAAATTTACACTGACATTCTCACAGGCCATTACAACTGCTGATGGAAAAATGGTTATCACATTGACGGAACAATCTACGCATAATCTCAATTTCCAAAGCGGTACTTGACTTTATAACCGCTTTGATTAGTCCTTACTTGGCTCGTTTCAGGAATGGTGACTACGTGGAACAAGTTTTGTTTTAATACAGGTTACGTAGAAGTTGCCATCAGTATGCCTGGGTCACCGCAAGTACCAGGTCTATGGCCAGGTCCGTATAGCCCCTTTCTCGATGAAAAAAGTTTAATCGAACCACAGGAGCTTGGTCTCTGGGAAACCTGGTAAGTGGACGTAGTGATTAGCTTGCTCTTACCTCTAAGTGCAAGGTAGGGCCGAGCTGGTTATGGAGCTACGACACAAGGAATGTGGCCTTACAGTTATGACAGCTGCGATCTGGGTACATTCCCTAACCAAACTGCTCATGATGGAACCCCACCGGCGGCAGCGACTGGTTCTAATACAGGTGGTCCCATTAGTGTTCTCCCCGGACAAAGACTCTCAGCATGCACCTGTCCTGGGTCGGACCATCCGGGGCCATCCGTTACCACTGGGAGGGGTGCTCCTGAAATCGATATTATCGAGACACAGGTTGATTTATCGAGGTTTGTTGGCCAGGTATCCCAGAGCTTACAGTGCGCGCCGTACAACTACCAATACAACTTCGATAATTCATCCAGTGCTTCCCCAATCTATAATCCCTCAACTACCCAATTTAACTCCTATAAAGGCGGTCCTTTACAACAGGCTGTCTCTGCTCTCACCGATATTAACAGTGCAAACTATAACGGCACTGGCTACGCTGCCTACGGCTACGAATGGTGGTATGATTCAAATAACCGCCCAGATAGTTTTGTTACTTGGTTTAGTGACGGGTTACCAACATGGACTGCCACATCAGCTACGATCGGGCCAGATTCGATAACTGAGATTAGTCAACGATTGATACCCGAGGAGCCGATGGTGTGTTCTGATCATCAAATTTAATGGCCCAATATTGACGATTTTCAGTATCTCATCCTGAACCTTGGTCTTGCGCCCAGTTTCCAAAAACAAGACTTCAAGCATCTTCAATTTCCGGCGAAAATGTACATCGATTATGTACGCGTGTACCAAAGGGAAGGGGTCAAAAACGGTATCACATGCGACCCTCCTAATCGACCGACAACAGACTATATCAACAGGTTTGTCGGTGAATTGTAAGGTTTAGCGCTCTCGGTTGATTTTAAGTTGCTAGGCACGCGCAGGCCTATACTAACGCAAATCTAACGACCTGGGCTCAGGCAGGCAATACGTTTCCCAGAAATCGACTATACGATGGTTGCTAATACTGCACTACTTGTTACGCCCACATGGACACTTATTACGTTGACACACGATATCTGTACGACCCATTCATACATCTCATCATACCTGTCGTTCCACTAGAGGAACAACGCTTTGCCGTATATGCTTTAGATTGCCCTTACTGTATATTGATGCTCACGCTGGATATAATCTCGCACGATTTCCTAGTCATTGAGGGTTTACTGACGTCCGAATGTTGAGTGATGAGCACAACGTAAGGGCCATACTTTCCCTTTCCCTAGACGCGATCAAAGGGTACAATGCTATGAAAATCATCCCATGTAATGCCCATGTAATGGTTGTCAGTTCGGCAATTGCCGAAGACTCACCTCTTACATGTCACTTCCATTCCTTTGGTAGTCTCTGAGCCTCCATGGCCTCCCAAGATGATAGAAATAAGATTGGGGCACTTTCTGGAATCCATTCAAATACCTCCATTATCCCAGATCATGCAAGGTGAGTGCATGAACTCTTTTCATTCATGCTCTTATGCCGCGCAGCCGTTGGCCTAAAGTCCCACCGAAAACAATAGAGCTAAGGAAATTTCCCTCCAAGGGAAACTCTGCAGTTATAAACCCATACACGGCCATCTCACAACCAAACGTAACTTTGCTGAGCGGAATCACATCGGGAACGAACAAGGTCCGGAGGCTTAATCCCAGCAGACGAATTGTATCAAATCCTGTTACTCAGGGCAAGGGCAAGGGTTTGTTCCTAATTTTTCGCGTATAGGGCTCATATCAACTTAAATAGGTAAATTTAAAGAGCCACGCCCCTCACTCTCACCCGAGATCATCGACGTTGACGCAGGTCCTGCCTCTATAGATGAACTTAACATTACCGACTCACCCTCATCTATGATGTCTCCTTATTTTGACACCCGGGAACATGGCATCAGACAATCTAAGGGGTTGGACGTGTCTGTTTCTGAGGCTTTGTTGGTAAAGGATGGGAAGAATACTGATCTTCTGAGGAAAAAAATCGAAAGTTCAAACCACACGCATGCACATCAAGGCGATCGTAAGCCCCAGAAACGGGATACTTCACCGATAGATTCCTTTTCGGACGGTGAGGCTCGGGCCAAAGAAAAGATGGAGAACTCATCTAATAAATCACCGTCACGAGTGGGAAAGCTTGTAGCCAGATATAACGGAATGGATCATACGGACCGAGGATCCACTGTATCCAATCAGCCACCTATACCAATCATCGACTTAAAGAAATCAAGAGTCAAAGAAAGGATGCAACCTAAATTCCCGAGTAGATTGAAGGTACACTGTCAATTTTTCTATTTCTCGTACCCAGACTCAGAAGTTTGTATCAGTTTCTGCAGACCGCCTCTCAAGATGTCTTGAGCAATCCCTCGGGGCTAGGCAGTACGCAAATGAAAACTCAAAGTCGTTTGCCCATATCCTCGATAACAGTGGGGAACAGGGAAATGCATGATTATCGCAGTATCGTAATCGATGATAGAGAGAGGACGATGGTTTTTCAGGGGACTTCCCGTGATCGGCTAGGGCCAATTGAGCTCAACTCTACCAACTTTATGCTTTTTAAGGTCAGTGCTTTTCCCCCCCTATATTGGACAGGGTTGTCTGATATTATACCAAGTACACGAAACCTCTAAACGAAATCATTCACCCTCCTATCTTTCTTTTCAAGTGCGAATCGAAAGGAAATTTTACTTCGTTGAGGTCCAGTGCTGGGAGCATGTTCAAACCTGGTATGTTTTCCTTCAATCCTGCCAGGGTCCG
>Ga0153940_1000774_pt1 | contig 15270 bp, 11 predicted proteins | sample TSNJ024MetaG_FD_104736 | JGI IMG/M metagenome (GOLD analysis project Ga0153940, IMG submission 104736) | Attine ant fungus gardens microbial communities from New Jersey, USA - TSNJ024 MetaG | ecosystem: Host-associated > Fungi > Mycelium > Unclassified | place: USA: New Jersey, Brendan T. Byrne...
AAGAAAATATCACAAGCTGCACCTTCCTCGATTTGTGTTTGCAGCGTTCCCGAACTGTCTGCATTAAAAATCAATGTTACATTCGGATCTATTTTTGCGTACATATCCCGAATCTCTTCCATCACATTCGCCAGACTTGCTGCCATGAATACGGTTACCTCTACTGTTTTTGTCTCATCTGGTTTCGGCCCGGTTCCAGATTCACATCCCGTGAGTGTTGTTGCGATGATCACTGTAATTACCGTTAAATAAATCAATAATCGTTTTTTCATAATGCGCCTCCTTTTTAATAAAAAAGCAAAGGCGTCAAAAAAACTAATTTTTGACACCTTTGCCTATAATTTGTAATATCTCTATAATATCTCTTATTAAAATAGAATTCCATACATGAAATCATAGAATATTTATATTATATACTGAAAATTTTATGCAATTCCCCACTTGTATTTTTCAAGAACGCCTTGGCGTTCTTGCTGCGAGCGGTTCGAGCTATCGGCCCCGCGATTCGAGTCATCCGTTCGAAGTCGATATCTTCGCAAAGATGCGTTTCAATATATTCCAATCACCATGGCCAGGTCAAACTTTCCCCGGCTTAAATGGGGGAGAGGAAGGCTGCATGTTCTAATAAGATTCATTTTCTTTGATTTCACGGAGAATATCTTCTGTCTGTTTTTCCAACTGGTCATAATCGAAAAGGAGTTCTTTTGTTGGGTTCAGATAGGAGTCCTGTTCCTGCTGGAAGTAATCAAGCAGTCCTCTGAAATTCCGGTGCTGCTGTGCATTGTTTAAATGCCGGACATATTCCCCTTTGTTCCGGTCTCGTATGATGACAGGGACTATGTCGTGTTTTAAGCATTCTTTGAACAGAATCATACGACCAACTCGTCCGTTCCCGTCTTGAAATGGATGAATGTTTTCAAAGCAGGCATGAAATATGGCGATGTCACGAAGCGTAATGTCTTCTTTTGCATGATAGTCCTGTAATAATGCCTGCATTTTGTCCGGAACTTCACTTGGCAAGGCTGTGATAATATCTGATACACGGTTGGCTCTTTTCTTGTATTCACCTACTGCGTATCCGTTTGCCAGATCTTCAAATACACCCTCTTTTAGACTGCGATGCATCTGTTTGATGATTGCTTCGGATAATGGCTCGTCTAAATACTGCAAGGTATAATTAAACATTTTAAAATGTCCGTTCATTTCCTCAATGTCTTTAGTCTTGAATACGGTATTGGTATCATCAGCATAAAGGGTCCCTGTCTCGAAAATAGATGCGGTCTGTTTTTCTGTCAGCGTGCTCCCCTCTATTTTGTTGGAGTTGTATGCCATGAGACACTGTGTAAATCCGTAAACGCCGCTTCGGTCTTGCTTTTTGAATTCAATGGCAAGCCGTTTCTTTAATTCTATAGTAAATGTATTGGTACGCATGTGGTTTATCTCCTTTTGTTTGTTGATAAGATTGTACCACAGTTTCGTGGATTTATCCATGATGCACATCCATCTGTTTGTAGAACCCTCGACCCCTGTTACAGGAAAGAAACCGCCCGGTTTTTTCGGTGCGGCTTTTGACGGAAACACCTCACGGAATGATAACAAAAGCTATCTGTTTTACTTTTTCCCTACTTGTTTTATCCATAAGATCCAATCTTATTCAACTGCTTCAACAGACACCATCCATTGGTAAATTCAAACCTTATATCCTTATACTTATATATAGTCTTAAAGATTTTTTCCAAAGCTGTTTTATCTGTATTCCCTTCAACAATAAAGAATACCGATTTTCTAGTCGTTTCTTTTTGTCTTGGCACAATCACTCCACCTCTCATCACTATTTATACTTCTATTTTTTTTGTTTTAGTAACTCAGCAAATTCTGACGAAAATTGCAATTCAACATCATTATTACCAGAACTTGCTTTTCTAAAGGCATATCCTATAGATTGAAGATCTGTTTCATCATACAACTCTTCTTTTTGTCCCCCTAAAACAATGGCACGAATATAAAAGTCTCGGTGATTATGATTTTTTTCAACTCCATTTAATACAATATATCTGTTATCTGGATTTGTTGTAGAACATACAATGTTTTTAGTATCAAGTTTTTCTAATACTCTCAAGTTATGGGAAGTAAATATCAACTGCCCCTTTGCTTCTTCGAAAAGGACTCCTAAAAGTTCTCCTAACAAATATTCAAAAATTCCGGAATCCAGTTCATCAACTACTAAACAAATTTCCGGGTGGTTATACAACGATATCAAATAATTTAAAAGTGAAATAATTCTTTTTATTCCTTCTGATTCATACTTTGTCAAAAATTTCTTTCCTTCACGAATTGAATACACCTCAACTTGTATTAACTTTACACCTTCAGGATTTACTTTTTCTCTTACTTGCTTTAATTCAATGGATAAATTCGGTATGATTGCCTTTAGTGCAATATTGATTGAATCTATCGCATTTTTTAAATGCTTGTATACATCTTCTGGTACTTCACCGTGACCATTCATAAATATAGGTAAACATCCTTGCATAATTACATTGTCCGATTCACAATGCATATTAACAGGAAGCACAATATTATTATTGATTGCACCTAATTGATTTACTTTCACAACTTGGAAATATAATCTTCCGAAATCAAATAAGCCCCTGATCACTTCTGATAAAGCAAACTCTTCTTTATTATTTTCCGCAATATTGGAAAAGGTCTTTTTAATAAGGCTATTAAAAAATAGTGAAACATTATTCTGGGCACAATAAACTGCTAGATTTTGAAGAGAATTTACAAAGCTAATATTTTTATAATAATTGAGAGGTTCTGTTTCAATATTAACGATATTATTTTCCAATATAGAGTCTGGATCATAAAATGGATTTTTAAAAAATATACTCCTCTTTGTTTTCCATGTTGCTCCTCTTAACCAATATGTCAATCTCTCTGAATATAATTCAATTTTTTTATCCGCTGCATTTTTTCGTAATTCCAACTCATACTTTGCCTTATATTTTTTATCCATATGTTCAATATAAAAAAAAGTCGTAATTTTTGTTGTACGTTCGGTACTTAAAAGACCTTCATAATTAGAAAATTTAATTTGATCTCCACTCAAGACAAATTTTAATATATCTAACGCTTCAATCATTGCCGTTTTTCCAGAACCATTTTGTCCGTAAATTCCAACAATATCATGATTGTCTATTTTTGCATCTCGCTCTACATTTCGATAATTCATGTATTTTATCTGGCCATATTGTACGTTTTTAAAATTTTCCAACTCACTTTTAATTATTCTTACCGTATACTTCTCACTCATATTTGCCAACTCCTCTTCCCTTATCCGCATTTCATAATTTACCATATTATACATTTTATCCATTTCGAAAACGAATTATACGCATATCGTGAGTTTATTTTATATCATTTCCGACATTTTGTCCATATTTATATTTTTTTATTGTAAGTCTGGCAAACAATGTATACTAAATGCATTCACTTCATCTCTGCATGGTATTGAGGGAGCCGCTCCATTTCTGGATACAGCAATGGCCGCTGCCTTAGCCGCAATGTCCAATGCAGCCTTTACCCCGGCTCCTTCCACCATACTTCCAATAAAGTAACCGGTAAATGTATCTCCTGCAGCCGTAGTGTCTTTGACCGGAACGTTATATATTTTCTGATAGAATTCATCCTCTCCGATGTTGCATACGGAGCCTTTATCACCAAGCGTAAGTACAATTGCGGCGGTTGGAAATTTGGCTCGTAAGGTATCCTGAAGTTTTCTATTACTCTGCGGTTCTCCGCACAAAAGTTCTGCTTCAATTTCATTTAAGATGAAAAGGTCTATATACTCCAATGGACAAGTAAATATCTTTTCATCCATCGGAGAAGGATTCAGTACAATCTTCATTCCTTTTGTATGTGCCTTCTCTATGATGTACGGCAAATTATTTATTTCATTCTGCAAGATCAGCCAATCGTCCTGATTGAAATTCTGCAAGACATCATCGATCCACTTCCTGGAAATCTCCTGGTTCGCGCCGCCATAAAGCAGAATACAGTTATCACCGCTTTCTTCTCTTTGTATGATTGCATGCCCTGTTTTTCCTTCTGTTCTTAAAATCAGTTCCGTATTCACGCCTGCTTCTTCCAGCTGTTTCACCAAGAATTCTCCATCCTGCTTTCCCACTGCGCCTGCGTGCCATACTTTTGCACCGCTTCTGCTTAAAGCAATAGATTGGTTTAAGCCCTTTCCGCCACTGTAGATTTTTAACTCTGAAGATGCCAACGTCTCTCCTGCTCTTACAAAATGTGGAACCGTATATGTATAATCTATGTTCAGTGAACCAAAATTCAGAATTTTCATTGTATGCTCCTTGTGGGCCGTATTCTTTTTATATATCATCGGTATGTATCTTATGCCGTCTGTAATCTGTTCCGGAGCAGTATCTTCAAAGCCCAGGTGATGATAGACTTCTTTGGCATATGGGGAAGAATTAACCGTTATCTCATCTGCTGCGCCCTGGTCAAGTATGGTCTGAAACAGCATCTTTCCTATGCCCTTTCGATGGTATTGTCCATCAACAAAAAACAATGCTATGTGGCTGCCGTTATTTCTCGTTGCGATAGCACCCACAATTTTATTGTTTTCATAAGCACCATACATTGTAATGCTGCTAATATAGTCTTCATTATATATTGCTGTCCTTTTAAAAGTTTCAACACCTTCATCAGAATAATCAGGGGCCTCATACTGCATAAATACCCTTAGAATAAGTTCCAATGCATCTTTTGTTTCGTTCTCACCAATTTTTCTAATTACCATTATGCACACCTCCAAGTCAAAGCCGATAAATCATCCGCACATATAAATTATTAACAACAATCATAGCACATTTTTCAATATCTGACATTAATAAATTATCTCCTCTCGGTTGCTTCGGCTTTTGTGATATTTCAAAAGTTCATTGTTATTTTTTCAATCACCCCATTTGAAAAACTTGATTGAAACACCTATACAAATTACCGCAAGAGCAACCATTATTAAAATCGGCAGAAAAACACTATCTATAGGCAGACTAAGTGAAGCGGCTTTTAACAGCTTAATTCCTTGCGTAAGCGGCAGAACATCCGCCACTTTTTGCAGTGTTTTTGGCATAACTTCATATGGCAGTGTTGCACCTGAAAAAATGAGCATCGGAAAATAGAGTAAACTTGCTAATACACCTGCTATTTTCGTATTAGGGGCTATTCCTCCAACCATCATGCCGATACTGAATATAGATATTATTACCAACAAATATCCTCCGATAAAATATAATAAGTTTCCGTGCATCTGTAAACCAAAGAAAATTTTTGCAGTAAAAAAGAGAAGTAAAAGTGATACAAGAGAATATAATGTGTAAATCATCACCTGTACAAGCAATATCATTGCCGGACTTACAGGTGTTACTTTAAAGCGTTTAAGGATTTTCTTGTCCCTATAGTCAGATACAACTAACGGAAGCCCCATAACACCGCCTGCACAAATAGCAATCGTAATAAGAGCACCAAAAGACTGCTCTAAGAAGGAATACTCGGCACCCTCAAAGGCAGGTTTGTTCCCGTAGATCATACCGAGAATAATTAATACAACAAGCGGCATACAAATTGCGAAGATGACCATATCCATACCACGCAAGGAAAGTTTAAGTTCATTTTTAAGCATCGTTCTAAATGTTTTCATTATCCATTACCTCCTCATCACTATACCAAAGATATGCATCCTCGAAGTTATCATATGGGCTTGAAGATATAGCTTCCCCAACGGTTCCGTAAAAAGCAGTTTGCCCCTTTTTGAGTATGCAAATAGTATCACATAAAGTTTCAACCTCATCCATAAAATGGGAGGTCAATAGAATTGTCAACCCTTTTGCTTTTAGATGAGATAGAATTGTCCAAACTCCCCGTCTTGCTTTTGTATCAAGCCCAGTGGTTAATTCGTCTAAAAATACCACCTCCGGATTAGGGATAAGAGCTAAAACGATAAATAATCGTTGTCGTTGTCCTCCCGAAAGTTCGTTTACAGGATTTTTTTCTTTATCAAGAATACCGAATTGCTCCAATAGAGTTTGGTAATCGGCCGCATCCTTATAAAGAGACCCGGTAACTTCACATAACTCGCCAACCGTTATTTTTTCTTGATAGTTTGCATCTTGAAACTGTACACCTACATTTTCAAAAAGCTGTTTTCTTTGGGTTTTCGGATTCATTCCTAAAACAGAAACCGTACCGCCATCCTGTTTTTTTGTACCTAAAATGCACTCAATCGTCGAACTTTTACCTGCACCGTTAGCACCAAGCAACCCAAAAACAGTTCCACGCTCTACCGAAATATTAAGATTCTGTATTGCGGGCAAACCATTATATGCTTTTGAAAGTTGCTCTACTTTAATGATTTCTTTCATCTGTATTTTCCTCCTGTTTTTATTGGCATCAAAATAATAACACCAACGAAAAGGTTGGTGTTAAAGTGGAGGGTTATAAATATTTTGAAATGTATAAAAGAAATGGAACTGGAAATACTATTTGACAATGAAATCCGATCGGAGTGGCAGTAATAATTATTTTTAAGGAGCTTGTTATGACAGTAACGCATCCCCCGCTTTCCCTCAAATACAGGAGCCTGCCCCTTCCGGCGCAGGCTTTTCTGCTGGCGTTCCTTGCCGCCGCCCTAATCTTTGTCCCCATCATCATCTATGACGGGGGCTATTTCATCTATTACGGGGATTTTAACGTGCAGCAGATTCCCTTCTACATGCTTGCCCACGATGCGGTGCGCTCCGGCGACATCTTCTGGAACTGGTATACCGACCTTGGGGCCAACTTTATCGGCTCCTATAGCTTCTACCTGCTTTTCAGCCCTTTTTTCTGGCTGACCCTGCCTTTTCCAAACGACTGGCTGCCCCATCTGATGGCCCCGCTGCTGATCCTCAAGACAGCCTTGGCCTCACTGACTGCCTTCCTCTACCTGCGGCGGTTTGTGAAGGATCAGCGCTATGCCATAGTGGGGGGGCTGCTCTACGCCTTCAGCGGCTGGATGGCCTTCAACATTTTCTTCAATCATTTTCACGAGGTGGCGATTTTCTTCCCACTGCTGCTGCTCGGCCTGGAAAAACTGATCACTGAAAACCAAAAGGGACTTTTCGCCCTGATGGTGGCCGTAAACGCCATGGTAAATTATTGGTTTTTTATTGGCGAGGTGGTCTTTGTAATCCTCTACGTGATTGTGCGGGGATGCTATAACAAGAGATGGGGGCTCACCCCCGGCAAATTTTTCCTGGTCATGCTGGAATCGGTGATGGGTGTTCTGATAGCCGCCCTGGTGCTGGTTCCCTCGGTTCTGGCGATCATGGGCAACCCCCGCGCCGGAGCTGACAAACTCATAAATGGCTGGAACTTCTGGATCTATTGGAACAACCAGCGTCTGCCCGCCATCCTTCAGAGCTTTTTCTTCCCTCCCGAGCAGCCGGCGCGGTCTAACTTTTTCCCCAACCACGAAGCCTACTGGGCATCGCTTTCGGCGTGGCTGCCCCTGCTGGGGCCGGTGGGGGTTATGGCCTACTTCTCCACGCGGAAAAAGGACTGGCTTAAAACGCTCGTCGGCATTTGCATCTTTATGGCGCTGGTACCCGGGCTAAACAGCCTGTTTACCCTGCTCAACGACTCCTATTACGCCCGCTGGTTCTATATGCCGATCCTGCTGATCGCCCTTGCGTCCATCCGCGCCGTGGAGGACATGAGCCCGAACGCCGGGGAGTTTTTCACCGCTATGCGCCGGCAGCTATTGATCGTCTCGGTCTTTACCGCAGCGGCCTGCCTGACCCCGAACATGGTTGACGGTGAATGGCGGATCGGGCTCGCCGAGATCACCTGGCAGGCCTGGGTCTCGTTCGGCGTCGCAGTGGTATGTGTGCTGCTTACCTGGCTGCTGGTTGTACGCTGCCGCCGGAAAACCCATTTCCTGCGTATATTTGGGGCGGGGGTGGCGCTGGCGGCAATCTGCTTCACCGTCCCCTATCTGTTCAGTGTAAAAGAGAGCTACTGGTCTTCTCGCTTTATAATAGAACGAGTCATCAACGGCAAATACGAGATTTCACTGCCGGAAGAGTCCTTCGCCCGCTCCGACGCGGCCATGGCCACCGACAACCTGCTCATGTTCTGGAAGCTGCCGAACATTCAGGCATTCCACAGCATCGTGCCTGCCTCTATCATGGAGTTTTATCCCGCGGTGGGAGTAGAGCGGAACATCGACTCCCGTCCCGGGACCGATTACTACGCCCTGCGCTCCCTTTTGTCGGTGCGGTGGCTCTTTTATGAGGAAAAAAACTTTGAAGAGCCACCTATGCCGGGCTACTCCTTCTTCGATGTACAGAATGATTTTCAGATCTATGAAAACGATTACTACCTGCCCATGGGCTTCACCTACGAGTATGTGATCGACCGTGATGATCTGGAGACCGTGAGCGACACAGCGCGCGGAAACCTGCTGCTTAGAGCCATGCTTTTGGACGAGGATGCCATGGAGCGGCACAGTGATATCCTCTCCCCCCTTCCCGAAGAGAAGAAGCAGAATTTTGATGTGGCCAGCTATTACCAGGATGTGGAGAATCGCCGGGAATACACCGCCAACAGTTTTTACCACGACCGCCTTGGCTTCGGGGCAAAAACCGATTTCCCTGAAGAGGAGTTGGTGTTTTTCAGCGTGCCCTGGGATGAGGGCTGGAGCGCTGCGGTCAACGGGGAGCCGGCCCTCATCGAAAAGGTCAATGTTGGCTTTATGGCGGTGCGGGTACCGGCGGGTTCCGCTGAAATCCGCTTCGACTACAGGACACCCGGCTTGATGAAAGGATTGATGATCAGTGGGGCGGGTTCCGCCATCCTTCTGCTGTATCTGCTGATTGCCGGACAGACCGGGGCGCGCCGGCGCAGCAAGGAAACCGTCCCTCAAACAATCAATACCGATACGGACGACCCGGGTTCGCAGTGATCCGTTTCTACCAATTTCTATCTTTTATCCGGAGGTTGCCATGACCGATACGCTGTATATCGTAATACCCTGCTACAACGAGGAGGAGGTTTTGGGCGAGACCTCCCGGAGAATCAAGCGGAAGCTGCACGAAATGAAAGAGTCCGGCGTGATTTCGCAGGGCAGCCGGGCGCTCTTTGTGGACGACGGCAGCCGTGATAATACGTGGAAGATCATCGCCGACCTGCATGAGGAGGACTCGGAGACATTTTCAGGGGTCAGGCTTGCGGGTAACAAGGGGCATCAAAACGCACTGATGGCCGGGTTGATGACTGCCAGAGAAGTCGCGGACGTAGTCATCTCGATGGATGCCGACCTACAGGACGACATCGACGCCGTGGACGGCTTTATGGAGCAGTATCACGCCGGATGCGACATTGTCTACGGCGTACGCGACGACCGGACGACCGATACCGCCTTTAAGCGCACTACGGCGCAGGGCTATTACCGGCTCATGCGGCTGCTGGGGGTCAACCTGGTCTACAACCATGCCGATTACCGCCTCATGAGCAAGCGCGCACTGGATGGCCTTGCCGGATTCGGGGAGGTAAACCTGTTTTTGCGGGGCGTTGTGCCGCTGGTGGGCTTCAAAAGCGGGGAGGTGCGCTATCAGCGAGGCGAACGGTTCGCGGGGGAGTCCAAGTATCCGCTCCGAAAGATGCTGGCCTTCGCCTGGGACGGCGTGACCTCCTTCAGCGTAAAGCCCATCCGGTTCGTGACGGTGCTGGGCTTTTTGATTTTTTTTGTCAGTGTGATCCTGATGCTGTATTCGTTCTACGCCAAATTTTTCGGTGAAACCGTCCCCGGCTGGTCGACGCTCATGATCTCCATCTGGCTTTTGGGTGGACTTCAGGTGTTTTCACTGGGAATCATCGGCGAGTATGTAGGTAAAATCTACAGCGAAGTGAAAGCAAGGCCCCGATATATTATTGAGACCTTTCTTAATAAGAGCGGTAACGGGGTGAGGCGTTGCGGGCGGGCGTGAAATCTCTCCGTTTTCAAACGTCTTTGTCAAAACGGAGGAAGCAAGGCATATGGGTTGACGTCAGAAATATTGTTCTTTAATTATTTGATTTTTCAGTTTGCAAGTCGTATAATTTATAGTTGTACGCTTAAGGCAATACTGGGGAGGATATCCAAATGAAGTTAAAAAACAAACATTTTTCTATAATTCGTGGTTTGCTTTTTACAATTACTTTTTGCATATTGGCGGCGCTGGTAGCCGGCGCATTGCGCACACCTTTTGACGCCCGTTCTTTTTCCACTCCCGCCGAAGCACTTACCGGTTTTACTTATGAAATCGCGGGTGGCGGGCGCGGCGCGGCTACTTTCCCTCACAGTTTCAAAAACCTCGCGCCGAATACAGTTGTGACGATATATGTCGATATAGAACCGAGGCGGTATGACAACCTTTTGGTAAAAACTGTCTACACACCTCTGCGGATTTATGCAGACGACGAACTGATATACGAGTGCGGCCAAGCCGGGAGCTACCCTGCGTGGCTTTTAGACCCGCCTACGCTGCTGAAAATCGTTCCCTTGCCTGAAAGCGCATCGAATCTGCGTTTTGAATATGTATCGCCTTCTCAACGCGGCGTAATGTCAGTACCTGCATTGATGGCGGGAAGCGACGGCGCGCTTTTGGCAGAGTTGTTTAACACAAACGGCGCGCTTCTTGTAATGTCGCTATTTTTCTTGTTTCTCGGTCTTGCTGTGTCGGTTGTTTCACTTTTGTTTTGGCGTAAAGGAAAAATATTCCTTTATTTGGGGCTGTTTTCTTTCGCGGTAGGCTGCTGGAGCTTTGGCGAGTGCAACGCGACGATGTTTTTAATCCCGTCCCCTGTTCTATTATATCTTATGACTTTCGGTGGTTTGTTTACACTTGTCATTCCGTTTTTGCGGTATGGATGCCTTATCTTAAACCCCCGAAACGTGGTACTTATCCGGATCGCCGCAGCTGTGACGGAAGTCGCGGTTATAATCGCCTTCGCGCTCCAGCTTATGGGAGTAGCCGCATTATCAAAGTCAATGTATGTATTCCACATCCTCATTCCATTGGATTTTGTCATATTCGCGGCAACTACGGTTTGGGAATACTTCCGTTACCGCAATAAAACAGCAAAACGATTCCTTTTGCCGACGCTGGTGTTAGCGGTTTCAGCGATATTGGAGGTTGTGAATTACAGTTTGCGTTTCACGAGCGTACTTAGTTTGTTTTTCCTTTCGGGCGCATTTATATTTACGCTGTTGTTAGGATTTATCGGAGGACAATACATATTTGAAACGAGGCGGGAAATGGAGGAGCTTGCCGCCCAGACCAGTTTCTTCCGTAAAATGAACCACGCCTTACGCACGCCGCTGACCGTTGTTTCCACGAATATCCAAACCGCACGGCGGCGGCCGGAGGAAGCCGATGAATTGCTGACGGAATCGCAGTCTGAGATTATGAAGATGGCGGAAATGATAGATGACGCGCTTCAAGACAGTGACAAGGAGGAAGCGCGCCGATGAAAATAATTCTTTGCGTTGAGGATGAACCCCATATTTTAGATAATAACCGCAAAGCGTTAGCGGATAACGGCTATACCGTACTGACCGCCGTGAACTTAGCCGAGGCGCGAGAGTGCCTCTCAAAACAGATTCCGGACGCGATTATTCTTGACATAATGCTCCCTGACGGGTCAGGACTTGACTTGCTTAAAGAACTGAGGACCAGGGGCAGTAAAATCCCTGTCCTCATGCTGACTGCGTGGGGGAAGCCATCCGACGTTGCGCGGGGGCTTCGAGAGGGTGCGAACGATTATATGTCGAAACCATTTAATTATGAAGTATTGCTGGCCCGCATTGAGGTAATGTTTCGCAATGTGGAGCAAGTTCCGGAACGCGTAACGCGCGGCGCATTGACCCTTGACGTATCGACCGGGCAAGCGTTTTTGAACGACGAAGACATACTTCTGACTCAAAAGGAATTTTCCCTGCTTCTGCTGTTTGTGCAGAATGAGAACCGCGTCATGAGCGCGGAATACTTGTATGAAAAGGTTTGGCACTCCACCATGAACAAGGATAAGCAGACCGTACAGCGGCATATCTCCGCACTCCGGCAAAAACTAAGCAACGGGAATTTTCCTTATTCCATCAACGTTATTTACGGTGAAGGCTATAAATTCGAATATGAATCTTGAAGATTTCGTAAGGATTTACTTTTTGCGTTATTAAAATATTATAATGAAACCGACTTTTATTGAAAGCACCCGTGAACGGGTGCTTTCGGCATTATGATACAGAATGTGGCTGAGTAAAACTTTAATGGAGGATTCACGGATATGAACAAAAACAGAGCAAACTTTTCAAAACAGGTATTTTCACTGATGTTGGCGGCAGTGATAGCCATTGGGCTGTTTACCTTTAGCCCGATGACGGTGAGTGCGGCAAGTTCCGGCTCCACTATCGACGTTAACGACAGTTCAACCGCAAGCGGCGACGGCTGGACATACGCGGGCGGAGTGTTTACCGTCACGGGAAATGTCACGATCGGCAGCTCAGCAGGCGTAACTACTCCTGTGTCAAACAGAATTGTAGTGCCATCGGGCGCAGATGTGGAAATCGTATTGGGTTCTAATTTGGGCGGTGTAAATATTCAATCAAGCGACTGCGCGTTTGAAATTCAGGCCGGCGCGAAAGTAAATCTTAAGCTTTTCCACTTTAATACTCTTGTAAGCAATGGTACCGGTCGCGCGGGATTAGAGGTTGCCGGCGGCGCGGAGCTTGTTATTGCCGACTTGAACTCAGGCGGAGGAACGCTTAACGCCACAGGCGGGACAGGCAGTGCAGGAATAGGCGGCGGTAATGGTTCGGACTGTGGTAAAATCACAATCAACAGCGGATATATTGTAGCTGCGTCCGGCGGCTTTATACCTACCGGCGCGGGAATCGGCGGCAGAGCCAGCGGGAGCGGCGGTGAAATTATCATCAACGGCGGTATTGTTAAGGCGACAGGCAAAAGCACTGGCGCGGGAATCGGCGGCGGAGTTGGCGGGAGCGGCGGTAAAATCACAATCAACGGCGGCGATGTCACGGCGACAAGCGTCTACGGCGCGGGAATCGGCGGCGGAAACAACGGCGGCGGCGGTGAAATCACAATCACGGGCGGCATAGTAAATGCAAAAGGCGGCAAAGACGTTGACTGCAACGCAAATGACATCGGCGCGGGAGATGGCGGCAATGCGGGCACAACGCAGATCACCGGCGGCTCCGTTTTCGCGGCAAACGGCCTCATTAATGGGTTTGGAGCCCCGATTTACCCCGTAAAAGTGACCGTTACGGACAGCGGCACAGAAGCGGATGGTATAACCGTTACATGCGGCTCTTATATAGCAAAGACGGGCGGCAACCTTACAGACGCGTTTGCGTCAGGAACGCTCGACCAAGGTGTGGCATGGCTCTGGCTTCCTGCCGGTGAAGTTTATATTGAAGCTAACGACGGAACGACAAAGGAGGGTTTTGCGAACCCAACGGTCGCGACATCAGGCGATAATGCCACTTCGATAACACTTGACACATCATCTCCAACTAACACCGCGACGTTGAACGTCAACAAGGACGACACGCCATGGAATGATCACGGCAAGAGCTTCGCGCTGAAGCTGAGCGGAAATGAATCGAAAACAGCGGTCATGACCGGCACGGGCGGCACGATGACGGCATCTGTGCGGAACGGCACATGGAAGGTATACGACGGCACAATCGATACCGGCGCGACAATTACAGTCAGCGACGCGGCCGGAGATGCAACGTTGGATTATTATACGATTTCATTCGCCGTAACCAACGCACAAACTGCCAGCGGTTCAATCATCGGCGCGACATATGATGGCGGCAGTATTGATAGCGGCGATGCGGTTCTGGGCGGTAAAACACTTGTTATTACGGCAACGGGCGCAGGCTCAACCGGATATACATACGTGTGGAGCGGAGAGGGTACAAACGGCGAAACGGGCAACGCGATTACTATAACCGCTTTATCAGCGCCGGTGAGCGCGGTCTGTACCGTGACGGGCATAATCCCAACCTATGACCTGACTGTCACAAACGGCACGGGCAGCGGCAACTATGAGACGGGCACGAAGGTAAGCATCAAGGCCAACGCCGCTCCCGCAGGCAATGTATTCGACAAATGGACGAGTACGGGCGGCGGCAGTTTTGCCGATGCGAACAGCGCTTCCACCACCTTTACCATGCCTGCTAACGCCGCGACGGTAGCGGCGACGTATAAACAACTTCCCGAACCCACAAAAGACCAACTCACATACAGCCTGACCGCCAAAACGTATAACGGCAAGGCGCAGGGTGCGACGGTTAAGCCCAAGAGCGGCGTGGGTAAGGTGACCGCTATCTATTATAATAATTCCAAAACCGTGCCAACCAACGCGGGGTCTTATGCCATAAAGGTGGATGTCGCGGCAGGTACACAATACAGCGCTGCCAGTAACATCAAATTAGGTACGTTCACAATCAACAAGGCCGACCTTTCAAAAGTAAAAGTGACTATTGCGGATACGGCGTGGACGGGCAAACAGATTAAGCCTAAGAAGTTCACATATAATGGTGTTAGCTTCTCCATCAGCACCAACGCCACGGTAAAAAAGTACGGCGCGAACAAGAACATCGGCAAAGGTACGATTAAGCTGACGGGCAAGGGCAACTTTAAGGGAACAAAGACCATTACGTTCAAGATCGTGCCTAAGAAAAATTCCGTATCAAAAATAACGGCAGGCAAAAAGCAGATGAAGGTGACATGGAAAAAGGTATCGGCGGCGCAGAGAATCATCAAATACGAGGTGCGCTATCGGGCTAAGGGCACATCTAAATGGACGACCAAAGCTTATGCCGCATCCAAATCATCCGCTACCATCAAGAGTTTGAAAAAGGGCAAGACGTATGAAGTGCAGGTCAGGAGCTACAAGACGGTATCCGGAGTAAAATACTACAGCGCGTGGAGTGCGGCAAAAACCAGCGGGAAGATAAAATAATCGGTTGGATAAAAATAAATAGCTTTTAAGTATGGAGCGTGTTACTGTTCGCAGCCCATAGGGCTGCGAACAGTAACACGCTTCGCGATGCACAGAGGCATTGAACACTTAATGAGGCGAAGCCGAATTTAGTGTGAAAGCCGTTCTTTGCGCAAAGCGTAAAGAACTTCCTCA
>Ga0153940_1000777_pt1 | contig 15184 bp, 12 predicted proteins | sample TSNJ024MetaG_FD_104736 | JGI IMG/M metagenome (GOLD analysis project Ga0153940, IMG submission 104736) | Attine ant fungus gardens microbial communities from New Jersey, USA - TSNJ024 MetaG | ecosystem: Host-associated > Fungi > Mycelium > Unclassified | place: USA: New Jersey, Brendan T. Byrne...
AAGGACTTGATTTGATACAGGATATTATGGATTTAAGCGGAGAGCTTTCCGCCCGCGTACCTTATGAGGATTTGGTTAATACGGAGTTTGCCGTTAAGGCTATGGAAACTGTAAAGTGAGCCGCTCCCCGGAGCTTGCGAGAATAATAAAGGCCGCGCTTACGCGGTCTTTTTTTGTTACCCGGATAAACCGGAAGAGCTTTCGATAAAACAGCATGTATTACCGGTCGAAAATTTTCAACCTGTGCAATAGGTTTTCAAGATAGTTGAACGCGGATTTTGCGGATTTTGCGGATCAACGCGGATTTTGATCGCCTTTTTTAATCCGCGCTTATCCGCTTAATCAGCAAAATCCGCGTTTATATTTATCTGAACAATATAGTAATTACTCATGTTATACACAGGTTAGCACTGTGGACCGTAACCATTTATCAGAAAAAAACATATATTCTCTAGCTTTTTCTTTACCGTTAGTATATAATAATAACCATATAGAAAGTGACAACATATAGTATATTTGTGCAAAAGCACGAAGGAGGTATTTAAATGAAAAAAATCACCGCTTTAATTTTAATTACATCTATGATACTAGCATTGTCAGCCTGCGGAGGCTCCGGCGGACAAGCCGGCAGTCAAGCAAGCGAAAGCGCGGCGCCTACCGCCGCCGACTCCCAGCCCGCCGCATCAGAAGCCGCCGACGCAACCGCCGACGCAACCGAGCCAGCCGCTGCGCCTGCCGACTTAACTCCAACTCAGCAGATCATTTATGAGGCTCAAAGCATGACAATGGAGGAGCTGGCTAAAAAAGCAATTGAGGAATCCAACGGCGCCACCTTCTACGGCGTGGGCAACTCAAGCCGCGGTAAAACCGCGTTGCCACTTTTTATAGAATACCTGCAGACCATCGACTCGTCCTACAATATGAATTACGATTGGCAGCAGCCAAAGAATAACAAAATATTCGATCAGCTTGCCGCCGATTCACTGAAGGATGTGGGAACATATGCCATGACGCTCATTCAGGACGGCAACCAGATAGAAAGCAAAATGGTTCAGACCGGCATTCTTGATACCTTTATTCCAAAGGAATGGGCTGACGCTAACGGTACCACTGCCGAAGCCTATGACGGGTTCCTGGCTCTTCAGACATTAAATAAGGTATTCATGTTCAACAATACCGGGGATAAGGTTTACGGCAACTGCTGGGATTTTGTGGCTGAGGGCGAGCATGCCCTGTATATGGACATAGACTCTGAGGTCGTAGGCAAAAACTTCCTGTATATGCTCACCGAGGATACATACGCCGCCTGGATGCGGGAATCCTTTGAGAGTCTGCCCGCCGATAAGCAGGCCTATTTCCAGCCTACCATCAATGAAATGGAGTCTGAAGCCAACGATTTAGGCTTGGGCGCCGATGGCAAGTATGCCCTCGCCTGGATCAAGCTGTGGGTAGAGAGCTACAACGCGCAGACAGACGACGGCCCAATATGCAATACACTGGTTGACAAATCCGCTACCGATCAGTTTGGTCTGCTTGTATATTCCAAGATTCGTTCCGTGGAGGAATCCTCCTCCGTATCCGCGAACAATATAACTGTAGCCGCCTATCAGGATGGTTACACCGGCATCGGCGGGTATGGGTACTGCCATTATCTGTTCGTTACCGATAACAGCCCCCTGCCCTGGACAGCCTGCGCCTTTATCGCCTATATGACCTGTACTGAGGATGGCTTCTCCGCCTGGGGCAAGGATATGGGAGGATATTCGTCCAACCCTGTAGTAGCAGCCGACACTGAGGCCACCTATCAGCATCAATCCGGAGGCTATCAAGACGGCGTAAATGTCTTCGACTGCAAGAATGACCGCGGCTATGAATGGTGGACCACAGAGGGCCGGCTTGTTCTGGAGGATCCGGAATACTGCTCTTCCGTTTCCTTTACCGTAGGCAGCTGGATCGAACTGATCAGCAAGTACAGCGCTGAATAAAAAGCGTTCTGAAAAGCGCCCTTGGACCGTGATCATCCGCGGCGTCCAAGGGCGCTTTTCAAAATAAGAGATAGGGAGATGAAACCTATGAACCGAACGACACTGCAGGCAAATAAGTCTACCATCTTTTGGAATAAGGTTAAGACCTTCTTCTCCAAGCCTCACAATGTCATTTTGCTTTTGATGGGGGTTGTACTAACCGCGTCCACCGTCGCCCCCTTCCTCGCCATTATGCAGGACACCTTCAAAATCCATCCCGGAACCATTGACGCGCATCTTACCGGTAAAACGGCGGGATATACCCTGGTTAACTACATCGACCTGTTTACCAGCCGGCTGGCCATGACCAATTTATGGACTCCGCTTTTTAATACCGTGTTGCTTGCTGTCGGCACCTGTATCATGTCCATTCTATTCGGCGGGGTGGTGGCCTTTCTTATCACCCGCACCAATCTGGCCTGGCGCAAGTATATCAGCGCGATTTTTATCTTTCCTTATATTATGCCGCAATGGACCTTGGCGGTGGTTTGGCAAAATGTGTTTTATTCCAACGCTGTAACAGGCACCTCTAACGGATTGCTGGCGGCCACGCTGGGCGTCAATATGCCAATGTGGTGGTGCAAGGGCCTGTTCCCCAGTGTAGTAGTGCTGGGTCTTCACTATGCGCCCTTCGCTTACATCCTTATTGGAGGTATTTTTCGCAATATGGACGCGAATCTGGAGGAAGCCGCCACAATTTTAAACACACCTCGTTGGAAAACAATGCTCCGTATAACCTTACCAATGGTAAAGCCCGCCATTCTCTCTACAGTTTTGCTGGTATTCGGCAGCTCCATGGGCAGCTACCCCGTCCCTCATTATCTGGGATTTACCACCTTGGCTACAAAATATGTATCTCTTAACTCAAAGTATACTGGCGAGGCCAGTATACTTGCCATCATTATGATGTTGTTCGGCGTGGCTATTATGCTCCTCAATCAAATGAGCCTTCGCAGCCGAAAAGGCTATACCACAGTTACGGGAAAGTCCGGGCAGACGTCAAAGATCAATCTGGGCCGGGCCGGGAAGTACGTCATAGCCATCATATTGGTAACGGTGACATTCTTTACCAGCATTTTCCCTATTGTTTCCTTCGCCTTTGAGACGTTTTTGCCAAACCCCGGAGACTATAGCTTCCTATATACGGGAGACGCGAGCAATCTGACCACCAAGTGGTGGATTACCAAGGAAAACATCACCGAAAGCGGCATGTATGGACAACATGGCATTTTATATAATCAAACCATTTGGCGCGCGTTCCGGGGGACAATGCTGGTGTCGGTGTGCTGCGCCGTGCTTTCGGGCGTCATTGGCACGTTAATTGGCTACGCCGTGTCTAAGAACCGGCGAAGTAAATGGGCCAATTACGTCAACAGTGTTGCGTTTCTGCCTTATTTAATGCCATCCATTGCTGTTGGCGCGGCCTTCTTTATCTTATTTTCAAACAAGTATTTTAATCTGTTTAACACTTATACCTTGCTTGTTATCGTAGGTACGATCAAATATATCCCCTTTGCAAGCAGAAGCTCCCTTAATTCTATGCTGCAGCTTTCCGGTGAGATTGAGGAGGCTGCGTTGATCCAGAATGTACCATGGGTCAAACGCATGACCCGTATTATTATCCCTATTCAAAAAACAGCCATATTAAGCGGGTTTCTGCTGCCTTTTATGACATGCCTAAGAGAATTGTCACTGTTTATGCTGCTGTGCGTACAAGGCTTTGTCCTCTCCACAACTCTTGATTATTTTGATGAAATGGGCCTTTACGCGTTTTCCAGCGGCATTAATCTGATTTTGATAATTACTCTTCTGGTCTGTAACACCATAGTCAACAAAGTGACCGGAGCAAGCTTGGATAAAGGAATAGGAGGATGACAATATGCCTGAAATCGAGCTCAGTAATTTGACCAAACGCTGGGGAAAGTTCTATGCTGTGGATAATTTGGACCTGGTTATTTCTGATAACGCCTTCGTTACACTGTTGGGTCCGTCAGGATGCGGCAAAACAACCATCCTGCGTATGATAGCGGGGCTGGAAACGCCTACCAGCGGGCGCATTATTATAGGAGACCGGGTAGTATTTGACAGCGATATGGGGATCAACGTCCCCGCCAATAAACGCAAGGTGGGTTTTTTATTTCAAAACTATGCTCTTTGGCCCAACATGACGGTATATCAAAATATCGCGTTTGGCCTATCCAACATTAAGGAAGAGATGCCGAAGGTGGACTATGACGCAAAAAACGCGGCCCGTCTGGCTGAAATATTGCGTAAGCCCTCTGAGGCAGTGGAGATATTAAACGAATGCCGTGACAAAAACGGCAAATTGGATGAGAAAAGGGCGCTCATTAAGCTCATTGACGCCTTTACTATTTCCCAGTATACCGCCCGGAAGCTTTATAACTATCACTTGGAACAGGGAAACGATATGTCCGGCGAAATTGCCGCGCTGGACGCCAAGGTGGAGGCCGCTGTGAATACACACTCAAACGCAGGTTATAAGCTCAGCAAAACGTTTGAGGTGACAAAGGGCGGGCGGCCTGTCATGGAGACGCGAAAGCTTACCAAGGAGGAGATCGACCTCTCTGTGCAACGGGTATCCAAGATCGTTAAGATCGGTATGTTTATGGACCGCTATCCCTCGGAGCTCTCCGGCGGACAGCAGCAGCGGGTGGCTATCGCCCGTACCTTGGCCCCGGAACCGGCTGTACTGTTCATGGATGAACCGCTTTCCAATCTGGACGCCAAGCTGCGTCTGGAAATGCGCTATGAGCTTCAGCGCCTCCATGTGGAGACGGGCAGCACCTTTGTTTATGTCACTCATGACCAAATGGAGGCTATGACGCTGGCTACCCAAATCTGTCTGATCAACAATGGCGTTCTGCAGCAGTATGAAGTACCGCTCACCGTTTATAACCGTCCGCAAAACATCTTTGTGGCGGACTTTGTCGGAAATCCTTCCATCAACTTCTTAGAGGCTAAGGGCGCGCAGGCCGGAGACGGCTCCATTACCCTATCGATTTTTCAAGGACGAAAGGCAGTGTTTAGCCCCGGGACGCCTTTAAATTTGGAGGCTTGGTTTGCCGGCCGGGATGAAGAAGCGCTGGAGCAGGAGCGGGCATACCAGAAAAAGCTGCTTGACAAGTCTTTTGTTGAAAAGGGAAATAAGGACGAGGCCTTCCGTTACCATATCGCAAAGGTGGACACAGAGGATGAAGCTCTGCGTGAGGATCCGGTTTTAACAAATGAGGATATGGTTATAGGAATCCGCCCGGAGTTTATTGAAATTGACGACGCTGGCATTCTGGAAGGCGAGGTGTACGGAGCTATGCCAACCGGTATGGAATCAACTGTTAAGATACGAGTGGATGATTTTCTTCTGACCGCGGTGGTGTTTGGCAGCGCGCTGTTTACTATAGGTGAGAAAATAAAGCTGCGCTTCACCGGTAATAATGTTATGCTTTTTGACAGGAAAAGCGGCAAGCTTATGGCCTGCGGGGGTTTGCAATTTAAGGAATGAGGATACACCAATTTTGTAGGGGCGGCATTTTGCCGCCCGCATAACACCCGCATACATCACCCTTCCGTCATTGCGGGCGCCGACCCGCAATCCCCCACCCTCTTCTGTCATTTCAAATCCCTTCCCGCAAGTCTTGAAAACATGTCCCACCTATGCTATACTCCGCTAAACAAGCATGTGGGAGTTGCCATTCATGTTGACCTACGAGAGCATGTCTTCTGAAGAAACAGAAAACCTTGGGAAAAAAATCGCGTCATTTGTAAAAGCCGGAGATAATGTTTGCCTCTCCGGCGATTTGGGTTGCGGCAAAACCATTTTTGCCAAGGGCTTTGCCAAGGGACTGGGAATAAGCGAAACCATCACGTCACCTACATTTATTTTAATGAACGTATACGAACAGGAAACAGGACTAACCCTCTATCACTTTGATGTTTACAGACTAAATTCTCCTGATGAAATATATGACGTCGGATATGAAGACTATTTTTATGGTCAGGGAGTATGTCTCATAGAGTGGGCTGAGTTAATAGAATCGCTTATACCGAAGAACGCAATTTGGGTTTGTATAGAAAAAAGACCGGAAAAGGGTCAGGACTATCGTTTAATAACTGTAAAAAACTTTGAATTACCATCATGAATATATATGAGTATAATAGGGAGAGGCAATGATAATTTTATCCATTGACACAACAGGACAAACGGCGTCGGTTGCTCTGGTAGATGAAAACCATACTATTGGAGAATTTACTGTTTCAAATAAAATGACTCATTCACAAATACTGATGCCTATGATAGACCATCTGATCAATACAAGCCAGATGGCCTTGGAAAATGTAGACTATATTGCATGCGCGCAGGGTCCAGGCTCGTTTACCGGCATACGCATAGGAGCCTCCGCGGCAAAAGCATTGGCCCATGGCCTTAATAAGCTAATGATTCCGGTTCCTACCTTGGACGGACTGGCATACAATGTATATAACCGGGACTATATAGTTATTCCTGTTATGGACGCCAGAAGAAAACAGGTATACTCAGCTTTTTACAGCTGGAAGGAGGGCAGGCTTGTAAGATTGACCGAATATTTGGCGGACGAACTGGAGCAGGTGCTTGAAAAGGCTGCCTGTTATGATAAAGCTGTTTTTCTTGGAGATGGTGCATTACTATATGGGGAGGAAATACAGACATACAACCCGGGCTTTTCGCTGGCTCCCGCCAATTCAAGCTTACAGCGCGCCGCGTCTGTAGGAGCCTTGGCCCTGGAGCTGGCAAAGAAAGGTGAGGCGATTCCCTACGACCGGTTTGTGCCGTTTTATTTAAGGAAGCCTCAAGCCGAGAGAGAACGGGAGAATAAGCAGTGAAGGTTGTATTTATGGATCCAAGCCATTTAGATGAGGTTTACGCTATTGAGACAGAATCATTTTACTCGCCATGGAGTAGAAAGGAACTGGAAAATGAGCTTAACAACCCCTTTGCGATATATGTTGTTGTCATTGAAGAAAACCGGGTAATTGGTTACGGAGGTATGTGGCATGTTGTTACGGAAGGCCATATTACCAACATCGCCGTTTCTCAGGAAGAAAGAGGCAAAGGATACGGCCGGGCCATACTTGAGGAAATGATACGTTTAGCTTATGAGAAGGAAATGATAGGCATCACGTTAGAGGTCAGAGTATCTAATTTGAAAGCTCAGAAATTATATACCAGCTTTGGATTCAAAATAGAGGGCTACCGTAAGGAATATTACGCGGATACAAGGGAAGACGCGCTTATAATGTGGAAGCATCTGGGGCCTGCTGAGTAACCGACGTAGGGAGAGTATTGGATATGAATAAAATTTTGGAGTGGATAGAATGGTCAAAGAACTTGATTATACACAATTAAAGGGTTCATGTGATTTTGGCGAAATGAGCTTTGACACAACGGAAAACCTGGAGCCAAGCGATGGCATGATAGGACAGGAACGCGCCCGGCAAGCGCTTGAATTTGGGTTGCACGTAAAGAATAAGGGATATAACATATATATAAGCGGTTATCCAGGAACGGGAAGGACCACGTTTGCTACGGCTTATGCGCAAAAATCGGCTGAAACCGAAAAAATACCGCCGGATCTTTGCTATGTTTATAATTTTAAAGAACCTAAAAAGCCTCGGCTCATTACTCTGAACGCGGGACAGGGCAAGGAATTCCGCACGGAGATGGATGAGCTGATAGGACGCTTACAAAACGAGCTGCCTAAGGTTTATAACGAAAAGGATTTTGAAAACAAAAAGACTGAAATAATTCGTGAGTATCAAAACAAACGGGATGAGATAATAAAGGATATGACCGAAGAAGCTAAGGGTCAGAATTTCGGCATTAAATCCACAAACAGCGGTATATATTTTATGCCCATTGTCGATGGGGAAATGATTTCGGAAGAACAATATGAAGCGTTGTCACAAGAGCAAAGGGACGATATCGGTAAAAATTCGGAGGTTATACAGGCTAAGGCCACTGAGGTTATGCGAGAAATCAAGGGCTACGAAAAATCAACCAGAAAAAGGGTTGAGGATTTGGAGTACAGCATAGGCCTATTCACAATTAGCCATCATATTAACCAGATAATGGAGAATTATGCAGATAACCAAAAGATGCTTGATTATCTTTCTGAGGTCAAGGAGGACATCCTTGATAGTATAGAAGATTTTATCGAACAGGATTCTGACGAAGAAGACTCATTGCAAGCCATTTTGCCATGGTATTATAAAAAAGCTACCGAGGACGCGTTTTCCAAATACAGAGTGAACCTGATGACGGATAACTCAGAAGCCAAGGGAGCGCCTGTCATAGTGGATTTCAACCCGACATACTCAAACCTGGTAGGCGAAGCTGAATATGACAATGAATTCGGCAACCTTTCGACGGATTTTATGAAGCTGAAGCCGGGTCTTTTGCACAAAGCCAATGGAGGCTATTTAATTTTACAGGCATATGACCTTTTAAGCAGCGTACATGCATGGGAAATCTTGCGCAGGGCCCTTTTAACCAGAGAGATAGTAACCGAGCCCCTGCGGGAGTTTACTTCCGGCGTTGCCGTTTCCACTATTAAGCCTGAACCGGTACAATTGGATATAAAGGTCATACTCATTGGTTCACATTACTATTACGATGTTTTAAATATTTATGATGAGGAATTTAGTAAGCTTTTTAAGATCAGCGTCGATTTTGACTACGAAATGGATTTTGATCGTAAGAATGCCAAAGAGCTTGCCCGGTTCATAAAGCGCTTCGTGGAGAAAGAGAAGACAGCGAATTTTGATAAGAATGCCGTTATATACATCATAGAATACGCTTCCAGATTAGCGGAAAGCCGGGAAAAGCTAAGCACCAGGTTTAACCGCATCACCGAGCTGCTGACGGAGGCTGAAACCTGGGCGAGCATGGAAAATAATCAGCTCATAACGGAGGAGCATGTAAAAAAAGCTATTGCCGAACGTGAATACCGGTTAAGCATGTATGAAGAAAAATTGTCTGAAATGATAGAAAAGGACATTATCATGATAGACACAACCGGTAAAAAGATAGGCCAAATCAACGGCCTTGCTATTTTGGATACCGGTAATTTCACCTTTGCCAAGCCCAGCCGTATAACCGCTACTACCTACATGGGCAAATCGGGCATAGTAAATATTGAAAAGGAAGCGGATATCAGCGGAAACATCCATGATAAAGGCATTCAGGTAATTATCGGGTACTTAGGACAAACCTACGCGCAGAATTTCCCTTTGTCCATGTCCTGCAGGGTCTGCTTCGAACAAAATTACAGCGGAATTGACGGAGACAGCGCTTCCAGTACAGAACTTTACGCGATTCTTTCAAGCTTGTCAGAGCTTCCCATAAATCAGGAGATAGCCGTTACCGGCAGTGTGAACCAGCGGGGTGAAATTCAGGCGATAGGCGGAGTGACTACCAAGATAGAAGGCTTCTTCGGCGTATGCAAAAAGAGAGGCCTGTCCGGATCCCAAGGGGTAATGATACCAAAGCAGAATATACAGGATCTTACCTTGAAGGATGAAGTGATAGAAGCGGTACGGAAAGGTCAATTCCACATTTATTCCATCGAAACCATAGACGACGGGATTGAGCTTCTAACCGGCGTAAAAGCCGGAAAGCTTAACGAAAAAGGAAAATACCCCCTAACCTCTGTTCATGGAAAGGTATACAAAAAGCTAAAAGAATTTAACAAAAAATCTATAAGCGAATAGAGAATAATTTATAGCGGGGCTGGTTAATACTTACAGCCCCGCTGTATGTATTGTTTGGTTACATAGTCCGGGTAACCATATACTTTTCTTTTGTCGCCAAGCCGCCCCGAATGTGCCGCTCCGATTTGTTTACCTCCAGCACCTGTCTGGCTTCTCCCGCCAATTTGGGGTTTATCTTGACCAGGCGTTCAGTAACATCCTTGTGCACCGTGGATTTACTTATCCCAAATTTTCTCGCTGTTTCTCTGACAGTAGCGTTACTGCTGATAATAAAATTTGCAACTTCAACGGCTCTTTCTTCAATGTAAGCCTTCATGAAATTGCCCCCTTTAACTGCGTCATTCTTTCTATGTATATGTAGGGGTTGGAAAGGTTATGAATAATATGCCGACTGTCCGGAGGTTTTTATGGAATACATACCCGCTAAATCAATCATTACCCGCACTAAGGATTCCGCCTGGTTCGGAATTGATTACAACATGAATATCTATCGCGGCTGTTCTCACGGCTGCATCTATTGCGACAGCCGCAGCGACTGTTACCATAACGAGCAGTTTGATAAGATCAAGGTCAAGTCCGACGCCCTTACCATTATCCGCAATGACTTGCGGCGTAAGGTAAAAAAAGGCGTTGTAGGCACCGGAGCCATGAGCGACCCTTACAACCCTATCGAACGCGAAATGAAGCTAAGCCGCAACGCGCTGGAGCTGATAAACGCTTACGGCTTTGGAGCGTCCATTGCCACCAAAAGCCCACTGGTGACCAGGGACGCGGATATTTTAAGGGATATAAAGGCTCATTCTCCTGTGCTGGTCAAAATAACCATAACAACCTGTGATGATTCTCTGAGCAAGCTCATAGAGCCAAACGCCGCCCCTTCAAGCCAGCGCTTTGAAGCAGTCAAGGCTCTTTCATCTGAGGGTTTATTTACCGGCATACTTCTTATGCCTGTTTTGCCCTTCATAGAGGACAACCTTGAAAACATCACAAGCCTGATACGGATGGCGAAAGAGAATGGAGCCCGTTTTATTTATCCGGCCTTTGGCATGACCATGCGCCAGGGACAAAGAGAATATTATTATCAGGCGCTGGACAAGCACTTCCCCGGCTTAAAGGAGAAATATATACGCCGCTACGGCTCCAGATACACCTGCACATCCCCAAACGCCAAAGCCCTTTGGTCGGTCTTTGCCAGCCAGTGTGATAGCCAAGGTATCCTTTATAAAATGCAGGATATAATAAGAAGCTATAAAATGGGTTACGGAAGCAGTCAGCTTTCTTTGATTCCTGATGAGGTTGAGTGATGTTAGTTTTCTTCAATGCAGAAAGCAACTGTACGAGCAGCGCGTTTTGTTCTCAGCATATTAAGCGGTCAACAGTATTTTACTGTTACCTTCAACAAAAACTACATCAAAATAATTCATTTATCGTCACCCATCTTCGTTCTTTGCCGCTTTTAATTATTGCTTCAGTTAGTTGCATTATATAGTGACCTTCTTCAAAAGTAGCAAAGTCGCAAGTGGTGTCCTTCATGCGCTTGCCCTGTTGAATAAACGAGTAAAAGGCCGATAAATTGTTTTTAAATGCGTCGTTCCAACCTTCGGGATGTCCTGCGGCAAGATAGGTGTATTTACGTGAATGTTCATCCATAAAGTTAGGGTTTCGCATAATCAGCTCGTTGTTAGTGTCTCGGTTTCCCTTCCACATACGGTCAGAGGTTTCATGTTGCCATTGGTAAGATGATAAGCTTCCGTTAATTTCAATATCAATACAACACTTGCGACCTGCGCTTACTTGGCTGCATTGAAACATGCCGGTTGTGCCATTATCAAATTTTAGTAAAACACCGGCATAATCTTCCGTAGTTACATCCACATTCTCGTACTCACCACCTTGATTTTTTGAGAATGTCTCTTTTGGTATTACATTTTTTTTGCGGACAGGTAATGCTGTAAGCGTTTGGGCACAGACTTCAATTATTTTACTTCCAAGTACATTCTGCGCAAGATCCATCCAGTGAGAGCCAATATCAGCCACGCACCTCGACGGACCAGCGTATTGTGATTCTATGCGCCAGTTATAATCTGTTTCGTACAACAACCAGTCCTGCAAATAACTGCCGTGTACCAAAATAGGTCTTCCGAGCTCGCCTGCTTTAATGCGCTCTTTTGCCTCCTGCATAAGCGGATTCATCCGATAACAAAAATTTACCCCTGCTACACAATCAGGATATTCTTTCAGAACATTAAGCATTTTTTGTGACTCTTCGCTTGTTTTTCCAAGGGGCTTTTCAGAAAAAACATGTTTGCCTGCGCGGATTGTTTTTTCGTTTATCTCAAGATGCAGATAATTCGGCGTGCAGTTGTGAACAACCTGTATTTCGGGGTCGTTAATCAAATCATCAAAGTTTTGATAACATTTTGGGATGCCATATTGCCCGCACTGCCTCGCTGCCATATCATAATTTTCGTCGGCTACAGCCGCAAGCTCTGCTCTTCCTATTCTTCGCACGGCGTCAATATGACTTTTGCCAATGAACCCCATACCAATAATACCAACTTTTATGCGTTCCATAATTTATTCCCCTTATATTCATACGCATAAACAACTCTGTCTATTTTGCCCAGTCAGTGCCGTTCGGATGGATAAATGCTTTTACGTCTTGTTTTGAGCGAAGGTTTGCAAATGCGGTTTCCCATTCTTCAAGTGTGTATCGATTTGTAATTAAGCTATCTAAGTCCAGTACGCCACGCTCAATTATATCAACGGCTCTTTCCCATGATTCTTTTCCGTTCCAACTCCATGAACCGTTTACTGAAAGCTGATAAAGGGATAGCGCATCAAGATTTACATTAATTGGATGTCCCCAAAGACTGATAAAAGAAATTCTGCCGTTGCCGCCTCGTCCCTCGGGGGAACGGCGTGCGCAGTCAATCGCATGCTGTACGCCCTTTTCGGAGGCGGAACACTCAAGAACAAAGTCCGCGCCTCTCCCGTTTGTAATTTCCATAATTTTTTGTTCAGGGTTATCGTCAGAATAAAGTATATAATCAGCGCCAACCTTTTTGCCTATTTGAAGGCGCTTTTCATCATCACGCAAACCGATGAGCGCTACAGCCTTTGCTCCGCAGAGTTTAGCAAATTCCACCCCAAGCAGACCCATCGGACCCGGACCCACGACTAGCACAAAATCGCCAACCTTAACAATATTTCGTTCCTGCATTGAATGAATTGTTGCCACAACAGGCTCTGCAAAACACATATGATCAAGTGATACATTAGGCGAAAACACATATACCTGCTCTTCCGGAATCGCAACCAACGACGCATAAGAGCCGTCTCTGGAAACGCCTACCCAACCGCTTACAGTCTCTATGTCCGAAACAATTTTATCTCCGACCTTTACTTTTTTAACATCATCGCCTACCGCTACAACTACGCCTGAATATTCGTGTCCGATTGTCACAGGCGCATCATATTTATGCGTGTCCTGCTGAATCATTAAATCACTGCCGCATACTCCTGCCGCCCAAACCTTCATAAGAACTTCATTGCTTTTAATTGTAGGTTCGGGCACGTCTGTTAAAACCATATTCCCAACACCGGGCTTTACTTTTCTCACTGCTAACATTCACTACACCTCTTTTTATATGCCAAGAGCGCTTTAAGGGCATAATTAAAAGCGCTCTTGAGAAGTTTTGTTATAACTTGTATGTACTTCTTATTCAGGAAGATTGTCCTTAGTAATGAGAACCGTATCAACAACAATATTGCTGTTTGATAACTCTTTACCGTTTATAAGATCCATTGCTACCTCAAGCGATTTTGCCGCTTGGGCATCTTGATTATTATAAACAGTTGCAAGCGCAAGACCATTCTTCACATTATCAATCGCTGCATCTTCTGCATCTATACTTGCGACAATGATTTGACCTGTTTTACCTGCTGCTTCAATCGCCTGAATTACGCCAAATGACATCGCATCATTTGCGCAGAAAACGCCTTTAATGTCTGGGTTAGCTTGAATAATGTTTGTAAAAACACTCAAACCTTCCTCAGCGTTCCAGTTAGCTGTTTGAGATGCAACAATGCTTATTTTGTCATATTCCTTAAATGCACGTTCTGCTCCGAGTTTACGTTGTTGCGCATTGTCCGCGCTTTGAATTCCTTCAATAATAGCTACTTTGCCTTCGCCTCCAAGCGCTTCGCAAATAGCTTTGCCTGCAAGATATGCACTGCTCTCATCACTGACGCCAACAAAAGGAATTTCACTCATTCCAAGTCCTTTCGCTGTATCAGCATTAAGACGGTTGTCTAAATTAACTATGATTACGCCTGCTTTTTGTGCGTCTGACAAACACGGGAGAAGAGCTTCGGAGTCCATTGGCGCAATACATATTGCTTTAACGCCCTTTGTAACCATGTCTTGAACAATAGCTATTTGCTCTTCTGTATTAGTCTGCTCTTTAGCCGCACCTGTAAGAAGCTCAATTCCCAGTTCGTCAGCTTTTGCCTGTGCGCCATCAATCATAACTGTAAAAAAGGGATTAATAACTTTAACCACAAAACCAATTTTAATCTTTTCGGTCGCCTGAGTGCCCGCCGATGTCTGTGCGTTTGGCGCAGGGCTGGTTTTTGAGGTACATGAGCATAGTACAGCTATGCCCACCATCATAGTAAATAAAGCCTTGAATATCTTTTTCATTTAATTTCCTCCTCATTTTATATTAAGGCTTAGCCTTATTGACTTTTGCGTTAAGATTGTTACTCTTCATTTTGTCGTAGAACACCGCGGCAACAATCGCGGCGCCAATTACAACGGGCTGTATGCTTGATGGCACATTAAGCAAATTTAGACCGTTCCTTATTGTTCCAACCAGTAAGGCACCTATGAAGGTTCCGGTCACTTTGCCCTCGCCACCGTAAATACTAGTTCCTCCAATTATAACCGCGGCAATGGCATCCATCTCGTACCCCGCTCCTGCAACAGGCTGTGAAACATTAAGTTTTCCGATAAGTATTAATGCGCCGATCGCGCACACAATTGAGCAGATCACGTAGACTGCAATCTCGACCTTATGTACGTTTATGCCTGACAGCCGAAGCGCCTCTCTGTTGCTTCCCAGTGAATACACATACCGTCCAAACTTTGTGTAGTCCAGAACCCACGCCGCAATCACTACAAGGACGACGGCGATGATAATAGGAATAGGTATAATTCCCATAACTTTACCATTACCCAAAAAGCGAATTACATCCGGAAAAACAGAAATTGTATTACTGTTTGAGATGATATATGCGCCGCCTCTCGCCATATTCATCATGCCGAAAGTCATTATAAATGCCGGCACCTTTCCAACCGAAATCATCACGCCGTTTATGGCACCCATACAGAT
>Ga0153940_1000779_pt1 | contig 15181 bp, 13 predicted proteins | sample TSNJ024MetaG_FD_104736 | JGI IMG/M metagenome (GOLD analysis project Ga0153940, IMG submission 104736) | Attine ant fungus gardens microbial communities from New Jersey, USA - TSNJ024 MetaG | ecosystem: Host-associated > Fungi > Mycelium > Unclassified | place: USA: New Jersey, Brendan T. Byrne...
CGGTAATCGTCAGCGCCCATTCGCAGATTTTCCGAGCCGAAAAACAGAGCGTAAAAAATGGATTTTACCCTTATGCTGTCAATGTTTCCATCCTCAATCTGTGAGGAAATATCGGCGATGGCGCTGTCCAGTTCCGAGAAGCTGCCCTGCATCTCGGCGATGTGCTGGCGGTAGTCGGCTGGTAATTGGGAGGAGATGTAGCCGCCGTTAAAGCACAGATCAACGGCGGCGTTGTTATGCTCGGCGGTGCCGGAGAGCAGGCAGACAATAATTACGACAATCAAAATCAGCGGCGAAAGGATGGCGGCGATGACGCCGCCGATAACCTTGCGGGCATTGGGATCGGTCGCCGCCGCGACAGCGGCCTTGACAGCGAGGGTAATGGTTGCGGGATCGGCCATCTATTATCACCACCATTTCATGTCGAACAGGCTGCCCTGCTCCGGCTCATCCTCGTCCATCTCCTGTGCCTCCATTGCTTCCAGTTCCTCCAGCTCCAGCAGAAGCTGCTGCTCGGCAAGCCGGACGGAGTTGTCCACGGCGCTGTCCAGAAAATCCGTATCAAAGCCTGCGCTCTCGTAGCCCTCGCGGATGGTGTTGTAGTAATAGGCCGAGGGGGAGCCGAGGTCGTGACCGTCATTCATGACATAGACCATCGCGGGGATACTCTTACCGCCCAGCTCCACCTCTTGGATTTCCTTGCGGTAGAAATTCGGCCAGCCCTCGTAATGATCCAAGGCCAGCAGATCCCGCTCCTTTAGCTGCCAAAGCAGCACCGGCACATTGCAGCCCTCTTTCGGCTCCACGGTCGCCACCGCGCCCCGCCTGCCGCCTCGGAACAGCAGCTCGTAATCCTGCAGCTCACTTGCCCCAACCACCTTGGCGGTTGGGCAGCGCACCGCCATCTGCCGCAGATTGAGATTGCTGCCGTAGGCGATGTATAACGTGTTTTTGTTCATATTCGCACCTCGTTTTCTACAGGGACATAGAAAAACCGAGGCTCTGATCGTCCTCGGTCTGCTCCATATCCTCGTCATTTACTTCCTCCGGTTCCGGCTGCGGAACAGCGTCCTGCTGTGCCGCTGCCGCCCGCTCCTGTTCCCGCTTTGCCCGCAGGCGCTCCTTTTGGCGCACCGCCTGTTCGGGGTCTTTCCATGCGATGCAGCCGTCCAAATGCTCCAGCAGATGCATACGCGCCGTCTTGAATTCATCGCCGATCAGACCGAGCCGCAGCAGCCACACCCGAAAGGTATATTTTTCATTTGTGCTGACCGTCTTGCGGCGGCTGGCGCATTTTTGGATGAGAGCTTGGTGGCTGATGGCGAGACAGAGCTGGATGTATGCCTTAATTTTTCCGGCATGCTTGATGTCGCTGTTAAACAATCTGAACTCAATCGTACCCTTGCTGAACACAGAATGTAAATTAAGGCAATGGTATCTTGAATTGTGATAGTGCTGGTGGTTGCCATCCCTGCCGTTGTACCAGATGCGCTGCACATCCTCCAACCGCTGCGGCTTCTGGCGGTTCAGATCCTCCAGAAATCGCATGTCTACCTTTTGGCAATACTGATGCTCTCTGGCCACGTTGACCTGCAGCGCCTTGTAGATCATATCCTCTTTCGCCGCCATGATGTTGGTGATGTTGCGCAGCGTCTTGGCGTTGTGGGGAGCCGCGTTCACATGGATATGGATGCCGCAGCTCGAATTGGAGATGGCACCAGCGCTGCGCAGCTTGCGGACGATCTCCTGTATGGTGGGGATATCATCATAGACGCAGATGGGGCTGACCAGCTCCACCTGTTCGGCAGGGGTATTTCGATTTCTGGCTTCGATTGTAATGCTGGCATCGCTCACCAGCTTCCACTTGCGGCCTTGGGTGTCGGGGGCAGTCCATGTGCTGTAACCCTCGCCGGTGTACTCGGCGGTGGTGCCGAAATATGCGGCGATAACCTCGGCGGCCTTTTGCCTTGTGAGACCTGTCATCTCAACTTCGATGCCGAACTTTTGTGTTTTCATCCTGCCATCCTCCTTTCCAACAGGTTATTTGCCGCCAGCGGTTCCGAACAGCTTGGCCTTGTGCTCCGGCGCGGAAACCATGAGATTGTACCGCTCGTTGCCGCATTTGTAGAGGCACACACCGCGCTGCGGGTAACGGATGAGGTTGTATTCGCTCTGCTCAAGCTGCAGGCTGTCGATGTAGAACTTCGCGTCAATGTTGCCTGCGTTGAACAGGAAGGCATGAGTGGGGATGGAGAACAGGGGCTTGGTAAACTCGCGGATGCCGTCAATGTTGAATGTGTACCACCCCTGCGCCGCCAATCGGCATCCGCAGGGTAGGCACTTTGTTGTGATAGGTAATTCTTTGAAGTTATCTCCGAATTTTCCCCCACCTCACACCGGGCATGCGCCTTTCAGCGCACCCGGCGCACCATCAATTTGATTTCATAGCCTTCTTCGGCTTTCATACAACCATAATCCTCACGGACTATGGCTGCTTAACAGATTTCGATTTCAAAAGTTTTTCTCTAAACGAGATGATTTTGCGCTTGACTTTACCGTCTGTACCGGGTGGGATATCCCTGCCGTGTATCTGTTTATGACACTCGGTGCAAACCCACGCCAAGTTGGGAACCTTGTTCAGTTGGTTTAATGGTAAGGCTGGGTCAACGTGGTGACATTCACGTTGTTCTGTGGATAGAAGATGCTGTTTGCAGCAGTGGCACACCATCTTATCCCGGTTAAAGGCATACTCACGGTTCATGTAGTATTCGAAGTTATATTTGCTATTGTACGCTGACATTTTTAGTGTTTCAGGACTGTACAGGGCAGGGCGGTCGCGGGGCAAGGGCTTTTTGCTGGAACGATATTTTTCATAAAGCATTCGACCCTCGGCAGTATATGGTGTCATATTTTGATTGAACGGCTTCTTTTCATACTGCACATGAGTCAGAAACGCATAGGTAATGCCAATCCACTTTCCTTGGTAATTCACGGCGAATGTCTTGGTTTCGTGCCCCTCATGTCTTGCAGGGAGATTGCTTAACTTCTGCAAGTCGACTTTCATCTGCAAGTAATTTTGGGAATAGATTCGCTTCCAGACCGCGAACACCATATTGTTTACCCTGTAGTCAATCATGTTAAAGGCATGGGAACTGATACCACTTTTGATGTATTCCGCAATACCCATGATGACCGAATTGACATATTCAATTTGGGCTACTCGGCAGTTGAGTGCTTTATACTCTGCGATTTCTCGTATTGCCGAGCGTAGGTTTTTAATTTTCTTGCCCAATTTGATGTAGTCCGGATATGGCTTGGCTACCAGTTTTCCGTTGCCCTTCTCGCTTTTTGCCACCCTGATGTTGAACCCAAGGAAATGTACTCCGGTTACCGTCATATTGGTGACCACCGTCTTTTCTTCTGATATTTCGAGCTTTAGACGGTGTTTGAAGTATTTGGACAGTTCCTTTTTCAGCCTATGCGCTTCCTTTTCTGCTGTGGTGAGGATAACCCAATCGTCAGCAAAGCGAATGTTGTACTTGGGAAGTATTCCTTGCTGCCTGAGTTTCCTCATATCACTGCTTCTGAGCTTTGCTTTTGGGTGCGGATGATAGTATTTTCGTCCGACATACCAATCGAAGTCGTTCAGGTACACATTTGCCAAAAGTGGCGAAAGCACACTGCCCTGTCCAGTGCCGACCGGCGTATCGGAAAAGGCATCCTGCTCCATGTATCCGGCTTTCAGCATTTGGCTGATGATTTTTAGCAGCCGCTTGTCGTGTATCCCGATTTTCCATAGCTTGCTTAATAAGACTCGATGATTGATATTGTCGAAGCACCCCTTGATGTCGCCCTCCAGCGCATAGACCGGCATGGTATCAGACTTGTTTGAACCGTTGATGATGTTGACGATATCGCGCACAGCGTGCTTCTGCGCCCGATACGGCCTGAACCCATAGCTGTGCGGATAGAACCTCGCTTCGCATATTGGTTCGATGATAATTCTGATGCACTCCTGCACAATGCGGTCAAGCACTGTTGGAATACCCAGCGGGCGCTGTTTGCCGTTGGCCTTTTCGATATAAATTCGTTTGGCTGGCTTCGGCTTGTAGTCACTTACTGTACTGCGAATCAGGTCTATCACCGCTACTTTTGGCATTTGCAGGTACTTGTCCATTTTGTTCCGATCTACACCCGCAGTTTTGCTTCCTGCATTTGCCTTGATGTTGTGAATTGCTGTAATGATTGTCACTTCATTACTGATAGCTTCCATTAAACCTGTGAATGTGGTTCCTTCCCTCGACTTTTCGTACAAAAGGCCAGTTAGCTTTTTGAGCTGAGCTTCGTTTGAAAATCCTGCGTTAATATGCACAAGGACATCACTTCCTTTGTAGTTCGCAACCCATATTTCAGGGAGTTAAGGGATTTTCGGTTTTGAAATCTGTTAATCAAATTGACTCGTCCCCTTCGCCGTGGAGCATTTCAGCTCCGTGTAATTGGCTTTCCCAATCGCAGACTACTATGGGACGGCTGACTCCCTGCACACTTCATCGTGCTGCAACACTCTGTATGCAGGGCCTCAAACGTTCCTAAATCTCTATCTTTTTATGCTGAACCCTTAGGCTGCTACCTTACACCGTGGAAATTGAATATGCTTTGAATTACAGTTACTGCATATTTTCCCAAGTCATTTCAGGCTTGAGCGAGTACCCCCAAAGACTACGGAAATACACCTTTCCATTTGCTGGTCTTGCGACCCTAAACCTTTACGATGCTGCATAGCTTTTTCTATCATAGCCATAGGTTCAAGATGACCGCATTATATAGCCCTCGTTGCCGGGGACATCAAATTACGACTTTACCACGCTTTGTACCATAGGCGATTACAGTCGCCTAACGCACAGTGGAGTATCATCTTCTCGTGCCGCCATAGATTTTGACATTTCATTATAGGCGTTAATTCCGCACGGCAGGGGTACTGCCCCCCTGAATTCGAGATTTAAGTTCTCGTCGGTATTTTCTAATTGCTTAGTGCCACCGATGGGTGCTTTTCGATTAGCCTGTCAAGCTAAAATTATGCACAACGTTTCGCACAGTCCTCCAGATTCTGAGAGGCCAGGATGACGGCGCTGTTTTTCTTGCGGACGCGCTTCATGAAATTACGGATGTATTCGATGGCGGTGAGGTTGGTGAGGAAAAGATACAGCTCATCGATGCTGGCCACAGTACTGCCCTTGGTCAGCAGCTCGTTGCTCATATAGGACAGCACATTGAACAGCAGGGCGTTTTTGATGTTTTTGCTGGCCTGCAATAGTCCTTTCACACCAAAAGTCACAAACCGGCTGCTGGTGATATTGGTGTGTCCGTCAAAAAATTTAGACTCCGCTCCTTTGCACAAAGAGTGGAGTCCAAGGCAGATCTGTTGAAGGATTTCGGCGGTGTAGAGCTGGCGCTGGCTCTCGTCAAAGGCTCTGTACTCGGCCTCGATCAGCGCGTATAGGTCGGACAGGATAGGGTAATCGATGGGCTTCATCTGGTCGAAATTGGCGCGGTCGGTGATGCCCCATTTGTCGTAGAGCTTCTGTAGCATGATCTCAATGGTATCGATCTGCCGGTCGTCAAAATCCTTGTAGGTTCTAAAAAAGTCTTTCAAAAAAGAGATGTGCTGACTGAGCTTTGAGCTTTGCCGGAACGCCTGCGGCGCGTCATGGTCATCGGGGCTGCCGTTCTCATCCCATGATTTCGGTTCCAGCACATTGATGATGTACTCGCCGCTCATCAAATCAATAAAGCAGCCGCCGAGGTTATTGGTCAGTTCCTCGTACTCCATTTCGGGATCGAGCGCCACGATATTCATGCCGGATTCCCGCATGTTGCAGAGGATCAGCTTGAGGAGGTAACTCTTGCCCTGACCGCTGTTTCCGAGGATTAACACATTGGCGTTGGTCTTGTCATCGGCTCGCTTGTTGAAGTCCACCAGCACATTGCTGCCGAACTTATCCCTGCCAAGGTAGAAGCCGTTGCCATCGGTTTTGCCGCTGTAATTGAAAGGATAGAGGTTGGCCACCGAGCTGGCGGGGAGTACCCGCTCAAACTGGTCGCCGAACACATTCCAGCCGGAGGGCATGACGCAGACAAAGCCCTGCTGCTGCCGGAGCATCAGCCGGTCGACATTGAGCTTGCTTCGGATCAGCTCGGTCAGCACCTCGGTCTGGAGCAGCTTGAGGTGGTCGGGATCGTGGGCGGTCAGCTCGATGTAGACGGCGCAGTGCAGGAGCGGCTCGCGGTTTCTGTGCATGGCGGACACGATGGAGGCCACATCGTTGAGGTTGCTCTGCGCCTCCACGGTCTGCTGTAAATCGTTGGTGCTGGATTGCTTCATCCTGTTCTTGTTGGCGGCATTGCTGATGATTTTCCGTTCCTCCACAGGAGTCACATGACGGGTGTATATCTTCAGCGTGATGCCGTCCTTTTCGCCGAGGTGCCGCAGGATCGCCTGCTCATCGGTGGCGGTGGGGTACTCCCGCAGCGCCCACACGCAGCGGTAGGTGTTGCCGCAAATGAAGTGGTCGGTGTTGAATTTAACCACCGAGGGCACGATCATGTCGAGAAAATCTTGGATGCGGACATCGTTATCCACAACGGGGCGTTTGGCTTTGGTCATGGGATCAGTCCTTTCTTTTTCTGATTTTAAACGCGAAAAAGCCGCCATTTTTGTGGCGGCCTGGAGGAACGTGTGCTGTTGAATATGTCTATACAGTTATGTTATACTGGCAACATCGGAATCAAGTATCACGTTCCTTTTTTTCTATTGCACATTTTACCGTGAGGGCGAACGTAGGTTTCATTTTGGTTGGGTGACGTTATAGCAATAATGAGCACTTCGTAATAATTCAGTACTTAGTAATGCTGGGTTGTTAACGAAAATGTTCAAAAGGAGTTACAGTATGGATGAATATGAAAAAATTGAAACTGTTGGTAGCCCAAAAGAGTTGTTTAAAGATGAGCTCAATTACGGTGCTATAATGAAATATTTATTGGATTTTTATTATTTTGAACATATACTTGCGTTTAATGATTTTAGAAATGAGCTTATCTATAAAAATCGATTTCTGCCCAGTCTTGAACTTTACGAAAAAATCATTGACCCACTTATTAAAAATAAAGATCGCGCTACGTACATTGTTAATAAGAATGATAAGAAGAATAAGTTTTTTCGTGCCAGAATATATGAGCCGAATTTTGCTAAGCTTATGAGAGAAGCACTCAATTTTTCAGATATTGATAAAAAAACAAAAGCTGATCTCTATAATTTGTTTAAGAACATAAATATAAACAATGAGCAAAACGAGATATTTATCATATCATCTCAAATAGAGTCACTACTAACTCCTGAACAAGCGAGTGCGTATAAACAATTTTTGAAACGTAAGAAATTTCAGGGATATGACAAAGCTAATTCTGGCGCTCCACCTGCTGATTCTGTTGCAGAGGGTAGGGTTAATCCTGCTAAAATAAAATACCTCTATATTGCCGAACATGTAGATACTGCCATTTACGAAGTTAAACCAATTCTCAACCAAAATGTAAGTGTAGCAACAATGAAAGCAAAAGAAGATTTGCAACTATTTGATTTTTCTATTTCTATCGAAGAAAAATCAAATAGTGACACTCCGAGGGCAAGTATGTTTGATACTATTGGAAACTTTTTTTCCATACCGAATCACGGTAATAAAGAGGATTATTTGCCAACTCAATATATAGCCGAATGTATTAAGAACATTGAACAACCAAAATTTGATGGTATAAGATTTAGAAGCTCTTTGCATAAAGACGGTATTAATATACTGCTTTTTAATCCTGATAAATGTGAGGCTATTAGCTCAAACGTCTATAACATAAGGGATATAAATATATCAAGCGAAATAATGTAAGCAGGAATAGGACTAATGCAGCTTGCATAGTGCTTTGAATTACGCATTATGAGTAATAACTGATAGGTCTTGCAATTTTCGCTAATCCATATAATCTGGTTTGCCCTTTCAGAATGTGATGAGTTTGAGGCGATAACCTGAAATAAAGTTAATTATCGATCAAGGGAACCCATAGCATAGGCTGATGCTGTGGGTTCCCTTATTATCTTGCATGCCAAGCCATAGCATTACTGTGTACCGCTCGTCTTTAATCAACAGATAGGATACTCCCGCAGCGCCCACACGCAGTGGTAGGTGTTGCCGCAGATGAAGTGGTCAGTGTTGAATTTGACCACCGAGGGCGCGATCATGTCGAGGAAGTCTTGGGTGCGGACATCGTCTTACCCCTGTGTGGCCGCTTTTTTTGTTGTTAATCATTCAAAATCACCCATCGCTCACCGTCAAATTCCTCAAATTTTTCTGTGGTGACATTCTGCTCAAAGTAAACAGCCATCAACCGCTTGATGTCCTCGTTGCGAGCCCGCTTGACCGAGAAGCCCTGCTCCCGCAGCGTCTTTTCGATGCGGTTTAGGTACGGAAACACCTCGCTCTGTTTCTCGTCTTTCAGCCGGATAATAATGAGAAATTCACGGGCGGTAGCCATCTGCACCTGTATCCGGTCGAGGAAGTTAAGGTCTGCCTGCAGCAGCTTGCGGACAGTGGGGTTGTCCTCCTGCTCCATGCGGCTGCGCAGGAACCGCTTATTGTCCTCAAAGTTTTCGCGGCTGTTGAGGCACAGCATTTCAATCTCGGTCATGCCCTTGAGGACGGTCATCAGCCCATAAATCCGCGCCGACAGGCTGGCCTCGGACAACACCGAGATATTGCTCGGCTTGATGATGAAAAACACCAGCTCGCCGTGGTCGTAGGTCTGCAGGCTGTAGTCGGTGACGGCCTTGGTGCCGATGAGCTGCCGCGTGGCCAGTTTTTGTTTTTCTTTCTGCTTTTCTTTCTTACTCATGCGCTGTGTACCTCCATTCGTAGAGCTGCTGGCGGGTTAGAAAAAAGGCGCAGGCATATCTGATAAAGTCGAGGATGCTGGTGTCTGAAAAGCGGATGGACAGAAAGCCATACAGCGCCGTCACCACCAGCGGCGCGATGAAGCCGAGCTGCGTCAGCGCAAAAACAGACACAAGGCAGCCGATGCCTAGGACGCCGATATCCCGCAGCTCCCACAGCCACAGGACGGCTTTCGCCTTTAGATTGTCGGGGTAAATATACATAAATCAGCCCTCCTTTACAGGCTCATGCTCATGCCGGAGCATGGAGCTTCGATCAGCTCCGGCTCCTGCAGCGCTTCGATGGTATGGATGTATCTGATATTCATACCGAGTCTTTCTGCCTCGGCGATCTCAGCCGCCATGCCGCTGGAGATACGCGAACCGAACACCCAAACCTCGTCACAGCGGGACAGCACCTCCAGCCCCATCTCGCAAGCCCAAACGCGCTCGGCGGGATTGTGTTCATCCAAAAACTGCGGGAACAGCAAGTGGACGGCCACCGGAGCCGCGCCCTGCTCGGCGGCGTAGCGGCAGTATTCCCTTGCCATTTTGGTGTTGGTTTCGATATCTCCGGCGTAGGGGGAGGCGATGTAGACCATTTTCATACCGCTCATTTCGCCACCGCCTGCACCACCGTTTTGGTCATGTTGACCGCCGTCTGCGCAGCGTACATGGTACTCATGAGGTTTGTCTTGGTGGAGGTGTCCAGACCGAACTGTCCAGCGATCCTTGGTATCTCCGAGCTTGCCAGCATGAGGCCGAGGCCGAGCAGCATGTTGCTGTTAAACACCATCAGCCCCGCCACAAGGACGGTGGCCTGTAAAAACGCGGTGAGGCACAGCCCAATGACCTGCTTGCACCATGAGACAAAACCGTCAATGTATCCCCTCGGAACCGAGAACATGTAGAGGCTGCCCACGGCGATCTGGATCAGCAGGATGCCGCCTCTTTTCAGATTGGCGAAGAACACTTTAATTACGGCATAGCCCATGAGGATCACGACAAATATCCCCATGATGGGGTTGATGCCGAAACTGCCGATGTTGGCCAGCGCCGCCACCGACATGGTGCTGATCCCGCCGCCGCCGATCAGTCCGGTGATGCCGGAGGCGAAGCTGCCCTGCAGATCCACCGCCAGCTTGTAAAGCTCCACCGGCACAGTCGTGAACAGGCTGACCGCCATAAAGCCCTTGATGGCGTTGAGGGCGGTGTCCTTGATGCTGCCGCGACCGCTCTGGCTTTCAATGCCGCACTCAAAGCAGGCCACTATAAGCCCTGTACCGTAGAGCGCCCATGCCAGATAGCCGAAGAAGGTGACAATCGCCTGCACCCATGTCATGCTGAACAGGTCGACTCCCATGTTGCCCATCATGGCGAAAAAGTCGCCGAGGAAGCCGACAATCTGCACGTATATCCAGTCCATGATCTGACCGAGGACGATGTCGGCGATAAAATCCCATATAAACATTTTGTGACCACTCCTTTCCCTGTGGTGGTATCGGGCTACCGGCTATATCCCCAAGATGCCCCAAATGTAGAGGGGAGCCGTCAGCGTGAACACCAAGCAGGCAAACAGAATCGCCGGAGCCGCCCACTCAAACTGGCCATGCTTGCGATAGTCAAAATAAGCCGTTCCGAGCTTGGCGAAGAAGAATACCGCCAGTATGAGGTCGATGGCGGGGAACACAACCTTGTTAACCACCGTCTTGATCTGAGCCGATGCGGTTGTCCATGTTCCCTCAATGGCTCCGGCCACATCGCCGCTTCCAGCCGCATAAGCTGTGCCGCAGAATAGGGTTGTCAGCACAAGGGCGAGGCAGAGGATGGTTGCGAATTTCCTGTACTTTTTCATGATAAAAATCCACCTTTCATTATAGGAAAAAGAAAAAGACCGCATTGCTTTCGCTTTGCGGCCTTGTTTCTTTCTCTGTTTTTAATCGGGCTTTTGGGGTGCGATGTGCCAATCCATCCAGAGGTTCCCGCTGATGGTCACCGTATCGGTGAGGTTCATACTCAGCATGCCGGTGGGTGTCCAGCAGTCGATGAGCCATGTGTAGGGCTTGTAATTTCCGTCCGGCATCCATATTGGCGTGAAATGGGTACGGCGGTTGTAGGTGCTGTATTTGTTCTCGGCGAACTCAAACTTGGCGCTGTAGCCGCTGCTGATCCGCTCCAGCAAGCGCCAGAAGCTTTCGTAGCGGAACTCTGGAAAGTAGGTCACCGCATTCTGTGCCGCCGTTACCGCCGAGGACTGATTGGTGCTGACATTGGCGGTAACGGTCTGGTTGACGCCATATCCGCTTTTCATTGTTTTGCCCGATGCGGTGGGGTTCTTTTCGTCCGGCGTGATGGTCATAGAGGCCGTCAAGCTGGCGTTATATCTGTCAAAATCAAATAGCGATAGGTAATCCTTTGGTGTTATCGCCGGATTTTCCCCCGCTCCACACCGTGCATGATAGTTTCCCATCACACGGCGTTCCATCAATTACAATCTTGGCGTTCATCTAAACAGGTATCAACAGCAAGCTTGCGGAGCTTTTCGAGCTTTGTCCGCTGTTTAGCGGATAATTGCAACATTTCCTCATATTTTCGCACCGTATCAGGGTCTTTGGCGTGGATTAACTTATGCACTGCTTCTGTGACAAGAATAAGATTTTGATAGTTGTCCTTACCGCCATTTTCTCTCGGCATCTTGTGATGACAGTGAATATTACCGATTTGCAGCGGCTCTCTTGTAATCGCACAATTCCCCAATTGGGCACAATATAGTGCTAAACGGTTGTCGTTGTACTCGATAGAGGTGTTGGCAACAGGATTTCGCATCAGATATTGCAGAATCGAGACATTAACGCCTTGCAACATCTTATGGATTTCCGCCCTGCCCTCTGAGGTGTAGCTATTGACTATCCGCTTTTTGTGCATTGGTGCGTCGTAGTGAACGTAGCCAATGGGTATTAATGCGTTTCCAAGGACAAATTTAAGCTGTGCGCTATCTCCATACCGACTTTGTATAAACGGTGAAAGAGTGTGAGGCAAGTTGCTTTTTAGGATATCCTTCTTGCTCTTAATGCTCTTTTTCAGTCTTGCTTTCAGGCTCTTGTGGACAGCGAAGGCAATCTTTTTAAAGTCTGCGGATACCATTGTTGCTTTGCTATAATAATTGTGTATGCCCACAATATAGGCATTGTATCTGCCGACCGTTTGATATTGATTGCTTTTATCCTTAGGGTGTTGAATGTCATAAATGTACCCTGCTGTTTTCTCTCGTATCCTATTGAGTGCTTTGTCGCTGACATGACTTCTTACCACATATTTAACTGCATTTTTGCCCTTTTTCTTTCTGCCATCAACTTTCAGCTTAAACCCCAGAAAATCGGAGTATCTCTGCTTCAAATTAATGACCTTAGACTTTTCAGGGCTAATCTCCAAGTCCAACCTGTCTTTCAGCCATAGTCTAACGGCAACGAACAGTTTTTCAGCACTTTTCCTATCCCTGCAAAAGATTTTGAAATCATCTGCATACCGAACAATTTGACACTCTTTCAATCTGGTTTTCCGTAATGCCCTGTGCCGATTGCTGTTTGATATACCGCCGTTGGGGGTGGGCTGTCCAACATAGTCGTGTCTGGTTGGAATACTTTCCCATTGACTGTCAATCCACCAATCCAGCTCGTTTAAGACAATATTTGAGAGCAAGGGCGATATAATCCCGCCCTGTGGCGTTCCCTTGAGGGGAAAGCCAATACCCGCAACTTCTGCCTTGAGCATTATGGATATGATAGAAATTACAGTTTTATCCCGAATCCCCATTGTCCACATTTGCTTGAGTAATTTTCCATGATTCACATTATCGAAAAATCCTTTAATATCAACATCCACTACAAAGTGTAGATTGGATATTTGCATTATCCGGTCGCACTGTGCCAGCGCATGTTCCTGACTACGATTGGGTCTGAAACCGTGGCTGTTTTCATGGAATCTGGCTTCACATATTGGCTCTAAGACTTGCAAAAAGCATTGCTGAATCAGCCTGTCCATAATGGTTGGGATACCCAGCGGTCGCTTCTTGCCTGGGGAGTTGGGTTTTGGGATTTCTACCCTGCGTACAGCCTGTGGTTGGTAATGCCGGAGCTTGTTTCTGACTGTGGTAATCAGTTTTTCTGCACTAAGATTTGAGAGGTTTTTAATGGTCTTTTTGTCCACGCCTGCGGTACGACTTCCGTTGTTTTTCTTGATATTGCGATATGCCAGCATAATGTTTTCTTCTGACAGTACATATTGCATTAAGTCTTTGAAAACACACTTTTCCTTGCTTTCGGCATACAGCGCATCCTGAACATCCTGAAAATCGTAGTATTCCGCATTTCTGAGCTTTTGCTTTTTGGGCTTGCGCCCGCTTGTTGTCATAGTCGGCTTTTTCTCCTGATGATAGGATTTTGCCTTTCTTAGTCCTACTCGAACCTATGAACTTCTGTTAGATGATTTGTTATTCAAGTTGTAACTGACTAATGCCCATCCCTCCACTGTGTTTCCACAGCTTCATCGGTACTATGGCATCACTTTCCACCGGACAAAAGCAAGTTATACCGCTTTGGATGCGGATTTCCTTACTAACGCTTCATAGCGTGTAGCCGCTCCACGTTCCGGTCTTTCCACGTTCCGCTATTTCTATCTGTGCATATATACCCGTAGGTGCTCCTTTGAGCCTGTGCGCTGGATAACGCCTGTAACGCTATAAGGTGTTTCATAGGAAATAATTTTACTCCACCTCACGCACGCCGCCGAAGCGACTATGACCTTTTCTGTCATAACGGTTTTAGACTCGTACATTCGGATTTTCGTCAGCGGTCAGTACACCGCATTCTCACCATAGGTATTTTATAGACCCCCGGCCCACCACTCACAGTCACCTCTGACTTGCTTTGCCGTACCGTTGTTTCTATCGTTCACCACGATACAGCGAATGTTTAAGCCGACTTTAACGGGCTGCATCAGGATATTGGTTACTACAAACCGCACCTTTTGCCGTAGATTAGGGAGGCGTTTCAGGGCGTTACCCCATCATTCCACCTATCGAAATAGCAGTTAGCAGAGCATATCTCTGCCGCTGATTTTACTCTCCGCACAGGTAATTCCCATGCGCAAATTGTTCAGCAACGTGTCGCTGCACACTCCCACCAGCCATGATCGCACCACCAGCCTCCACCGTCACCATCGCTGTGCCACACCCAATAGCTGTACCACCACGGTCGCCACACGCCCCAATTCGCCGAGGTAATCTGCGGCCTGTTTGGAACGCTGGCGGGGCTGAAGCTATCATTGCGGTCATCGGCTACAGGATTCGGAGGATCATTGCCAGACAGATCCACGATCTTTACATTGATGGTGCCGGAGCTTGAGGAGCCGCCGCCTGTGACGGTCACATTAATGACCATCGTCTGCGGTGTCGGCGGCGTTGTCCATCGCACCCACGCGAGCTGGCTGTCGCCGCTTGGATAGTAAACATTGCCCACATTGTAGCTTGCGCCGCCGATTTTAAAGGTGACTTTCACCGGATGATCGGGATCGGACTGACCGCCGCTGACAGTGACCGAGGTAATGACCTCGGTGTTGACGCGGTATTCATAGTCGTAGGTGCTGACCTCCGGTGGCGGCTCCAGATTGTCCTTAAAGCGCACAATGCCGAGGCCGAGGGAGGACTTGATGTCCGCGTTGGAGGCCGAGGAGGTTTTGCTGCCGCTCCACGCGGGATAGCCGAGATCGGAAACCTCCAAAAACATGGCCAGCGGCAGATTTTTATGCGATAAAGACACCATCTTGCTGCGCAGGCCGCCGCCGAGCTGCTCGTCATAAAGTGCCGCCTCGGTCGCGGTCACCGCAATTTTTACTCCGTTGAATGTCATGTAGGCCAGCGGTTCGAGGAGCAGCTTGTATTCGCCGTTGATAAGAATATCGAAATCCATGCCGGTCATATTGGCGATGCTGCGGATGACCTGCTCATCTGTGAAATAGCTTTTAATCGCCGCGATATTACCGTTGCCGCTGGATGTGCTGATTATTTTGGGCAGCGATTGGGATGGGTTAATATAGCTGTATTTTTGTGCACTCGGAGCCAGTGAGGTTCCGCTGGTATAAGACATTTTGCTAACTTTGCCGAAATGAGCTTGTATATTGTCCTTATTCTTATTTGTAAGATCAATAGGGGTA
>Ga0153940_1000780_pt1 | contig 15153 bp, 16 predicted proteins | sample TSNJ024MetaG_FD_104736 | JGI IMG/M metagenome (GOLD analysis project Ga0153940, IMG submission 104736) | Attine ant fungus gardens microbial communities from New Jersey, USA - TSNJ024 MetaG | ecosystem: Host-associated > Fungi > Mycelium > Unclassified | place: USA: New Jersey, Brendan T. Byrne...
CATTGAAAAAGAAAATATTACGACGGTTGACTGATAAAAAGGAAGTATGTACGAGGACATGCCGGTAATGGCACCGATGTATATTTTGGGATTGACGAACTGCAAGAGCATAGCCGATAGAAAGCCGGCTTCCTTTGCGTCCGTCGTAGTCACTTCCGGTGAACTTCTCCAAATCTTCCAAGCGAGAAAAAGCATATAGGCAGCACCGAAAATCTGCATAACAATTTTAACCTTTGGAATGAATTGATAAAGCGACGCGCTGAATATGGTACAGATGGTTATGACGATGAAGCTGCCGACTAATATTCCAAGATTGAATGGAAAACTCTTCTTGAAGCCCAATCGCACGGCGTTGCTCATGGACATCAAATTGTTTGGCCCCGGTGTGTATGCGGAGATGAAACTATAGATCAGAAAATTGTATAGGCCGGGCATGAATAACCCTCCTTTAATTAGTGTATATGCACGATAATGTGTAAAAATTATCCGTCAATAAGCAAGGCTAAGACTTCAAGAAGCTCCTTGACTTTTTCTTTTCCGATACGCCGTTCAATTTCGGCTTGTGCGCTTTCCCACAAGGGCAACCCCTGCTCTATTGTCTGCTTGCCCATTTCCGTGAGCTGTAAAGATCTATTTCGCTGACCGGTCGTAGAATTGTCTGAAATCAATCTTCTGTCAATCAGAGGCTTCAAAGTTCGTACCAAGGTGGTTCTTTCCAACCCGACAAAGTTTGCAAGATCACTGATGCTGCCGGTTTCCAAACGATTCAGGTTGATAAGCAGCGAAAACTGATTTACAGAAAGGCCGATTGGAGTTAAGAACTCGCCATACAGCCCCGAAAGGGTATTGGCCGCCCGCCGGAGATTGATGCAGTAGCATCCGCTTTTTCTCTTTTTTACTTGGGACATGGCGCTCCTCCCTATGTTGGTTTCGTGTATATACACCATAATAGCATGGCACCTTGCATTGTCAATGCCATTATGAAAATACACGGCCGCATAATAGAGCCTGTTCCGCATGATGAACGCGCGGCTTGTTTCGGCCGTGGAATATCCGTTTTTATTCTTTGCATTTCCTTTCTATTTCCATTACAATACCGGTGCGGTATGAATGCGGGTCTTGCGCGTATGCAAACAGCGAGGAGTGATCGTCGTGGCGGATGAGAAGATTCTGACGGAGGTTGGTACCAACGAGTGGCAAGTGGTCGTCTTTTTGCTCGGAAATCAGTATTTCGCCATAAATGTCGACAAGACGAGGGAGATTTTGCGTTGGCCGGGCGCGCGGGACGTGCCGCAGGCGCATAGGGCGATGCGGGGGATTACGACGATACGCGGAGAGGTGATACCGCTGATCGATCTGCGCGTGTACCTCGACATCGAGCCGCGGGTCGAGCTTGAAGAGAGCAAGCTGATCGTGGCCGAGTTCAACCGCATGAAGCTCGGGCTTGTGGTCGACGGCGTTGACCGCATCTATCGGATAGAATCCGAAGAGCTCGACGCGTCGCTGACGGGAACCTTCCTCGGAGACAACGCGTTGTACGTTATCAAACGCGACGGGCGCAACATCCTGCTGCTTGATTACGAACGCATAGTCCAGGCGGTGAACCCCGCGCTCGCCGATGGATTCAAGATCGATGGCGACGTCTCGGGGATAGCGCGGCAAAAACTTGTCGATCCCGACCAATATAAAATTCTGGTCGCGGAGGACTCGCCTCTCATCCGTCGGCTCATTCAAGACGCGCTGGGCGCGGGCGGTTTTCATAATATCGAGGTCGTCGGGCACGGTAAGGCCGCGTGGGACCGTCTGGTGGAGGACGCGGACGAGTTCGGCATTCTGGTGACGGACATCGAGATGCCCAAGATGGACGGACTTACGCTGACCCGGCGCATCAAGGAAGACAAGCGCCTCGCTCATATCCCCGTCGTCGTGTTCTCCTCCGTCATGGCTGACGATATAAAGCGCAAGGCGCAGAGCATCGGTGCGGACGCGCAGATTACGAAACCCGAGATCAACCGGCTGCTGGAGACGGTAGTCGATCTGCTCGCGGCATCATCCTCGCCGCGGGAGACGGCGGCGCAGGCCTGATCGGTGCGTCCGGAGCTGAGCGTGTTCGGCGAAATTACTCGCCTGCCGTACTGGGAAAGGGACATCGAGCTGGATATCGAGCCTTGGGTGGCTTACTCCTGTGACTTTAATCCGGTGAGCGTGAACGCGCTTTTCAGCGAGTCGCTGGGGCGCATAGCGGAGATGGCGATTTGCGCGGAGAGCGAATTTCTCTACATGGAGAGCTGCGGCCGCTGCCCTGTCGGTACGCTGGTCCCCGAGAACTTGATTCGCCCGCGGGTGACCTCGCTTTATTTTTCGGGCTTCGCCATGATTTTTGCCTATTCTCAACAAATGGAGCGTATTTTATACAACCTCGCCAATATCCGCGCGGATGTCGGCGTGGGTATCACGTCGTGTTGTATCTGGAAAAAGGACATTTTGGTGGACGAGTGCAAGGTGCTTGTGGCGGCGAGCGAGGATCCGCTTTTTGACTCCGAGCGCTTTCTGCGCTTGCTCGAGAACGAGATGGAGACGAGCGAAAGCGCGGAGGGCGCGAACGTGCCGTACTTCGCGGAGAAGTTCGGCTACAGAAGGGGCAGCATTCTGTACGAGACGGACGACGTCACGCGGATGAATATCACGCGCCTGCTGATGAGCTTCGAGTTTGAGGAAATCCGGCAGTACATAGGCCCCGTTCCCGAGCTGTCGCTCGATGGTTTTTGATTGTAACGCGTTCGTTTGGCGTGCTAAAATAAACCCCGGTATGAGCCGGGGTTTTTCTTAATCCCAATTCGGACGGAGGCGGACGATGAATAATACAACAGGTGAAACGCGACGCCCGCGGCCCGGGTGGGACGGTTATTTTCTCGCGCTCGCGATGGTGGCGTCCACGCGAAGCACCTGCTTGCGGCGGCGAGTCGGCGCGGTGCTCGTCCTTGAGAACCGGATACTGGCGACGGGTTACAACGGCTCGCCGGCGGGCACGAGGCACTGCACCGACATAGGGTGTCTCCGGCAAGAGCTCGGCATCCCGTCGGGCGAGAGGCACGAAATCTGCCGCGGGTCGCACGCGGAGATGAACGCGCTCGCGCAGGCGGCTTTTTCCGGCACGTCCGTCCGCGGCTGCACGATCTACAGCACGCACGAACCCTGCTCGATCTGCGGCAAGCTGCTGATCAACGCGGGCTGTACGCGCGCGGTGTATCTATATCCATATCCCGACGACCTCTCAAGAGAGCTGCGAGAGGAAGCGGGCTTGATCAGCGAAATATTCGGAGACGAAGGCGAAATCCGCGGAATACTCGAAAGCGCAACGCCGCAGGCGGGATCATAACCATAGTATATACAGCACAGAAAGGAAGTTTTGTATCAATGACAAATGGAGCGACGCTTCGCGCCGTGTCCGTGTATTTGCCGGAGAAAATTCTGGACAACGCGGAGTTGGTGCGGCAGTTTGGTACTTGGACGGAACAGAAAATATTGGCAAAGACAGGCATTCACAAGCGCCACGTGGTGGACGGAGAGTTGGTCTCCGATCTTGCGACGGGCGCGGGCGAAAAGCTGTTTGAGGAGCACGGCATAGATCGCGATGAGGTTGATTTTCTGCTGTTGTGTACGGAGTGTCCGGACTACTTCCTGCCCGCGACGGCGTGCATCGTGCAGGACCGCCTCAAGCTACGCAACAACATCGGCGCGCTCGACTACAACCTGGGCTGCTCGGGCTTCATCTACGGACTGGCGCTCGCCAAAGGCCTGGTGATGAGCGGCGTGGCGAAGAAGGTGCTGCTGATAACAGCCGAGACGATCACCCGCACGATTCACCCGAAGGACAAGAGCACGCGCACGATCTTCGGCGACGCGGCCGCGGCAAGCCTTATTGAAGCGGACGACGCGGGCGGGATCGGCGAATTCGTGCTGGGGACGGACGGCAGCGGCGCGTCAAAGCTGTTGGTTCCGGCCGGCGCGTGGGCGCAGCCGTCGTCCGAGGAGACGCGCGCGGAGACGACCAACCGCTGGGGCAACACGCGCACGCTCGAAAATCTATACATGGACGGGCCGGAGATCCTCAAATTCACGCTCGAGGTCGCGCCGCCCTGTATGGACGAGGTCTTGCGCAAAAACGGACTCACACTTGAGGATATCGATCTCGTCGTCTTCCATCAGGCCAGCTTCATGCTGCTCGAGAAGCTGCGCGAAGAGCTGCGGATACCCGACGAAAAATTCGTCATCAACATCGGCGACTACGGCAACACAGTCAGCTCAACCATACCTCTCGCGCTGCGCGATATGGAGCTCGCCGGAAGACTGCGCGGCGGCTCGCGCGTCCTGATCTTGGGATTTGGCGTCGGTTTGTCGTGGGGAGGCGCGGTAATTCATTGGAAACAGTGATAAAATATTACATAAACCATAAGGAGCGCACCGAGTCATTCAGGGAGGCATGAGTATGGAGTTCACGAGAGAGCAGTCGCTGGCGTTTTTCAAAGAGCAAAACAAGAGTGAGATGTACCTGAGGCACGCGCTCGCCGTTGAGGCGGCGATGCGGCATTTCGCGCGGCTTGCGGGCGAGGACGAGGACTACTGGGGGCAGGTCGGGCTGCTGCATGACATCGACTGGGAGAAGACGCGTGAGGGCGGGCGGCATCCGCGTGAGGGCGGCGAGCTCTTGAAGGAAGCGGGTTATCCGGAGGAATTTGTGCGGGCGGTGCTGGCGCACGGATGGGAGTTCTCCGGCGTGGAGCCTCTTACGCTCATGGAGAAGACCCTCTACGCGGTCGACGAGCTGACCGGTTTCGTTACCGCGGTCGCGCTGGTGCGCCCCGGTAAATCGCTGGCGGATCTCGAGGTCAAGTCCGTCAAGAAGAAGTGGAAGGACAAAGCCTTCGCCCGCGGCGTGGACCGTTCTGTCATCGAGCGCGGACGTGAGCTGCTGAACGAACCTCTCGAGCTGTTGATCGAAAACGTCATCGCGGCGCTTCGCCCGGTGGAGAAAGAGATCGGCCTCGGCGAGTAGCGCCGCGCAAAATTCAGTAGAATGGCTGATTTTTCGCCCCGCGCCCATTCCCCGGCGGATTTGCGGCGTACTTGCGCGATTGAGATACGCTGTACTGCCGATGTGTCGCGCGTGAGGTGACGGCATGATAATGACTGCTTTCGCTCATTTATATCGAATGCGTGGCGTCATGTTGCCCTGTGGCGTTTTTTTGAATCACGCGTTGACTTTGAGGGCAAACAAGCGGGGGAGGTAATGTTATCATGTCGATAAGCATGATATTGGCGGACGATCATCCACTGACAAGGGCCGGTCTGATGGCGTATTTGGCCAAGGAACAGGATTTCGACGTATTGGGCGAGTTCGCGGATGGCGAGACTGCCTGGAACGGTATCAAGGAACTGAAGCCGCAGGTTGCGCTGCTTGATATCCGGATGCCGGGCCTGGATGGGGTTACCATCACGAGGAAGATTAAGGAAGAGGCGCTGCCCGTAGTCCCGCTCATGCTCACAAGCTACGACGCGCAGCAATATGTTCTGTCGTCCCTGAGGGCGGGCGCTCGCGGCTATGTACTCAAATCCTCCACGGCGGACACGCTCTCTCGCGCGATCCGCATTGTGGCGCGCGGCGGGCTGTATCTCGACAGCGAGGTCGCGAGCACTGTCGAGGACGGCGAAAACATGTCTCCGGAGCCGATCTCCACGCGCGAGCGCGAAGTGTTGCTTTTGGCGGCGAAGGGGTTGTCCGGCAAGGAGATTGCTTCACAGCTCTTCATCAGCGAACGTACTGTGCAGACGCACCTGGCGTCCATTTATGACAAGCTGGGTGCGCGCAACAAGACCGAATCCATGCTGCTGGCTCTGAAATACGGTGTGGTGATGCTGGAGGAGCTGCTGGATTAAGAAAGAGCGCCAGAGGCACCTCCATTAAGGAGGATTTGTCCGTATTGAAAGACAATAACCGGCTTTTTTCTCTGGCTCTCTCTGTATTTTTGCCGGCTATCGGAATTTTGATGCTGGCGGTCGTGAGTTCGTTTCATTCTCAGAGAACGATTGAAACAATGGCGCGTTCGTATGTCGAAGGCTTTACCGAAGGGGTTGCGTCTCGGCTGGAGAGCCGGGACGAGGCCTCTTGGGGCTTCGGGGAGGGCGGGCGCGTGGTCGACAATTATGACGGGAGGCTTGGCCTTCGCTCGTTGGCTTGGCTTGGCCGGCTTCCGGGACTTGTCGTAGTGCTCGACGACCGCGGTGCTTTCTTGTACGGTTCTTCGCGTCTGCGCGACTTAGTCGGGCACTCCGGCTCGGAGTTCCCCATCGGCATCGCCAGGGAGATGCACGACGCCGCGGGCGACAAGTATACCGTGGCGGTATTTCCCGTTTCTCACGGTAAGTATTTGGTTATCGGCGCTCTCCCCTGGAGAGATTTGCCCGGCATTGCCGTGCGCGCCGTGGTGCTGTGGCCGATCTTAGTCGGATTGATTGGAGTATGGAGCGCGCTCACCCTATGGCGCCTCTGGAAGAGCGCGATTCGCCCGCTGGGCGAGCTCGAGTGGGAGATGTCGTCGCTCAAGTGGGGCGAGGAAATACCATCCAAAGGCCCCACCGGAACGGCTTATGAGCTTCGCAAGCTGCGTTCGGCTTTCTCACGCGCTGCACAAGAAGCGATCAATAAGGTTCATGTAATCCGTACATGTATGAACGATCTTGTAAGCGTACAAGAAGAAGAACGCACAAAGATCTCGCGCGACATTCATGACGGGCCGCTGCAGGACGTAACGGCGCTGATTCAGCGCATACACCTGGCGAAGTCGCCGGACAACACGCCCGAAGAGACGAGGCGCCAGCTTGACCTGGCGGAGAAGATAGCGATGGCGTCAGTTAAAGAGATGCGCGGGCTGTGTGACTTCCTCAACCCGCCGTGGCTTGAGCTGGGGCTCCAGCAGGCGCTGACCGAGCTGACCGAGCGGCAGTCCGCGCAGTACGGCGTGCGGATTTTTCTCGACGTGGACGAAGACGTTGCTCTCACCGAGGGCGTGACGCTGGCGTTCTTCCGCGTCGTGCAGGAGGCTGTGACGAATTCCGTCCGCCATGGAGAGGCGCGCAACATCTGGGTCGACGTCAAGCAGGAAGGCGGTTCGATTGAGCTCTGCGTGCAGGACGACGGCGCGGGCTTTGACATGCACCGCAACGGAACGGCGGGGCTGCGCGTCGAGGGACACCGCGGGCTCTCCAACATGGAGGACCGCCTTGCTCTGGTTGGCGGCAGGCTCGAAGTCCTTTCTTACCCCGGCGAGGGCACATGCATCCGCGGAGTGATACCGTAAGACGGCCAATTGTCCGCGCGCTACTGTTGCTTGAGCTCATTAAGGGTTACAATAGGACGCAGGCAGAAATATAACGAAGGGGGCAGTCGCCGTGTCGCCTGTTAGATTGAGTTTTCTGGGGGCCGCGGGTGAAGTAACCGGGTCATCCTATTTGATAGAGTCTTCAAACGCGAAAATCTTAGTGGACTGCGGCCTGTATCAAGGCCCGGACGGAGACCGGCGCAGCGCGGAGCCGTTCGCGTTCTCGCCGGAGAGCATAGACGCAGTGATTTTAACACACGCGCACATCGACCACAGCGGACGATTGCCGCTTCTGGTCAAGCAAGGGTTTAAAGGAGAAATCTGGTGCACGGAACCGACCGCGGAGCTGATCGAGGTTCTGCTGCACGATACCGCGCGCCTCAACGCGGAAGACGCGGAGTGGCGGAGCCGCAAGAACGCCCGCAAAGGCCTGTCGCCTGTCAAGCCGCTCTTCAGCGAGTATGACGTAAGGGACACGCTCGCGCGTCTGCGCCCGATCAGCTACGACGAACGGCTTGAGATCGCGCCGGGCATCTCCGCGCGCTACCGCGACGCGGGCCACATTGTGGGCGCTGCGATTGTCGAGGTGTGGCCGGATAGCGGAGCCGGGCGGAAGATTGTCTTCTCCGGCGACCTCGGCCCGCGCCGAGCGGTTATCGAGAAGTCCCCCACGCTGATCGAAGAAGCGGACTACGTCGTGCTCGAATCGACATACGGCGACCGCGAACACAAGGGCCTCGAGGCGACGCGCGAAGAGTTTCAGGCGCAGGTCGTCCTCTCGATGAAAGAGCGCGGGAAAATCCTGGTGCCGACCTTCGTGGTCGACCGCGCGCAGCGCGTGCTGTACGAGCTCTTGCTGTTGCAGCGTTCCGGGAGGTTCCCGGGCATGCCGCCGATTTATTTTGACTCGCCTATGGGCGCGAAAGCGACGCGCATCTACGAAAAACACATCGGGCTCCTGTCACGCGAGATGCGCGAATCCCGCCGCTCGGGGCAGAGTCCCTTCGAGCCGGACGGGTTTACCTGTGCCGTCAGCGTCGAAGAGTCCCGCGCCATCAACGAGATTCCGCACGCAATCGTGCTTGCGGGAAGCGGCATGTGCGCGGGCGGACGCATCGTTCACCACCTCAAGCACAATCTTTGGCAGAACAGCTGCCATGTATTCTTCGTGGGTTATCAAGCGCAGGGCACGCTTGGTCGGCGCTTGGTCAACGGAGAGAAGAACCTCCGCATCGCCGGGGAGGATATTACTGTCAGAGCGCAGCTTCACACGCTCGGCGGCTTTTCGGCGCACGGAGGCAGGGGAGATTTACTTGACTGGGCGGGGAATTTTCCAAGGAGCGCAACGTTCTTCGTGACGCACGGCGAGGCGAAGTCATCTCACTCTCTGGCGGAAGGGCTGCGAGAGATGGGCTTCAACGCCACAGTCCCCGCCGCGGGCACGCGCATCGACCTGGCGGACAAGGACGCTGTCCTGGAAGCCGCGCCCGGCGCGGAGTACAAACAGATATTGCACAGACGGCAGGCGCTGGCCCTGCTGGGAGAGATCGCCTCCGACGCGGAAGCTCTGCGGGAGGGCATCGACACGCCGAGCGACATTGCGTCGCTGCTGCCGTTGCTTGAATCCACCCGCCTGATCCTTCAGTCGGCCAAAAATATGAAATAAGCAGGTATGATCATGAAATATATAAGCTCCGTAAATAAAGAGAACTGCAAAAAGGCGGCGCCGTGGGTTGTTGCCGTCACCGCCGTGGTTGTGCTGCTGATCTGTGTTTTGTGTTTAGCGCAAAGGGTACGTGTGCGCCCCGGACTCTTGTCCGCGCTCCCGGGGCCGGAGGACGGCGCTCCGCTGATCGCCGTTGAGGCCGAAGAGGGCAATTTCCCGCTTCTGCCGCTGCGCTTGTTCGCCGAGAGCTCGGTAGTGGCCTCCGACGTTTCGCCTCTCTCGGAGGCGTTGCTGTTGTTCGGCGAGGCGACCCGTTCGGCGTTGATCGTCACCGAGCGCCCGGACGGGATTGTCTTCTATGGCGTCATGCAGCTTGAGCGCAAGGACAAAAAGGCCCTGGCCTCCGGCAAACTGCCGAAGCGTTGGAGCGAGCTGTTGACACTGCCGGAGCTTGTCCTGAGAAACGCGGGTTCGGGCGAGATACGCGCCGCCAACCTCGCCGAGCCGATTTATTTTGAGACGCGCGACGACAGAATTTACCTTGCGGGCGAGTCCCGCGACGTGGAGGCGATCCGCAAAGTAAGCGCAGGCAAAGCCGCGGGCATGAAACGCCGGTGGGGCCTCGGAGGACGCGCGAAGGGACGCGTGCTGCTCTCCGACGGCGGCGTGCTGGCCTCCATGGCGCAGGGCGCGGACGCTAAAAAAAGCGAGCCGCTCGTCTTTGAGGCGGCGTGGAGCAGCCGGAGCGGCGAGGGAGAAGCGCGCTGGAGGGTCACGGGCCTCGACAAGAAGCTGAACCGCAACCTCACGCGGGGTATCAAGGCGCACGACTGGTCGAAGGAGCGGACCATCGTACCCAGCCCGCTGCTGCTGGCCTTCGGGATCAATATGCCGAATCCGGGGCGCAACATGGCGAACCTCCCTGTCTGGGCAAAATCGCTCGCCGAGAACCTGACGAAGCTCGGTTTGAAGGACGCGGAGGCAACGCGGATCCTCACCGGTCCGGCTGTATTTTCCCTGGGAGGGCGGACTCGGATACTCTGGTTCGAGCTCCCGGGCATGCTGCTCGACGTTTCGGGACGCGGCAAAGCGGCGTATAAGCTGATAGACCTCTTCTGGTCGCGGGCCTTCATGGGAGTCGAGCCCGGTCCGGTAGGAGGCTTCACGCGCGGCGGCGCGTCGGACCTCCCCTTTTCGGTGATGGCGGCGGCTAATGAGAAGAAGATGATCATCGGCCTTACGGACTCGTTCGAATCCCGCAGCCGCGAGACGGAGAAGCTTCTTGACAAGGAGAAGAAGGCAATCGGCTGGTTCTTCGCGGATTTCCCGATGCTTGGCAAGTCGCTGGCGGAGATGCCGTCCGTGAGCGCGCTGCTCTCGCTTGAGGACGAAGAGCGCCCCGTCGATCAAGCGGCGGCCGAACGCCTTCGCGGGACGCTTGACCGAATGGGCAAGCTCTTTATCGTGTGGGACACGCATAACAGCGGACACGCCAAGTGGTATAAATAAAAAGGGAGTGTTAAAGCAAATGCCGCAAAACATGTATGAAATTCTCTCGGAGCGTGGATTTGTGGAGTGGTGCAGCCATCCGGAGGAACTGGGAGAGAAGATGAAAAAGGAGATCGTCACCGGCTACGTCGGTTTTGACCCGAGCGCGGACAGCCTGCACATTGGGAATATGGTGCCAATCATGGGGCTTGCCTGGCTTCAGCGCTGCGGACATAAGCCGCTTGTTCTCGCCGGAGACGGAACGGGCTTGATCGGCGACCCGTCGGGCAAGACGAAAGAGCGGCAGCTGCTCTCCATCGAGCGTGTCGAGCACAACGCCGAGTGCATCAAAAAACAGCTCGCGCAGTTTGTCGATTTCGACTGCGGCGAGAACTCGGCGATCATGGCCAACAACTACTCGTGGCTGGGTAAAATCGGCTTTATCGAGTTTTTGCGCGACACGGGCAAGTATTTCCCCGTCAACGTCCTGATCAACCGCGAGTATGTCAGAAGCCGCATCGACGACCCCGACAAATCGATTACTTATACGGAGCTTTCTTACATATTGCTGCAAGCCTACGACTTCGACCACATGTACAAAGAGTTCAACTGCTGCCTCCAGATGGGCGGCAATGACCAGCAGGGCAACATCATCGGAGGCATCGACCTGATCCGCAAACGGCAGGGCGGGCAGGGCTACGGCATGACGTTCTCTCTGCTGCTGACCGCCGGCGGGCAGAAATTCGGCAAGACGGAGGAAGGCGCGGTCTACCTCGACCCCGAGAAGACAAGCCCGTACAAGTTCTATCAGTTCTGGGTCAACGCGGACGACCGTGATATAGAAAAGCTCCACCGCATCTACTCGTTCGCCGCTTTGGACGAGATAGCCTCTCTGATAGCGGCGCATGAAGCGAAGCCGGAGCTGCGCGAGGCGCAGAAAAAGCTGGCGTGGGAGATGACCGAGCGCGTCCACGGACGGGACGTCGCCGTCCGCGCGCGCGGCGCGAGCGGAGTTCTGTTCGGCGAGACAGACGTGAAATCAGCCTCCGCCGAGCTGCTGGACACACTCGCGGCGGAAATACCGACCGCCGACATAAGCACGCCGCTGCCGCTTCCGCTCACCGAGGCGCTCGTGGCGTCGGGCGGCGTCGCCTCCAAGGGCGAGGCGCGGCGCAAGATTCGCGAGGGCGCTATCTATGTCAACGGCGAGAAGCGCGGGGAAGAGGGCGCGCAGATCGAATCGGGCGACCTGTTGCCGGGCGGCTACGTACAACTCCGTGTGGGGAAGAGGGATTTCAGATTACTGCGCTGCAATCGATAACACGACACGTATTTCACACGGCGCGCGGACGCGAGAGGTTTTTTCGATGAGCCTGAAAACCGCTCTCGTTGATTTTTTCAGCGCCGTGCTGAAACCGGGATGGCGCGCCGAGGCGGTTGTGAGGCCGTTGTCCGCCTTGCTTGGGCTCGTTGGGCCGCGCAAGGATATCGCGCGCCGAAACTTGAAGCTTGTATTGCCGGACGCCTCTCCCGCCGAGCGAGAGAAGGCGCTACGCGGCACCTACGAAAACATAGTCCGCGTGGGGGTCGAAGTGATGATTCTGCAGCGCGGCCCGGAGCAGGCGCTCGAATGGGTTGAACCGGAGGGCGAAGAACACCTGGAGGCGCTGCGCGGAAAGCCCGTGATCAGCATCACCGGGCATGTCGGGAACTGGGAGCTGCTCGCCTGTTGGCTGGCGCAGCGCGGACACAAGATCACAGCTATAGTGCGCGAACCGGACGACCCCGATGAAAACGGCCTGATCACCGCCATGAGGGCGCGTATGGGCGTGGCCAGCCTCTCAAAACGCCTGCCCATGACACGCGCCGTCTCGTTGCTCAAGCGCGGCGAGCTGCTCGGCATCCTGCCGGACCAGCATGGAGGCGATGAGGGGATACTTTCGCCGTTTTTCGGGCTGGAGACCCCTACCTCGATCGGCCCGGCGGTGTTCGCCTGGCTGACGGGGGCGGCGCTTCTGCCTGTCTCCACGCGCCGCGTAGCGCCCTTCCGTCACAAACTCCGCATCGCGCCTCCGATTGAATGGCAAAAGCTGGACAGCCGCGACGAGACGATACGCGAGATCACACGCAAGGTCAACGCGGCTGTGGAGGACATGATACGCGAAGCGCCGGACCAGTGGCTGGCGCAGCACAAGCGTTTTAGAGAACGCTATGACAGCCTTCGCGCGTGAGGCGCGCGGGTCAGCTCGCTTTGTCTCTGTCGGCGACGAGCGTTCCCGCGATAGCGTAGTTCTCGCGGGGCATTTCGTTGAAGATTACGCGCACTTGCTCGGCGCGCACGCCGAGCGCGTCGCAGGCAAGCACCGTTACCTCGGCCGCGAAGCGGCGCTTTGCCTCCGCGGAGCGTCCCTGAAGCAGGTTGACCTGAATAATAGGCATGAATTTTCTCCTCCCGGGGGTGTGTACGATGGAAATATCATCGCAGATTTTCAATTTGATTGCAACCATAATCATGTTCATACTGGGCGCGAGTATGGGCTCGTTCGTCAACGCCACGGCGATGCGGACGGTGGCGGAGAAAAAATGGTGGGGGGGCGAACGCAGCGCCTGCGACCACTGCGGCGCGGCGCTGCAAACGCGCGACCTCATTCCGCTAGTCTCTTATATCTTCCTGCGCGGCAAGTGCCGCGTATGCGGCGGGCGAATCGCGCGGCGTCACTTTGTCGCGGAGTTGGCGTCGGCGCTCCTGACAGCCGGGCTTTTCCTGCGCTGGGGGCTCACACCCGCGCTCGGCATGTCGCTCGCGATTCTCTGGTTTTCGCTGTTTAACTCGCTCACCGACCTCGACAACGGCTATATCTACGACCTCTGGGCAGTTGCTTTGGGCGTTCTGGGGATGGCAATCCGCGTCACGGGCGGCCTCCCCGCGCTCATCGACGGCGCGATCGGAGGCGCGGTCGGCTTCGGGGTGATTGCGCTGATTATCCTGCTGTCGCGCGGCGGCATGGGCTGGGGCGACGCGATGCTGATGCTCGGAATCGGTGCCGCGGCGGGCTGGCGTTACTGCGCGCTTTCCCTCTATCTGGGTTTCCTCTGCGGCGGCGTGGTCGTCGTGCCCCTTCTGCTTACCAAGAAGCTTAAACGAAAAGACGCCGTCCCGCTTGGTCCTTTCTTGGCCGCGGGCTCGGTACTGACGCTCTTCATCGGCGACGCCCTCCTGGCCCGCCTGGCGGCGCTGACCGGACGCCTCGCCGGTTGGCCATGGAGCGGGATGTAGAAAGCCGGCGGCTTGTTTTCATGGCAGGCGGTCAATGTTCGCGCACATATAATCAATGAAATATTTGCTTGCGATCGGCAGGCTGTCTTTGTCTTTGTATCCGATCGCGAGCGTTCTTGAAATCGGCGGGTCGAGCGGGCGCGCGGCGATCCGCCAGTTCACGCGCCGCAGCATGAGCTCGGCCAGGATGCTGACGCCGAGACCGGCCTCAACCATTGTCATAATCGCGTAGTCGTCGTGGATTGTGAATTTGACGTCAGGCTCGATTCCCGCGGCGGCAAACGCTTCGAGAGGCTCGCTGTAGTGCCCTTCTTCAAGCAGAATAAATGGTTCCTGCGCAATTTCATCGAGGCGCACCGCCGCGCGCGAGGCCAGCCTGTGGTTTTGCGGCATGATAAGCTGCATCATCCCGTCCTTGATCGTTATCGTCTCCAGCCCCGTCACAGCCGGAGGGGTGATGAAGCCAAAGTCCACCGCGCCTATCTTTATCCACTCCTGTATTGAGCTGTAATCACCCTGATGAAGGACAAACCGCACGTTGGGGTATAACATTTGGAACTCCCTGATCAGCCATGGCATCCAGTGGCAGGTGACGCTTGATACGGTGCCGATGCGGATGACGCCGCTGCCCAGCCCTTTGATCTCGTTGGCTTTCTCCTGCATTGCCTGATATTGGTAGACGGCTTTCAGCATGAACGGATAGATGTCGGCCCCTTCGGGCGTCAGCTTCACGCCGTTGCGCGAGCGATTAAGCATTCTGATGGACAGCTCGCTCTCGAGCGACGCTATCATCTGGCTTATCGCTGATTGAGTGTAGCCGAGTGTCTCAGCGGCTTTGGTGAAGCTTCCCGTCTCTACGATCTTTTGAAGAGCGATGCAGCGATTCATGACGAGTCATATCACTCTTTCTTATTGATATATAAAAAATATTTGTTTTACTTATTTATAACAACCAGTATATACTCGGCTCATGAAAACGCAAGTCCCTTAACGACAGGAGAGAGCCTCATGAGATGCTATGTTGCAGACGCTTTTGCCGGGGAAGTATTTAAGGGTAATCCCGCCGCGGTCTGTGTATTGGAGGACCGGCTGCCCGACGCGTTGATGCAGAATATGGCGGTTGAGCACAATTTGTCCGAGACGGCCTTCGCGGTTCGGGACGGAGAGCGTTTCCGCCCTGCGGCAACGGAGATACGATACAGCGCGCGGATATGATGACACGGGTTGTTTTTCTGACGTTCGCAGGGAGCTTTGTGTACGCGATAAGCTCGGGTATTCGCTTCAACTATGGCGTGATGTTGAGCTATATCACCGGCCACTCGGGCATATCCTTTGCCGCGGTC
>Ga0153940_1000787_pt1 | contig 15059 bp, 14 predicted proteins | sample TSNJ024MetaG_FD_104736 | JGI IMG/M metagenome (GOLD analysis project Ga0153940, IMG submission 104736) | Attine ant fungus gardens microbial communities from New Jersey, USA - TSNJ024 MetaG | ecosystem: Host-associated > Fungi > Mycelium > Unclassified | place: USA: New Jersey, Brendan T. Byrne...
AAGGGCGTACAGCAGCTTTTTCAGTGCATGACGATAAGCCCTTAGTATCTCTTAATAGCATTTTTTTCGGTCATTACCACAGGGAGCCGCGACACGGGTCAGTAAATAGAGCTGTCGAAAATTTACGTACGTGTCGCCCCGAACCGGAAGTAACGAAAGACAAAATCAACCGTAAAAAATGCTATTTAGAGATACTGGGCGCAATCTTCCGCACTGAAAAAGCTGCTGTACGCCCTTTGGGTTTGTCCTGTATCCCTGCCCCTGTGCCTTGTCTCCTCCACTGCCGGAAAACCATACCTGTACCTTACTCGTCCGGATTTTTCAATCCCCCCACCAGTACACTAAACAACAGTTTAAAGCTGAAGAATTACTTTTTAAATCTTTTTTGCAGGGCTCGTTGACAGGGGGAATCCTTGGTGTTATTATAAGATTAAGTTAATAGATTTCAAGAGATTAAGAGTGATGTTAATGGGCTGTAGTTCATTTTCGTTACTCTTTTTTGAAAGTTTATCCTGGTTTTGGGATAGGCAGGGAAAAGTGGATTGGATATGTGTGCATGTTCAATGAATTGAGCTTAGGTGCACAGACAGGAGCAGATATGTACGATATTATTATCATAGGAGCAGGAATCACAGGATGCTTTATAGCCCGGGAAATGTCCCGGTATCAGTGTAAAATAGCAGTGGTAGATGCTGAAAATGATGTGGCAAACGGAGCAACAATGGCCAATAGTGCAATTGTGCATGCCGGTTATGATCCGGAAGAGGGGAGTCTTAAGGCACGTTTTAATGTAAGGGGAAGCCGGATGTATGAAGAGATATGCCGGGAGTTGGGAACAGAGTATATAAGAACTTCCGCATATGTGGCAGCGTGTTCTGCTGAAGAAGTGGAAAAGCTGGAAGAGTTGTATCAAAACGCGGTAAGGCGGGGGATTCCGGTCGCATATGTATCAACAGAAGAGGCCAGGAAGGAAGAACCGGCTTTGAGTGATCATGTGGTAAAGGTGATGGAATTACCTACAACGGCTATCATTTATCCATGGGAAACAGCAACTGCATTGATGGAGGAAGCTGTTATAAATGGATGTGATTTGTTTTTGGCAAATAAGGTTACTTCTATTATAAAGGATAATGGCGGCTATCAGGTAAAGACGAACAGGCAGATGTTTGTGGGGAAGCTGGTTATAAATGCTGCAGGTGTTTATGCGGATCAGATTTATCAGATGGCAGCGGGGAAAAAAATATTTACTATTAAGGCAAGAAAAGGTGAATATTATGTATTGGACCGTTCGGATAATCCTCTTGTAAAAAGAGTTATTTATCCGATTCCTTCGGCTTCCGGTAAGGGGGTCCTGGCAGTACCCACTACGCATGGAAATGTATTGCTTGGCCCCAACTCTGTATTCACAGACGATAAGGAGGGGAATGATACAACAAGGGAAGGGCTTGATTATGTCCGTAATCAGCTTATGAAAACGCTCAGGGTATTTCCCGCAAACAAGGTAATCCGAAGTTTTGCAGGGCTTAGGGCCTCCGGTGAACAACATGACTTTATTATAGAAGAATCTGATGTCTGTGAAGGGTTTTTTAATGTTGCCTGTATTGAATCTCCCGGACTGGCTTCTGCTCCGGCGATTGCGGAATATGTGGTAAATGAATTGATTCTGCCGAAGTATCCCTGGTCTGTGAAGGAAAGTTTTAAAAGAAGAGAACCACTGCTTAGGGTGAATAAAATGACGCCAGAGGAGCAAAATGAACTGGTTCGTATGAATCCTGCTTATGGGAGGATTGTATGCAGGTGTGAACAGGTTACGGAAGCTGAAATTGTAGAGGCTATCAGAAGGCCTGTAGGAGCCACTACTGTAAAAGGTGTCAAAAAGCGGGTCAGACCGGGAATGGGAAGATGCCAGGGAGGATTTTGTGAGCCTCTGGTGGTTGAGATTCTGGCGAGGGAATTGGGGATTACACCGCAGGAGGTACTGCTTGACTCGGAAAAATCATTACTGTTGACAGGCGAAACAAAAGAAGTCGGAGGGGAGCAAGGTTGAATGAGTATGATGTTATTGTAATCGGTGGAGGCAGTGCCGGTATTGCTGCCGCTGTAGAGTGTTATAAAAATGGATGTGAAAAGGTTATTATATTGGAACGGGATAAGGAGCTGGGTGGAATACTTCTCCAGTGTATCCACAACGGATTTGGGCTGCATATGTTTCAGGAGGAATTATCCGGACCTGCATATGCCCAGCGGTGGATAGAAGAATTGGGTAAATATGAGATAGCGTACAAGGTAAATACCATGGTAACGCATGTTAATGTTGATGCACATATAGCAGAGGATGCAGCAAAAGCAAAATCGGAAGCAGATAAAATCGTAGAATATGTAAATCAAGCAGAGGGTTATGTGCGGATACGGGGAAAAGCTGTGATTCTTGCCATGGGATGCCGTGAGCGTACCAGAGGCGCCATTGGAATTCCCGGTTATCGGCCCAGTGGTATCTGGTCGGCTGGTACTGCACAGAGATATCTGAATATGGAAGGATATATGGTAGGAAAACGTATATTCATTCTGGGCAGTGGTGACATCGGATTGATTATGGCGAGAAGAATGACTCTGGAGGGTGCCAGGGTATTAGGCGTTGCGGAGCTTATGCCTTATTCCAATGGGCTTTCCCGCAATATCAAGCAATGCCTGGAAGACTTCGATATTCCGCTATATCTGAGCCATACGGTCACCAAAATATTGGGCAAGGACAGGGTAAGCGGAATTGAGTTGTCTGAGGTGGATGATAACATGCAGCCAATCCCGGGAACAGAAATATATTTTGAAGCTGACACGCTGCTGCTGTCTGTAGGACTGATCCCTGAAAATAATCTGAGCGAAGAAGCCGGTGTGATACTGCATCCTAAAACCGGCGGTGCGGTGGTAGATGAGGCAAAGCAGACAAATATACCAGGTATTTTTGCTTGTGGAAATGTACTGCATGTACATGATCTGGTGGATTTCGTCAGTAAGGAAGGACAGGAGGCCGGCCGGAATGCGGCCAGATATTTACGGGGAGAACTGAAGAGTGAAAAAGGTTTTGTGACAAAAGCCGGCAGCGGCATTGGTTATGTAATGCCACAAAAGGTTAATGCGGATAACATGGAAGAGACAGTGGAATTTATGTTTCGTGTCTCTCAGCCCTGTCAGAATGTAAGTGTCAGCGTTTATCGGGGAGATACCTGTATTAAGAAAGTAAATAAAAGGGTTCTGCTTCCGGCTGAAATGGAAAAGGTGAAATTGGATAAGACGCTGCTTCAGTCAGCAGAAGGTGACCTGGAAATAAGGATAGAAAGCCGGGGTGTGATTGGATGAAGGAAGATAAAATAAATGAGAAGAAAGCAAATGAGAAAAAAACAAATCAGAAAAAAGAGTTAATCTGTATTGTATGTCCGATTGGATGTCATATAGAGGCAGAGCTTGACCCCGAAGGTAACATATTATCATTAAGCGGTAACTCCTGCGGACGCGGTGCTGTATATGCGAAAGCAGAGCTGACGAACCCTGTACGTGTTCTGACCAGTACGGTGAAGATAACAGATGGCTTGTATCGCAGACTTCCGGTAATTACTTCCCAGGCAATACCGAAAGACAGGATTTTTGATGTAATGAAGGAAATAAATAAGGTTCAGGTCTGTGCACCGGTGAAAATTAATGATATAGTAATAGGAGATGTGTGCGGGCTTGGCGTGGATATTATATCCAGCAGAAGCATGGAGAGCGTCAATCCATAGAAGTAACCTGCTGAAGGTGCTTTAGAGAACAAAGCGGGCAGATGGGAGCGAAGATGGAGCAAATGATTATTCCGGCTGTTGGGGATATGAAGGCCTTTGAATATTTTCTGAATAGTGATTTTACTACATGTATATGTATGAACATACATATTGCATTGCTGAGAAATTGTATCGAAATGGCGAATAAATGCGGCAAGAAAGTATTTGTGCATTTGGATCTGATTAAGGGGATCAGTGCTGATGAATATGGATGCCAATATGTCTGTCAGGAAATGAAAGCAGACGGTATCATTTCCACCAGAAGAAAGGCAATTGAAACAGCAAAAAAACTGAAGAAAACGGGTATTTTGCGCCTGTTCCTCATTGATTCTCAGTCTCTTGAAAACGGAATCAGCTTGTGCAATTCCCTGGAACCTGATTATATGGAAGTGTTACCTGGAATCGCCTGTAGTATTTTTCCCTATATCATAGCTCGTACTAATGTGCCGATTATGGGCGGCGGCTTGATTCGTACCGGGCAGGAGATTCAGGCTTGCTTTAACGCAGGTGCGGCAGCCATCACAATATCTGATATGAAAGCAGCGGAACGATATAAAGCGGAGGAACGATATAAAGCGGAGGGATGTAAATGAAAACATTACAGGAAGTGACGACGGAATTGGGAAATATAATCAGGGAATGCAGTCATATTGTATTTTTCGGCGGAGCCGGTGTGTCCACAGAAAGCGGCATACCTGATTTCCGCAGCACGGATGGTCTATACAACCAACAGTATGATTATCCGCCGGAAACTATTTTAAGCCATAGTTTTTACAGGCATAAACCGCAGGAGTTTTACCGCTTTTATCGTAATAAAATGTTATTTACCGATGTAAAGCCGAATGCAGCCCATAGAAAACTTGCACAGTGGGAACAGGAGGGGAAGCTGCAGGCGGTTATTACCCAGAACATAGATGGCCTGCATCAGGCGGCTGGCAGTAAAAATGTACTGGAGCTCCACGGATCCGTGTTACGTAATTATTGTGAACGTTGTCATGCTTTTCATAGCATGGAATATGTCCTGAACAGTAAGGATGTGCCCAAATGTACGGAATGCGGCGGTCCTGTGAAACCGGATGTGGTGCTTTATGAAGAGGGTTTGAATCAGGATATTATGAATGCAGCGGTTACCCATATTGCCAATGCTGAAGTACTGATCATAGGCGGAACCTCGCTGGCTGTCTATCCTGCGGCCGGACTTATTGATTATTTCAGGGGAGAGCACCTGATCGTAATCAATAAATCCCCCACATCCAGAGACAATTCGGCAGATTTGACTATTGCAGCGCCAATTGGAGAAGTATTTCAGGCGCTGTAGCAGACAGGCGACAGGTACGGCAGCAGGCACAGCCTTACTTATGCTGAGAGTCCGTACGTACGCATCCAGTAATCAATCTGCAGCAGATATGCCAGCATCTGCGGTCCTGCCATTAATTGACCATACCAAGGCTTTCCGTAGTTAAAGCTGCCTGAAATAAAGGCTTCCACTTTTCCTACATCAATCATACTGCGCAAAGGTGAACCTGTATCATGAATCCGTTCAAGCAGACGTTCTCCCAGGAGCCTTTCATAACCTGTATCATAGGTTTTGGGATAAGGGCTCTTTTTGCGGTGACTGATTTCATAAGGCAGGACATCTTTTCCGGCTTCCACCAGCAGGCTTTTGGTCTGACCGTTCCTGCATTTCATTTCCCAGGGAATATTATATACATACTGAAGGAGCCGGCAGTCTGCAAAGGGTACCCGTGCTTCCAGACCCGAATACATACTGGTACGGTCCATACGGTTCAGCAGTGTTGCCATAAACCAGCGGATATTAAGCCAGGAGATTTCCCGGCGGCGCAGCTCAATGGGATTGTCTCCGGCAAATCCCGGGGTTTTTGCCAGCGTATTGTCATAAGCCCTTTGTACATATGCAGGTAAATCCAGACTTTCCAGAAAATCCGCTCTTAAAAGAGAAGTTCTTGGCTCCAGATCTGCGGACCATGGAAAAAGATTTTGCTGCCACATTTCTTCTTTATGGAACCAGGGATAACCGCCGAAGATTTCATCGGCACATTCACCGGTTAATGCAACCTTGCAATGGTCTGCCACCTGACTGCAGAAATACAACAGGGAAGATTCCACATCTGCCATACAGGGCAGGTCCCTGGCATCAACGGCTTTGTACAGATAGTCGGCCTGTGTCTGGTTATCACATTCAAGATACATGTGATTGCTTCCAATTGCCTTAACCATAATATCCACATAAGGACGGTCCAGGGACGATTGAAAGGCATTGGGTTGGAAATTCTTCTTATTATCTACAAAATCAAAGGAAAAGGTATTTAATATTTTTCCTTCTTTTTTCAATGACTTCTGACAAAGTGCGGATACAAGGCTGCTGTCCAGTCCGCCGGAAAGGAAGGTGCAAATGGGAACATCAGAAACCATCTGGCGTCTGACACTGTCCGTAAGCAGCCAGGTCACCTTCTCCAGAGTATCCTCATAGGAATCGGTATGTTCCTCTCCCTGTAATGCAAAATATTCTATTTTCCTGCAGGTACGTTCATTCATCAGCAGCATGTGTCCGGGCAGGAGTTCCTTCATATCTTTGAACACACCGTGGCCGGGAGTTCTTGCCGGTCCCAGTCCCAGCACCTCACAAAAGCTTTCCCTGTCCGTCTCCGGGCGGATTCCCCAGGCAAACAGTGCTTTCTGTTCGGAGCCAAATACAAATGCTTCTTCTGTTTTCTGGAAGAACAGAGGCTTTACGCCCAGGGGGTCCCTGGCCAGGAGCAGGGAATTCTTGCGTTCGTCATAGATAACAAAAGCAAAAATCCCATTTAACAGCTTTACAAAATCAGGCCCCATAGCCAGATAACCATTTAAGATTACCTCCGTGTCACTGCTGGTTTCCCAGGTCAGGGGATATAATGACAAGGTTTCCCGTAAGGTATCCGTATTATAGATTTCCCCGTTATAAACGATGGTACAGCCATACGCTCCAAGCCTTTTTGTCATGGGCTGCTGTCCGCCCTCAAGATCGATGATGGACAGCCTTGTATGTGCCAGACCGGCATGAGGATACAATACGGTGCCTTCCCCGTTTATTCCCCTGTGAACAAGACTATCCTTCATGGAATTCAGCCGGTTCTGCCAGCGGGATTCCTTTGTAAAGTCAATATTGGTTTGATAGAAACCGGCAATTCCACACATATGATCTCTCCTTTATTATACTGTTGATCTGCCCTTTGGACTTTCGGGCAGCGTTATATACTGTACAGTAACATATTAATCCAGATAGGGGCTCCGGATAACCGGCTGAAGCTGCTTATTTATCAGGGCCATGGAAATGGTCTCCGGAATCAGCTCCACATGGGCTATCATGGAGTTTGGTTTTTTCTGATAATTATCCTGCCCGAATGGTACGAAATAAATATTTTTTGTATTTAGTAGTATTCCGATATTCTTAAGATTCATACCAAGGGCATCATTGGTGGAAAGTGAAATGACAAGAGGCCGGTTATTTCTTAAATGAGATTTTGCAGCCATCAGCACGGGGGTATCGGAAATTCCGTTTGCCAGTTTTGATAAAGTATTTCCTGTACAGGGAGCGATTACCAGGATATCCAGTATGCCTTTGGGACCGATGGGCTCCGCATCCGGAATTGTCAGGATTGGCGCTTTGCCTGTGATTTCTCCGGCTTGTTTTAAAAAGGCTTCGCTTTCTCCAAAACGGCTGTCGGTAGAGGAGGCGTTAGTTGAAAATATAGTATACAAATTTGCATTAGTCTTCTTTAACAGTTCCAGTGCTTTGAATACTTTATCATAGGTACAGTATGAACCGGTAATTGCAACACCGATATTTTTACCCTGAAATTCATGTTGCATAGCAGATTTCCTTTCCATATTAACTAGATCTGTCTTGGGGTTTCTCCTGCTGCCATTCACAGTATCATGTTGGTATAAACCGTGTCAGCTGTGAATAGTAACTTTCTTTTCATACATATACTGCATGGCACATTGACCGATGCAAAGGCCTGCACTTTGGGGAGACATCTGCCCGGGGATTCCGGGGCATTTCCTTAAGATAAATCCCAACTCCTGTACAGCGTTCTCATCATAACCTCCCGGCAGAGAGGCGATGTCAAACAGACGGCAGCCATCCGGTAATTGGGAGAGCTGTTCCCTGCGGATGACCGGTGCAGGAATCGTATTGACCACTACATTATAAGCCCTCTGTACAATGGATTCTACCGGTACCTGATCAAATGCGTCAAGCCGGCAGGGCAGTACGCGCAACAGCTTCTCGATTGCTTTACCGCAGCGCCCGAGACCCAGCAGCATTATATTGGATTCTTCTAATGAAAAGGGGGTATTTTGAATCAGAAGGGATAAAAATCCTTCTGCAGTAAGGTATGCGTTTCGAAGCATGAAGTCCTCAGATGCCATGTAATTCAGGACGGGAATATTTTCCTTCCTGCAGGCCTCTTCGATTTCAGGCAGTAATTTTCCTGCTTTATAAAAGGTAACAGGCCCTATGAGCATATCTGCTCCCCGTATACTTTCAGGAGAAAAATCTTCATGGCGGATGACATGGATTCCCTTTCCGGTCAGATACTGTGCCAGATAATCCTGCCTACTATCTTTTCCTGTCACACAGACAGTGTATTTTATCATGGCTGCCCTTCCTTTTTTGTTATATGTAAATAGTATATGATAAGAAGTTTGGATGGTGAGATGTTTATACGTATATTATATTAGTCCAAAATGCTTACTATATATTGTTTATACAATCTGATATAATTACTATGTCCCGACTGAGCAGACTGGAGCCTTAAGAAAATCCTAAGAAATATTATATAATTCCAAAGATTTCCACTATTGAGCCTGTCATGTATTTTTGTTATAGTATACGTAGAGGTAATGAATGAGACGAATGAAAAAAGAGCATCTGATACCGGTTGAAAAAAGTAAAAGAGTAATTTATTTAAAAAAAAGAGGCAGGAGAAACGAAAAAATGCCAATAAGCTCTGTGATTTTAATAATAGTGGGAATAATATGCTTGCTATATTGCGCTGCAATTGGTTTGTTTACAGGGTTTGGAACAAAGTTTTTTGTTGTATGGGGACTGGTCGGGGCCGTACTGTGCGGATTAGGCTTACTGACCGGGCGTACACAGTTTCCGGAATATATACCGGGTTGGTTGAAGCTTGCTTTTACCATAATTATCATAGCGGCAGCCTTGTTGTTTATTATTATTGAAGGAATGATACTCAGTAAATTCAATTCTTCAGCTTCCGGAGGCGCTGATTATGTGATTGTTCTGGGTGCGCAGATCAAAGAAAACGGTCCCAGTGAAGTACTCAGACAGAGGCTTGATCGTGCTGTCAGATATCTTAAGGAGAATGAGGAAGCATTTGTCATCGTATCCGGCGGACAGGGAGTCAATGAACCGATGACAGAAGCACTCGGAATGTATGAATATCTGGTGGCTGCCGGAATCAGCGAATCACGTATCCTGCAGGAGGATCAGTCGGTAAACACGAATCAGAACCTGGAATTTTCTGCCCGGCTGATTGAGAAGGAAGATGCGGCTGTGGTTATTATAACCAGCGACTTTCATATATTCAGAGCGCTGTTGATTGCCCAAAAAGCCGGTTATGAACAAGTCAGCGGCTTGGCGGCCGATTCTACAAAGGGAATGCTGCCGAATAATATGCTGAGAGAATTTTTCGGAGTAGTGAAAGATTTTCTTGTAGGGAACATATGATATTAGGATGACAACGAGCCAGGCGCGGAGCATTTACGCAGCATGATCATGAACGAGGTTATATATGTGTGTAAAATCGGAAATGGGGGATAATTATGGAAATTAATGTGGGAAATGTAGTGAAACTGAAGAAACAACACCCCTGCGGCAGTAAGGATTGGGAGGTATTACGGGTTGGAGCGGATTTTCGCTTAAAGTGTTCCGGCTGCGGTCACCAGATCATGATTGCGCGGAGATTATTGGAAAAAAATATCAGGGAGATACACGAGAAAGCTTGAGATCCCGGTTGATATAAATACTAACAGTTCAGCCTTATATTGCTGTTTATCACATTAATGGGGGGATGTGATAAATCCGGACGAGTAAGGCACAGGTCTGGTTTTCCGGCAGTGGAGGAGACAAGGCACAGAGGCCGGGATACAGGACAAACCCGAAGAGCGTACAGCAGCTTTTTCAGTGCGGAAGATTGCGCCCAGTATCTCTAAATAGCATTTTTTTCGGTTGCTTTTGTCTTTCGTTACTTCCGGTTCGGGGCGACACGCACCTAGATATTCGCCAGTTCTATTTACTGACCCGTGTCGCGGCTCCCTGTGTTAATGACCGAAAAAAATGCTATTAAGAGATACTAAGGGCTTATCGTCATGCACTGAAAAAGCTGCTGTACGCTCTTCGTGTTTGTCCTGTATCCCTGCCCCTGTGCCTTGTCTCCTCCACTGCCGGAAAACCAGACCTGTACCTTACTCTGAATATATCAACATTCAGTACAAGGAAACATGAAGGTGGTGGATATAGGGTATTGGCTCATAAAAACAGATATGAAAACTATTTGCATTGTGATAGCATGTTTGGAATACAGTCAATTAAATACCTGTATGTAGCTGTTGCGATCTTAACCACCCATGTAATATAATACATAACCTGTCTACTTTACGGTTATGATAAACATTATAAGTAACAAATCCCCTTACCCGCTAAAATTGCTTCTATGTACTAACGGTGAGATAATCAGAGAGAGGTACAGAACTGGTTTTACGGCGGCAGGGGACATCATACACAGGGAAAGACATACAGTGCCCACGGGGATGGTTTACAGCAGATTTTTCAGTGCATGACGACAAGGCCATAGAATGTCTTAATAAGATTTTTTTCGGTCAAAGAAACAGGGAGCCGCGACACAATGTAGCAAATAGAGCTGACGAATATCTGCATATGTGTCGCCCCGAACCGGAAGTAACGACAGTCAAAAGCAACCGAAAAAAATGTTATTTAGACATTCTGGGCGAAGTTTTCCGCACTGAAAAATCTGCTGTAAACCATCCCCGTGGGCACTGTATGTCTTTCCCTGTGTATGATGTCCCCTGCCGCCGTAAAACCAGTTCTGTACCTCTCTCGTCTGGATTTATCACTATGTAAAAATAAATAAAATATTTGAGAATATTAATGATATATGGTATAATTTGACTTAGTTCTAACGCAGTGCAGACTTCGGGCTGGTAAATAGACAAATATAACACTTTAGCAGTTATGAACAATAAGATAAAGGAGACCTCTGTGGATGGAGACGAAGGAGAGGAATCATATTATTCATTTGGATGTATTAAGGGTTATTGCCTGTATATTGGTAATATTATCACATATATCTTCAGTAGATATTGATACGTTGGATATTACTTCCGCCCGATGGAAAATAGGGCATATATATAATACTTTAGGACATTCCGGAACTATCCTTTTTCTTTTTATAAGCGGAACATTGTTGCTGTCAGAACAATACCGGATTAATTACAAAAAGTTTTATACGAATAATTTTCTCAGGCTGATTACCGCATATGTATTTTGGATTGTGCTGTATCATGTGATTGGGCTGGTTCAAAGAGGGATTTATACGGCACCCCATCTGAAATCTATGGTTATTGAGATATTAAGAGGGAATGCATCTTATCATTTTTGGTATTTACCTATGTTGATGGGAATCTATTTGGTCTTACCCATGCTGCGGGCTGTCTGTGGAGCCGGACGCCGGATAATCATATATTTCACGGTATTATTTCTTGTGATACAGGTAGGATTTTCAACAATTCTTTATCTGGATTTCCCTCATAAGTATATATGGGTGTCTATGATGAACAGAATTCCGTTTACCTTGATAAATCATTATGTTGGTTATTTTATATTGGGATACTTATTGTCGTTGTGGCTTGCGGAAGGCAGGTTAAAGAGACCGGTGCTGAAAGGAAGTGTGCTTATTTTGGCGGGAGTGATCCTGGGACTGATGGGCGATTTACTGGTGGCTGTGCAGCAGGAAAAGAATTCCGTTCAGTTTAATTCGCTTTTTTCCCTGACTTTATGTTTGAGCGCAGTTGGAATCTATTTGGTCTTCTGCTCCCTGTGTATAAAGTTACCTCCTGCCATCAGTAATTTCATAACCAAGGCGGCAGAGCTGTCATTTGGCATTTATTTGCTGCATCCTTTAATGATTACTTTTGTAAGGAATTACATTTTTTCTGTAGATTCCTTTTGGGCGGTCATATCTATTCCGGTGATGACAATTCTGGTATTTATTCTTACCGGAATTATCATTTGGACAATATCAAAAATACCGTTTTTAAGTAAATGGATAATATAAAAAGAAAATATACGAAAAAATATAAATGGAAAAATACACGAAAAAGCTTGAAATATCCGGCTGATTATGTTAGTATACATATTTGTGATATATTAATTTCCTTGCTCCTGTTCAGCAGGGGCCAGAGACCAAAAGGAGGTAACTACATGAACAAGTATGAATTAGCCGTTGTTGTTAACGCGAAGATCGAAGATGATGAGAGAGCCGCGGTTATCGACAAATGCAAAGCCCTGATTGAAAGATTCGGCGGCGCCATTACAGAGGTGGACGAGTGGGGCAAGAAGAGATTGGCTTACGAAGTTCAGAAGATGAAAGAAGGCTTTTACTATTTCATCAGATTTGAAGCTGAGAGCACCGCTCCTGCAGAAATCGAGAGCCGTATTCGTATTATGGATAACGTAATCAGATACTTATGCGTAAGACAGGACGAGAAATAGAAAGCAGGTAAAGTGTGAAGAAAAAGCATTTTCACGCTCCCTGATTCTAATGCCGCCTGCGGCGGCAGATAGGAGCAAATATGAATAAAGTAATTCTTATGGGACGTTTGACAAGGGACCCGGAAGTAAGATACTCCCAGGGCGAGACTCCTTTGGCCATTGCAAGATATACACTGGCGGTAGACCGCAGAGGCAGAAGCAATAATGATGAGCAGACAGCAGACTTCATAAATTGTGTTGCATTTGGACGTGCCGGTGAGTTTGCTGAGAAATATCTGCGTAAGGGTACTAAGCTTGCCGTTAGCGGCCGTATTCAGACAGGCAGCTATACCAACAAGGATGGTGTCAAGGTTTACACCACCGAAGTTATTGTGGATGATCAGGAGTTTGCAGAAAGCAAGAATGCATCATCAGGCAGTAGTAATACAGGCGGATATGGCGGAGGCTATAGCGGCGGATTCGCAGGCGGTAACAGCAATGCACCTGCGCCATCTGGTGCCGGAGACGGATTTATGAACATTCCGGACGGAATCGATGAAGAATTACCGTTTAACTAAGTGATTTGATAAGGAGGCACTGACATGGCTTATAATAGAACAGATAAATCTGATTCTCCAATGAGAAAAAAAGGAGGAATGCGCAGAAGGAAAAAAGTATGCGTATTCTGTGGAAAAGATAATACAATTGATTACAAGGATACCAACAAGTTAAAAAGATATGTATCAGAAAGAGGAAAGATACTTCCTCGCAGAATAACAGGAAACTGTGCAAAACATCAGAGAGCACTGACAGTAGCAATCAAAAGAGCACGACATGTGGCCCTGATGCCTTACGTACTGGATTAAATCCAGGAAAACCGTCATTGCTGGAACAGGTAATGGCGGTTTTATTTTTGCAGATTTTTCTCTGATAACAGGCGTTGATTGTGGATATTGAACAGTAATCAACATGTTTCTGCATAACATTTCCCAATTTGACAAATTAAAATGTAGCATACTGCGTGTATCTTTGGTATAATGTACGATAAAGGCAGAGAAAAACGAAAGGTGATCGAATATGAAGAAACGCATCAGACTAAAAGGCAGAATAAAAACCTACCTTCAATTCAGTATCTATTTAGGTATACTCCTATGCGCCGTAGATGCTGCAGTTTTCCTGATAGATTACCGTGCCGGCTGTATTGTGACCGGGTTTACCATGTTTTATTTTGCCATAACTTTAACTTTATATTTTTACAACAAACCCATAATCATGAACGAACTGATAAGCTTCGCGACAGAGTACGGTCAGATACAGCGGACCCTTCTGCGCGATCTGGAGCTTCCCTACGCCCTGCTTGACGATGCCGGTAAAATCATCTGGACCAATCTGGCATTTGAATCCATCATCCATCAGTCAAAAGGTTACAACAAATCCATTACCGCAGTTTTTCCCACGATGACCAGAGACAGGCTCCCTGGTGACAGCGGTGTGGATGAAGCCCAGTACGAGCTGGAATATGAGGATCGGGAATATGTCATCAAATTCCACAAAATCCCCTTGAAGCAAATGGCGGAAAACAGTGATATGATAGAAGCCGAAAGCTATAACGGATTCCTCATTGCCGTATACCTGTTTGATGAAACAGCTCTCCATATAGCCCTCCAGGAAGTAGACGACCAGAGTCTTGCAGTGGGAATGGTATATCTGGACAACTACGATGAAGCGCTTGAAAGTGTGGAAGAAGTACGGCGCTCTCTGCTGATTGCCCTGATTGACCGGAAAGTAAACAAATACATATCCGCTCAGGATGGAATCTGTAAAAAGCTGGAGAAGGACAAATACCTTATTGTTCTGCGCAAGAAAGCAATTTCTCAGCTTCAGGAAGCCCGTTTCGACCTTTTAGAGGAAGTGAAAACCGTAAACATCGGAAATGAAATGGCTGTCACGCTGAGCGTAGGTATCGGACTTGATGGACTGACCTATGCCCAAAACTATGAATTTTCACGCAACGCAATAGATCTGGCCCTGGGAAGGGGCGGAGACCAGGCAGTAATCAAGACGCCTGAAAGCGTAACCTACTATGGCGGCAAAAGCCAGCAGGTAGAAAAGAATACCAGAGTCAAAGCCAGGGTCAAAGCCCATGCGCTGAGGGAAATTATCACCAGCAAGGATAAGGTATTGGTAATGGGCCACCGTATGCCTGACGTGGACAGCTTCGGAGCGGCAGTGGGGATATACCGGATTGCCCATGCGCTAGGCCGCAAGACACATATTGTATTAAATGAAACGACAAATGCAATACAACCTCTGGTAGACCTGTTTATTAATAATCCGGAATATGAAGAAGATATGATCATCAATTCCCAACAAGCCATAGAGGCAGCCGGAAGCAACACTGTACTGGTTATTGTGGATGTGAATAAGCCTTCCATTACAGAATGCCCGGA
>Ga0153940_1000789_pt1 | contig 15046 bp, 18 predicted proteins | sample TSNJ024MetaG_FD_104736 | JGI IMG/M metagenome (GOLD analysis project Ga0153940, IMG submission 104736) | Attine ant fungus gardens microbial communities from New Jersey, USA - TSNJ024 MetaG | ecosystem: Host-associated > Fungi > Mycelium > Unclassified | place: USA: New Jersey, Brendan T. Byrne...
ATTGCCGCACATATAAAGTCTGAAGCGACTCACGAAGGAGGCCAGTTCGACTACCAGGCAACTTGTTGTCATCGACACCATGTTCACGAAGGAAGGCACGGAGACGTGCATCCGGCCAAGTCAGGTATGCAGCCGTCCTGTTCATAACATCCGTATACCTGGTCAACATCGACGATGAATGTCACGAGGCTGCGTCAGAGATAGTAACGTACTTTTCATTGGCCAGCTTAACAAGCTCATCTCGTTTCGCCTGAGCATCAGATCGCATGTAACCATGGTCTATCAGCCATTGGCGGATCTGATTATCAGACCAGGCATCCCAAAATGTATCCTTTGCGCTTAGGTAATTATCGCTGCAGATAGGAGTCAACGAAGACTCACAGAGACTGTTCGAAAGACGTACTCCATCATTTTCACCATCTTGTCCCGTGCAACCTCAACATCGCTCTTGATGAACCCGTGATTGACAAGCCAATGTTTCAGCTCTGAGTCGTTCCAAGTCGACCAAACTCTATCTTGAGATCCATAGTAATACCTCTCCAACTGACTCCGAAGGGCGTCACGATTTTTCTCAAAGTCAGACTTGATAATGCCATGTGAGACGAGCCATTCGTGCTATTTAAAATAGATGAATAGAGCATTCCAGCAACGGGAAACTTCCGCACCATATAGGAATCACTCCAAGCCTCCCAAATCGGATTCGCGACCTTGTTGTAGTGGCTTTCCATTAAGACGAGCATTTCATCCCTCTTATGCTCTGACTTTGTCTTGATCAACCCCTTGCTTTCAAGATACGTCCTTAACATATTATCATCCCAAGTCGAGTAGATGTAGTCTTTTGAGCGATCTAGAGCTCTTGCAACTTCTGTTTCCAGATGTACAACGCCAATAGACGCCTTGGAAGCAAAACCTTCCGCTGTCTTGCTCGTTTCCGCGGAAAGCGAGCTTGCAGAGGCGCCTACACGATCTGCGAACGATTTCGCTGCAGACTCGTAACCTTTATAGTGACTCTTCGCCAACAAGACAAGTTGGTCTCGAGGTCCCTTCGGTGCAACTATACCCTGACGAAGGAGAAACTCGCGTAGAGACGATTCGTCCCATGATTCGAAGGCAATATTTTGGATGTCAGAAAGGGTACGTTGGGCGTTGTGATACTGATCATACGTCCACGCAGAAGCAGAATACCAATTTTCCGCGACGAGGTTCCGAAGTTCATTGTGCTTGGCATGAGTGGGAAGAGGCACATTGTGTTCTTCAAGCCATTGTTTGAGTTGGCTGGTAGACATCGTTGCATATGAGGGCTGAGACTCTGCCGCCACGCCTGGAAGCCATGGCGATTCTGATGATACAAGAGAAAGGGTAAAAGCGAGGGTGATTAACAGAATTGTTTTCGTTTGCATAGTGGTTGTAGTGTTGTAGCTGAGCGATGATGTGTCTCACAATATATTGGATGGTGCGTCTTGTGACGTCAGTTTCTCCTCTCCCAGACTTGAACTCCACGACATATATCCTGATATCTCCGCTCCACGAACTTCCCGTTTGGACACAAAAACCATCTGGACATAGAAACCACTATGAGCAGTGATTCTTACATATCTGTTGGATCTGCAGTGGTCCACTTGTCCATTATGATAGTTTGGGGAATAAGTGTATATGCATCTATCCAGTTCATTGACTACCCCAAGAAACTATCTTTGTTTCAGGGTACTTTCCAATGTACGTACAGCTGTTGTAAAGCTCATGACATGCCTGACTTGATTTCCCAAGCAGTTTTGTCAACCAAGACAGTGACATCACAAATCGTTTCAGGTAGGTAGATTACCCGAAAAGGCAACCAATTGAGACGCTCGGCCAACCTTTGGAACAGACACTACTGTGCATATGCCATCAAGCTGCAAGTTTCTTCTGGAGACATCATTACTTGTCTTTTTCATCCATTCTTGAAAGACGGAAGCATAGAGAATAACCAGGTGATCACCAATGCATCGTAACTGAGTTCTCAAGTCAAAGCGCTATGTGATCAAACTTGATCCAATCAACATCATTTTACTACTGATAATCGATACGATTCATCAGGTGGATAGCCGACCCGTGATAGTGTGATAGTTGCGTCCCGTTCAATCTATGCACCAATCTATACACCATCATGGTGAAGTTCAGTAATGGGATGTGGTGGAACCGTGATGGAGTGCACATCGATTGGGCCGCTGAAGTAATCAAGAGTCAAACTGAGAAAGACTCAGTTCGTTGTGTTGCCGTAAGGTTCTACTTTATTACCTTTTTGGACTCGCCCTGATCCCATTGTAGACATCAAAACATATCAACCATCGGGGTGATACTTTGAATGCACCTACAATAACCATCGAAGCCTCTTCTCCAGCGCCTGGAATTGCTCTTCTCACTGCTTATCACTGGAAGAATCAAGTTTCCGCTCATCAGAACCCTGAATATGAGCTTTTCCCTGACGTTGATCTGAATGAAATTGTGAGTGACCTGCCTCAACCCAGGTAAATAGTTGATCAAATCTTATCAGCAAGCAAACCGTTCGGATAACACTAGCACATCGCTGGTAGATAATCTACTTTCGCTGAAAACGTCTTCAATTTCTCTGCAAATTGACACGCGTCCGAATGCATTCGATATCGACGTCATCTCACATGCGAACACGATGAACCCTACCAGCGTTACGCGATCCACATCCCATGACCTTCTCCTGACGAGACTAGGATGGCGATCCATCGGCTATGTCAAGTATAATACAACAGCGTTAAATCCGAGTGCTGTACTTACGAATCCAGATGAAGGCGAGCGATGGATGACCATGCAATTTGAACTCAGCGTTGGGGAAAAAATATACGGGCTCGGAGAGCGATTCGGGCCGTTCATCAAGAATGGACAGGTAAGCAAACCTATCACATAGAGTCAATGTATGTATTCGTTTGTTTGAAGGCTATTGAAATGTGGAACGAAGATGCTGGGACGTCGTCTGAGAAAACTTATAAAAACGTCCCTTTCCTCTTGAGCTCGAGAGGATACGGAATTTTTGTACCGGATTCTGGTCGAGTGAGCTTTGAAGTTCAGAGCGAACGTAGGTGATATTTCACTGCATGTTGGCATCCATGAGTCTTAAGAGGCTCGCTTTTCGACAGGGACAACACGTATCAATATCGCAGTTCGATCTGAGAGAATATCGGCGTATCTGATCAGCGGACCTTCGCCCAAGGCCATACTTAAAAACTATACCTTCTTGACTGGGCGTGCTGCCCTGCCACCTCCTTGGACATTTGGTCTTTGGCTTTCAACATCCTTTACAACGGAATATAATGAGCAAACTGTCAATGAGTTTCTTGAGGGCATGGCCAAACGTGATATCAGCGTCGGGGTCTTCCATTTCGATTGTTTCTGGCAGAGGGGATTTGAGTGGTGTGATTATGAATTTGATAAAAAACATTTTCCTGATGCCAAAGGTCAGCTGAAGAGATTGAAAGAGAGGGGGTACAAAGTGATACTACTTCTTCATCTTGAGATACCCTCTGACGAGAGTTTACTAGATTTGCGTCTGGTTGAATCCATACATTGCGCAGGAAAGCTCGATATTTGAGGAAGGCGCTAGGAATGGTTATTTCATCAAAAAACCAGATGGAAGCGTCTGGCAAATCGACTACTGGGTGTGTGTCGATTTTACCTTCTATCCAACTATGAATATTCAATCAGTCTCGTAGCAAGCGGGCATGGGAATTATCGATTTCACCAACCCCGAGGCCTGTGCCTGGTATCAATCCAAGCTTGAGAAACTCATCGACATGGGCGTTGAATGCTTCAAGACCGATTTTGGTGAACGAATTCCTACTGGATCAACAGTATATCACGGCAAAGACCACTCTGCGGAGAAGATGCACAACTTTTATGCATTTCTCTATAACAAGGTTACTTTCGAAATCCTGGAGAAACGACTTGGGAAGAATAAAGCCGTGGTTTTCGCCAGGAGTGCAACAGCTGGGTGCCAGAGATTTCCTGTACATTGGGGTGGTGATCCCATGAGCACCTTTGAAGCGATGGCAGAGACTTTGAGGGGCGGATTAAGTTTGGGTACAAGTGGTTTTGGGTATTGGGCACGTGAGTCTTGACATCGCTTTTGAGAAAGGCTGAACTGAGAATATATGTGGCAGACGATATCGGGGGGTTTGAAGGAAAACCAGATCCAGGGCTGTATAAACGGTGGCTCGCTTTTGGTTGTCTATCAAGTCACTCCAGGTTACACGGCAGTGGCAGTTACAGGGTATGCATACTAAGCTTGTGAATATGGTTCATCGTGAATTGCTTGCTCTAGGTTCCGTGGATCGTTGACCCATCAGGTTCTTCTGATGCCATTCTCCGCTTGTTCATTTCCCTCAAGCTCTCATTGATGCCTTACCTCTTTGCAACGGCTATCTCGACACACCGAAGTGGTACACCGATGATGCGACCCCTATTTTTCGAGTTTCCTGAAGATCGGAGCTCCTGGGTGGTGGATGAAGCGTACATGCTCGGTGAGAACCTTTACGTTGCACCTATATTTCGTGGATCCGATCTGGATTATTCGGCTCCTGCCTCGATCTTTGCTCCCAAGAACTCTGGTCCGGTTCAAAAGGAATTCGCAGCTAATGAGAAAGCGTCTGTGGAAGTGTACATTCCATATGGAGATTGGTTCTCTCTCCTGGCTGGAGAGTTTTTCACTGGACCATCGTGGTCAATTCAACACCACGGATATGATTCCATTCCTTTATTTCTTCGCCCTGGAAGCGCTATCGTGCTGAGTGGTGGTGCACCGGTGGATTTCTACTTTGACGAAAATAGCGCTTGGAAGTTGAGAGATTTAAATGAGTCGGCCGAACAAGAGAAAGCTTGGAAGAGCGATGGAGAGTGGAAAGCCCGAGGAACAGAATACGATTATGCGAGCAGGGTCACAGTTTTGGTGAATGCGTCTCGATCCTCACAGCAAAGGACGCCTTTGGATTTGGAAGTGGTCATACCCGATAGTCGGGATGAAAAATTAGGACAGAGCTCTGCTGTGTTACACGTTCATGAGACCGAGAAGGGGAAGGTGTGCGTGGAAATTATTAGTGGAGAGGTGAAAGAAGAATGGAGATTGCAAGTAGTCAGGAAGGGGCACAATGCACGGAGTATTTCTGGACGGGGACGAAAATTAGAAATTTGAGTTTGCTGTTCTTGCATGGTCAATTTATCCTAATTGAATCATTCTTGAAACATCCACCAGTCAGCCCTTTTTCTTATCTGCGCACGTAGTGTTTGATATGTGCTTGGCTCTTGCTAGCCTGAGCCTTCAAGGTGCTCTCGTAATATGTCTCTTACCTTACACTGCACGGCGGAAAGTTTGTATTATCTGAAAGAAATGAATGTGTTGGGTATTTCTATGCTTTTGATTACATACCGCAACAAGCATTTTAGTGTTAAGGCGCGATCCTAGTCATCAGGATAGGAAGGCATGATAGAGCTGTGTGAAAGGATCCAGAGATGTGGATAGTGGGAGGGGCATGGTCAGGTCTGACAAACAGTAGGATAGTGATGAATGAAAAAAAGGAATTAAGACGAGGATGATGAGACAGCAGAAAAGCCTTGTCTCCCATCCAATTAGACGGATCCGTCCCCCACGCCGGCGAACCATAGGCATTCGGTAAAGCGCTGCATCCCTGGAGTCACGCTCTTACAAGTAATTGAGGCTCGACAATCATTCATATTTGCTGTCGGTGCGTCATGTTTCCATGAAGAACAGGTATTGAAGAAGTTGATGTTGTTCCCAGATTGAAACCATGTGTTGCCGGTGGCAGTGAAACAATATGATTTGGAGCTGCAGATTAACCAACAGGTTGGGTGGCAAGTGAGACACTAGCAGGCATAACTGCCAGTTCGTAACACTGATAGGTGTATAACTAGTCGGCAATGTGAGGCGAGGTTAACTTCTCGAATCTTGCAAAGGACCGTAAAAACTGTCGCAGAGCTAGACGTTCCAGGGGGTGCCTGACTATTTCGGTGTCTTTTGTTTTATATTCTTATATTCTTCGGTGTCTTTTGTTTTATATTCTTATATCCTTCGGTGTCTTTTGTTTTATATTCTTATATTCTTCGGCGACTAGTGCAATCATCAGATCTGTGGCGACCGATCAGATGGAGAGACTTGTAAGCGGACGATCACAATGATGCCGAAGAGGCAACGAACAAGGCAAATCAGATGAACTACGACTATACATGATTGATGAAACAATGTTTAATGGCACCTTCTGACTTCAGATTCAAGCTCCCCTACCCAGAGTCAAGAAAAGGAGTTTTTAGAAATTTGGACTGGGCTAGCACAATGCCAAACTCCTTGGATTTGAGATCAGCACTAGATGTATGATAATGCTGCGGAAGATGACTCACTCTTCTTCATCATGGGCATTCTATTGCATCTAGATTTCAAGCAAATTCTTCAGCATTGCTTCAATATATAGTTGATCGCTGGTTGTATATTTGGATTTCTTTTCAGAGGTAGACCTTAACCTCATAACCTCATGAAATCTATCGGCATCATTGTTTATATTTGATCCCAAAGGATCACACGACTCGAGACAGTATCCCAATTGTTTGAGGTGTGAGATTCCATGTATTCCATGCATAAGCAGAGCCAAGTGAGTAGTGAAACCTTGAGACGCGTAATCGTTAACGGTAAGGATCTCATTCTGTCTGACAAACGTGCCAATGTCAGTGACGTAATTTCGGCATGACTTGTCCCGTGATCATTTTTCTTCATGAAGTTCACTTGACTTTTCTTTGGCCGTTATCGAAAACGATCACAAAGCATGTCAGTAGATACTACAAGAGCTCGAATTTTACACCCGAAGCGATCATTTGGAAAATATCCTCGGATGGCAGATTCTCCGGCTTATGATGCGCATGTTGCTCTCCTCCCTATTTCCAAACACAATGCTTATCTACTCACATAGGTCCGAAGAAGACAACGATCCTCTCACGGATGTTGACTCTGCTATCTCCGTTCCCCTGCCCTCTCGTTCTGCGCATGCTGGACAGCTTCGTACGAAACCCCCACAGGCAAGGATGAAACATCTTGCTATATCTCTCCTTTCAGATTCGGATGGTGTTGACTCCCCCACGTATGACGGAGATGTAGAGAGTAGTACTGCGGGTGGTCGCACAGACACACAAACACATCGAGCTTCATTGCATACCCACCATCCCACCTCTTCAACCTCCACCCTGAACAATCCTCACACAGTAGATCAGAGTAGTGCTTCTGAAAATGTTACGCCCGAGCTCAGTGCATTGAACACCGAAATTCTTTCCGTTGCTGCCACGGGGGAGCTGGATGTATCTTCCATCATGGAAACAACATTTAATCCTGCTGCGTTAACTGCAGAGGATATCCAGAGTTTTGTACGAAAGGCAATTAAAGGAGAGAGTACGCGGAATTACAAAACCAATCCGCCCCCGACCGATAGACCGGTTCGAATCTACGCAGATGGTACGCTCAAAAATTCCAAATGCGGATTACCGGGTTTGACCCTTACTCTCAGGCGTCTATGACCTCTTTCATTTTGGGTCCGTAAAAATTACTTTCTTGCGAAAATACTGACTCGGTTGTCGTAGACATGCTCTTCAACTTCGACAGGCCAAGTTATCCTTTCCATTTGTCTACCTTATGGTAGGAGTCAACTCGGATGAACAAGTCCATCAACATAAAGGCCGTTCAGTAATGGATCACGTTGAGCGGTAGGTTTAAATCTTCCAGAGGCTAGTTTTATCTCATTATCTCTAGCATTGAAGCCGTTCAACACTGTCGTTGGGTTGATGAAGTCATTCCGGAGGCTCCTTGGGTCATCGAAGAAGATTTCATTCACAAATACCAGATTGACTATGTTGCACATGACGAGGCACCTTATCTGAGCTCTGGTTATGATGACGTTTATGCTCTATGTAAACGCCTTGGTGTGGTGTGATTTTGTTTCTCCCGGGATCTCAAAATAACTCGGTTAATCAGGAAAATTCCTCCCAACCCGACGCACTCCTGGCGTTTCAACATCCGAGTTACTCGAACGAATTGTGACGAAATACAGAAAAAGGGATTTTGACGAAAAATTCAGTAAAATGGGACACGCGGAACTTCGTGCTGAGGGAAGCGACTATGACGATCTTAGTCCAACTGGAAAGTCAATGGACGTTTTCGTCCCACCAGATCCTAGCCTCAACAGCACATATTTAAGCCAAAATTCAAGCAGGGTAATCAGTCCTCTTGCGAGTCCTGAAGGAAGCCAGACCGATAGCTGATCTCGAAGTCCTTTCTTCCATATCCTTTCTTCCATATACAAACTCTTTTAATTATGCGATCCACTTGTTTTTCGGATGGCTTGTCCATCATCTTATGTTTTAGCATCATCATTATCGTTCCCATAACGGTTTAGAGTTTACAAGGGGAGAAGGGATTGTTACATAGATCAATCATACAAACAAACATACAAAGGAAAGTGATTCCTTATAATTTCAAGCCAAGTTTGCCCTTTTCTAGCTGGATCGAGTATCCATTAATCTTGTCACTAACAAGCTTGTCAATGCTGAACATATCTTCTGCCCTGAGAGTCTTCTTGGCAGCTACTGCATCAGCTATGACTTGGGCCCTCATCTCCTCACTAGTCTCCTCATTAGTCTCCTCATGCTCCGGCATATTGCACTCGTCTTCCTTGTGCCAATCTTCTAGACTTGCAGGGCTGAATGCTTGTGAACAGAAATCGATCGTCCGGCGAAGATATTCTTCCGAAAGGCTCTTGACATCCACATCTCCTTGAATGACTGTTGGGCACAAGTATGGAGAGGTCAGAGTTTCGGATTAACAATGACAATTGAAATGATCCTACCTGGACTGAACAAATCAAAGGCTCTATCAAAATTGTCTTCCTCGATGTCGGCCAGAATTGGACGCTCTTGGTTCCTCATTTGGCGATAAGCGCTAAGCACTGTCACTAAGAATCTTAAGTGACTCTTAGTTGATTGATCGCTTGAGTTCAGGGATTTCAAACCTGGTATAGGAGGTTCCAACTCGTAAGTCATGCCACTCTGCGGCATGAAGAGGACTACACTCAGAACGTATGGTGGCTGCAATAGTTGCTGCGGCGGACAAGGCACTCGAAAGAGCCAAATGGACGCCAGAAGAGAAAAATGGGTCGATAAATGCTGCACGATTGGAGAGGCAATTAATGCAAGAGTCTTTGTTATTGGTACCTCAATAAGGTTTTGAACTTACCCCCTGCGTCGCCGACGATGCGGTAATTTAATCCTGCATATGAAGTTCCCGAGTAGCTAAAATCGCTTGCCGTCCGGACTTGAGGACCTCCTGAATATTCAATCAGGACTCCTTGACCAATTAACTCCTTGATCTTTGGACAGTTGTCTTTCAATTCTTGGAGATAGTGGCGAAGGAGTAAAGTATTGTCGCCCTTCTTCTCCATGTTGACCTTCTTGCGCTTGGAAATCTTTTCATCCATGATTACCCCAATAGAGGTTTTTCCGTCTTGAAGAGGAATAAACCATGCCCACCCAGATTCATCTGTCGATGGAAGCATTTCAGCCGTGCAGCTCTTAAGGACAAGGCATAATAGTAACACTCGCCTCGTAAAGCTTCGAAGAATGGCAGCTGAACCAGACATCGAGGGCGTCTGTATTCTTGCACACCTGTCCAATAACCCCAATATGCAACGTTTCTCAAACTCTGATTGTACTTTCGTAATCCAAGGGCCCTGGACATGATGCCGTTACGACCACTAGCATCAATGACCCAATCGAAAGATATATTGCCAACTTTCCCAGTGGCAACATTCTTCCATTTGGCGCATACGGGAAGGGACTTAGGCTCTTCGACTTCTGACTGACATTGGTTGGCAGCGGCGGTGATGGGAAGCGTACCAGAGCTCGATTTGGCATGCTTAAGCTGCTTAGAGAACTGGATTTCGGTGACTAGGTAGTTTTCATAAACCTTAACACCGAGTTCACGAGCACGGTCCAGGATCAAAGCATCGGCTTCCGCTCTTGTCTATCAACCAAGATCAGATCATAGAAGACAATTTTAGGCTTTGACAAGACTTACCACATTCCAGGCATAATTATTAGGATCGTCGGACACGAAATTGGCAACTAATGAAATTCAAGGAATTTACTCAAGCATACGTACTGGCAGATAAGATGATACTTACATCCTTCCCGCTTGCGAGGGTTGAATTTGAATGCGGCACCGTGCTAGATCCGTCAGATTCGGTAACGAGGAGCAGAGAAAGGCAGCTGAAAGTTACCTTTTGAACAAAACCAAACGACTCAAACTTGTCATCTGCATCAATGAAGCGAAGGAAGTGTCTCATGGAAGGTATCATGCTCTCTCCCACATGGTACCTAAAGCAATATATATATATTAAAAGACGTTGAATAGATATTGGACAAACGAACCGGGGGAATGTCTCGGCTTCAAGCAGAGTGACAGAGAATCCTTCCTGTGCAAGACAGGCAGCTGAATACGAGCCTGAGGGACCTCCCCCAATAACAAGAATCGAGGTGGATGAAGGCTAATACGAGGTATTCGAGTTATCACTCGTAAAACAAATACACAAGAGGACTTCTCACTGGTAATTGCGGTACGACGGATCGACTCTTCGCAGCGGGACCAAAAAGAGCTCGTAAGGCCCAGTACAATTCAAGCATTGGTTCCATTTGAAGGGATGAGTTAACAAACACCTAAGGGCCAGGAAGAATACTTTCTGCTGGAATATCAAGCACTATACTGAAATGAGTCAGGTTTACCCGAGATGATCCAAGGTATCGTTTTATGAGAGTTGATAGACAAAGACTAGAGGTTGAGATTAGATTTGAGACGAGTTTTCGCCGATTTTGCTCGTCCCCTCCCCTTTATAAACTCAGTACCTCGTCTACTGCCTAAAATAGAATCGCTCATCTGTTCTTCCGAGGTGGGTACAGGTATAACCATCATTAAACCGATCGGATTCGGTTTCAATCCATCCAAATGTGAAGTTTCTGTCGACACTCATAATGGCTCACCAAATGTCACCACTGAAAACAGCTTCGATTTTTAGTCGATAATCCATACAACCGAACAGTAAGCGACGGGGACGGAAGTTCAATCTTCCAGTCAGACGTGGATCAGGACTCGACGAGATTTGAAGCGAACTGTGCCATATTTGCAATACCAAATGTCAAGTTAGATTGATGATCGTTGGTTAGTCCGACCTAAGACTTGACTGCCTAATGATTGAACATTGATTATCAGTAGCACGTAAGTCAGTCACAAAGAACTACGTATCAACAGATATTCAATTGAAAATGGCAGAAGCAATGAAACAGATGGTGAGTATGAATCATTCCATTCTAGATGGAGATGCTTTAATCATTGATAGTGTATCATCGCTAACGTTCAATTTTAGACATTCACCTGGTACCTGGTCATAATCTTGTTGAATAGCTGTTATAAGCTCGGGACTATACTATCTGTGGACAAGTAAAACATCATCAAAAAATCTCTGGGGATGACATCATCATATGACCATTGTCAGGAAAATAAGTTGTAAGCCTATATCTGTCTTCATTCCACAGTAGATGCCATCAAGTATAGTAACTTTGATCAATCTATAAAAGGCTAGAGAACTCCGACAAGGAGGCCTTATCAGATCATGACATCTAGAGAAGTTCGGAAGACCCAAATATTCTGGGTGAAATCGGGTACTCAGATTGCCTATAAAAAGTAAACAAACAATGCCTCAGTCGATCCTGAGCAAACCCTGATATGTTTCTATAGGTATCACTGTTACAACCTTTTTTTGTTTTTTTAAATATATCTCTGTACCTAACACCATGCTTTGTCCCTTCTACCATGTGTTTAACCACATGCTCTCACTTTAACCCTTTTTATTATTCTCTGCTTCTGTACTATGGCCATGACTCATCCTCCGTACTACTTTCTCAGAACCTTATGCATTCATCTCTAGTCAGTAGGATAACTAACAGTATATCTAGCAACATGTAGTGGCTTAGTTGTGCTGACCCTGACCACACTCCTTATCTGAGTTGACAAGGAAAACTCAATGGAGTTTTTATTCAATTACTATACACTACTTATACACAATCTGTATTTACAACTATTTATAATGTCCCATACATCTGATTTGAGTAACTTCCTTCCATACATCCAACAAGGTTTTCATCTGGGCCTCCAGCCCAACTTGAACCCTCTATGTAATGATCAACCTCATGTTATACAGGAGTTCTCCATGAGGCTTAAGTATGTCTTACTTCTTTCATTAATATTTCCCTATTTGTACAGTAGCTCAGTCAGCACCTCATTATTGGGGCATGTTCTTTACTCAGCAGATCTCATATCTGCTATGCACTCTTTTTATTTCTACCTTATAGTACATAGGTATATATAACAGTAGATACTTTCCTGTATTCTCTATGCTTTACCAATTGTATCATTCTCTTTTTTTTACTCCGTAACTCATCCTCTGTTATGAGAGCCCCAAACAGGAAAAGGTTTCCCATGCATTTGAAGACTTAGTCCAAAATCTCAAAGTATACAATGGGGTCAAGATATAAATAGGAACTTAGCAAGTCAAATCATATGACAAGATCAGGTGGTCATGGAACATTCTGGAAAGGACATGTGATCATGGGACTTTAGAGTACAGCCACTGTAGTAGTATAAGTAAGACTGCAATCCAACAAAGAACTCCATTGAGTTCTTCTTGAACATCCATCTAGAGTAATCACTAAGGATATTCACTGTCTATTGATAACATTCTCAAGTCTTTGTTGAGTGTTTGTAGTAACTTAGCCTGAGATGACTTAATCACACTCCAAGTCTGAGTTGACAAGGAAAGCTTAATGGAGTTTCTATTAGATTCTGTATACTACTTATACAACTACTACATAGTCTGTGCACTTCTTTCCCACACTCATCATGTGACATTATTTCATGTGATATGATACTGTGACATCCTAACATATGACTATGATATATGATATTTGTCATATAATACTTTTCTATACTCCTTTCTTGTGTAGTAAGTCCAAATAAGAAAAGAAATATAATGTTATAAAACAATCAAAAAGAAAACTATTTCTTGTGCATTCATCAACTTGATGGGAAATATTCAAGAATATAATGCACAAAAGATATGAATAGTATAGGAAGGATTATGTAAGATATAGATAGTTCTTAGTAAGAGTTATATGATCATGGGAGATAGGTGCATAGACTATCTAATATTTGTATAAGTACCTAGTAGAATTCAACAAAAAACTCTATTGAGTTCTTCCTGAACAACTACCTTAGTTGAGCTCTAAGTCCTTATGACTTTATGCTAACACTATTGAGTTTTTCCTAAACAACCACCTTAGTTGAGCCTAAGTTTTTATAATCTCATACTAATATATAAATAATGATCTAGCTGTTTTGCCAAGTTATGACATCACCTCTCTCTTAAGGTTTTTTATTCCAAGGATTTATAGCTCATAGTAAGAGTCCACTATATTGCTCATTTCATTTTCATCTTCCTCTGTCCATTCTCTAATTTCTGACCCTTTCTGTTCAATTTCTTCATCTTTCTCCTAAATTGTTTCTAAGGTTCTTTTTCTTCTTGCTTGTTCTCCTTTCCATCATCTCCAATTTCTTTCTAGTCTTCCCTAATATTCCTTATTATACTGTTTATCTGACTATCCAAATAATTTCTTTTCCATAAATTGTTCTGGCAGCTCTTTTCTTCTAAATTTTCCTTCTTTCTTTTTTTGTTGTTTTATATTTTCCATGTCTCATCAGTATTCTTTCTCATATTTTTTAATTGCTTCTTTAGCATTTTCTAGATTTTCCCTTCTTTTCCAAGTATCTAACTATACTATAAATCTCTTCTATTGTACCAAATACTTGTTTTTTCCTTGTATTTGCCACTTATTTAGGATTCTCTCTACTTTTGACTCTTTCTCCCTCTTAATTATAACTGGAGCTAGTTACTCCTTTCTCTGCCCCTCTACTTGCCCTATATATCTTTGTATTCTACTAATATTAACTACCAAATGTATTTTTACTATACTAGATAGTTCTAATTCCACTGCATTTAACAATACAATTTTTTTTATCTTGTAAGATCCTATAAACCTTTCTGTCAACTTTTCTGTCCTCCTCCCAACCATCTGATATTTCAGATCCTTAGTACTTAGTATCACTAAGTCTTCTACTTTATACTCATTGATTTCTGCTCTCTTTTTATCTATATACTTTTTTATTTCTTCTTGTGCTTTCTCTAATGCCACTTTTGCCTCTTTCTGAGTCTTCTTCATCTTTGTCACAAATTTCTCTACTCTCTCATATTTCCTCTTTCTCCTTGTCTCAAGCCTCATTCTAGGATCTTGTCTATAATTTGCCTTGAAAGATGATGTTTTGGTACTTAAGTATACTTTATTGTTGTAGGTAAACTCTGCTATTCCTAATCAATCTAACCACTGTTTCTGCCTATGGTTAATAAATATCCTTAAGTACTACTCTAGTTCCTGGTTAACCCTCTCTGTTTGTCTATCTATTTAAGAATGATATCACAAATGGCCACTTACTGATTTGTAATTGGTTGATTTGATAATCAAAGTACTCAAAAAAGCAAAGTTAGACAAGCAGCAAAAGATGTTGTTGTTATGACTTGGCTAAACGACTAAGTCATTATTTATTTTTCTTTTCCTTTTCTTTTATTTTATTAGGAAATCAATGGATGTGAGAGGGGATGACTCAAAAGAGATACATGGGACTTTGTAAATAAGGGTAAATATAGAATGTGTACAAGTAGTGTACAGAAAGCAAATGGGAACTCTATCAGGTTCTCCTTGTCAACTCAGTGTTGTGAGAACCTTGAGTAGGAAAAGGTTTCCACAACATTCGAACATCCAACCTAAAAACCTCCAAGCACACAATAAAGTAGAAAGGCATAGTAAGGGGATTAATAAGCTAAGTCACGTG
>Ga0153940_1000791_pt1 | contig 15030 bp, 11 predicted proteins | sample TSNJ024MetaG_FD_104736 | JGI IMG/M metagenome (GOLD analysis project Ga0153940, IMG submission 104736) | Attine ant fungus gardens microbial communities from New Jersey, USA - TSNJ024 MetaG | ecosystem: Host-associated > Fungi > Mycelium > Unclassified | place: USA: New Jersey, Brendan T. Byrne...
AAAAATGGAAGGTTGGATTTTCAAAATGGAAAAACAGAAAGAAAATATTATGCGTTTCAGCAAAATTGTTTATGTCTTGTTGAAATTATCGTTTATTGCGCTAATCGTTGTTGGTGCATTGCAAGCGTTATCCTGGTTCTGGTCGTTGTTAGGCTTACACACCGAAATCTTGTCGATTACCGGGGTTGACATGGAAGCGCCGTTATTATTCAAATTAGGTGATGTCAAGATTTATCTCCCCATAATGTGGGAGTCAGGCTTTGACTTTATGGGAGTGCGTTCTATCCCAATAATTGGGTTCGATGATTTTCTGCTTACCATTTTTACAATCGTCGGAATTGGATACGCAAAATCTGTTTTTGGTTTATTACGTGAAAACGATTCGCCTTTTCGTGAAGAAGTAGTGAAGTCATTAAAAAAATTGGCGATAGCCATGCTTTGCATGGGCGCGGTATCGGGGGTTATACCTTTCCTCGCTGCTGGTATTGTTTGGGTACTTTGCTTGATTTTCAATTATGGACACACACTACAAAACGAAAGCGATACAACATTGTGAGGTGGAGAGGATGGCGATAATTTTACGTCTTGACAGGGTAATGGCAGACAGAAAAATATCACTTAACGAGCTTGCCGCAAAGGTTGGTATCGCTAATGTAAATTTGTCAAATATTAAAACCGGGAAAATCAGCGCAATTCGTTTTTCTACGCTTGATGCTATTTGTGATGTTTTGGATTGTCAGCCAGGTGATATACTCGAATATAAGCGGATTATTGATAAAACAACAAGCGATTGAATTTTGTTTCGTAGATAATCCGCTGAACCGGGCGGCTTCCCTTGTGGATGGGGTGCGATCAAATCTCCTTTTGTCTCTTGCCTTCCCCAAGTAGTAAAAAGCGGAGGCCGGGTATTTTTCTTATGATTTCTATGGATAGCGGAAGGACTGTTACGGAAACGAGTAATAATATAAAGTAGATTAAGAGCATGGGCAGATCCAGGTAATTGTCCAGCAGAAAAACAGCTATCATTAATATAGGATAATGAAGGACATATACAGCAAAGCTTCTGGAACTCAGGTATCGGGTAAAGGGGGTTTCCCTGTTCAGCCAGGCTTTGCCGCATCCTAAGATTGCCAGGATCATGATCCACAGGTAAATATTGGTAAACGGACTTTGAAGGCATGTAAGTATAGTAAAGTTTTCGCCGTAATAATAAACAGTATAGGCTATGCCGGTTATCAAAGCTGCAGCCAGCAGAGGGATTTTCCACTTTACCAGCAGATCGGTTACGTGGTCATGGGAAAATACATAATATCCCAGTAAGAACAGGAATAAATAAAAGCCATTCCGGTATACTTCGATCATCGGCGTATTGAGCAGGAAGGAACTTCCCCATACAGGCAGGACCAGGAGGAGAAGGATGGGCATATTCACTTTTGCACCCAGATTCCATAAAGTGTCTTTCTTATCTATGACCCTGATGAGCACCAGCACGGCAGAGACCAGAAATAATTCGTGGGCAAACCAGAGCGGGCCGATTCCTATCATGCACATAAATAAATATTTTATGATACCTGGAAGAGAAGCAAGATCGCCCGACAACAGTCCTGTATAGAAAGCGGTCATTGCTCCGGCAATCCAGCCTGTCAGGAAGATTCCGGCAATGGAAGGGACTAAAAGACGTTTTGCACGGGACTTAAGGAATTGCCGGCCGGTTCGTTTATCCAGAGAGTATCTTGCGCTGATTCCGGCAACTAAAAACAGGCAGGCCATAAACCAGGGATATACAAAGTACAGGAAGCTATCCATCAGGGGAATCCCCTTAAGGCCTGTATTGTTGATTACTCCTACATTATTGTAGGAATAAATAATGTGATAGATTACGACGATCCAAACAATGGCGGTTCTGATATTATCCAGGTATTTTTTTCTCATAATTATACTCCTTCTCCACTCAAGCTCAGCTCGCTGAGCATGCTCAGCATGCGGACATCAATTCAATATTTGAAAGTGATCTTCTTTCAAGCTTGCTCCTATCTGCCTTTCATCAGTTATCATTTGTGCGATGCCGGTTTACTGAATTCATGAAATCCATCATAACTTTAGCTTTCATTAAGCCGATTCCCTGTTCTTCATCTCCCAGTACAATCAAATCATCTCCCGGATTAATGTCGAAGACAGTCCTTGCCTTTTTGGGGATAACAATCTGTCCCCGTTCTCCTACAGTCACGGTTCCGAATAAATGCTTTCCCTTGGGTGGGATGTTAAGCTGATAGCTTTGGGATTCGTCATAATGTAGTAAATCATCTACCGTTATGTCATATAACTTCGCAAGCGCATCACATTTTTGGATATCCGGCATGGTTTCACCCGATTCCCATTTGGCAACTGCCTGTCTGGAAACCTGTATCTGCTCTGCAACATATTCCTGTGACATATTATGCTCTTTCCTTAATTTCCGTAGATTCTCATTTATCATAATTACTCCTGTCTGCCTATGCAGGCGCTTTAAATCAGAGATTGTGAATAAATACATATTCACACTTCCAAACATACCGCCTCTGGCGGCACAAACAGTCCCCTCGAAAACCTGGAAGAATATAAAATGAAATTCCTTTGGATTTCATTTTATATTCTTCCTATGTGAGACTTAGAAATACTTAGATGCCGTACTTTGGCATCTTAGAATTTCTTCTCACATTTCGTACTTTTCACACTTCTTTGTATTATTATATCTTGTTACGGGAAAAATTCCACCAACTAATATTAACACAAAGCAAGAAATTTTGTTATAATTAGTTGCGTTTTATATACTTATCATGCTCCGTAACCTGATGCACAAAAAAACCCTTGAATTATCAAGGGTTTTATAATGCCGCAGACTGGAATCGAACCTGTTGAAAAGGCAATTATTTCTACTGTATTTGAATCTCTTTAATTACAAAAAAGAGCATATGTATAATTCTTATTTTTGATTTGGTTTATTGCTCCTTGTGCTGAATGGTTCACTTCTGCATCTCCACGAATTGTTGCATCCAACAGTTGATCAAATAATTTTACCGTTTTAGCAACTTCCTCCCAGCCGCCATCTTCAACGGTAAAACAAACGGCATTTTTGAATTGTATATGCTTTGAGAGTATGTTATACTTGCACCAAAGAATGTTACCGCATATAGCTGTCAAGCGGTGAAAAACTGCTTGACAAAACGGTAATTATTAATTTATAAAATCAACAAGATGCAAGGAGAATGGCATGGTAAAACGAAGCAGGCTGCCGGACGGTATAAGTGATTATAAGATGCTGGTTGATGATGGTTTTATTTATGTGGATAAAACGAATTATATAGAATTATTGGAGAATACGAAATCATATGTTTTTTTCCTAAGACCAAGACGCTTTGGGAAGAGCCTGTTTACTTCCGTGTTGGAGTATTACTACGGAATAAACTATAAAGATGAATTTGATAGTTTATTTGGTAATACATATATAAGCCAGTTTCCAACAAGTAAAAGGAATAAGTATTATGTACTGAAATTCAATTTCACAGGTCTTAAGACGGATTCTGATGATAACCTGCTTAAAAGCTTTCGTGCATCAACGCTTACCAGCTATGAAGTTTTCTGCGCAAATTACGGGCTTTCGTTTGATTATCCCAAAGAAGGCGAACCGGCGGAAATTTTAAACAGTTTTTTAGCGCGGTTTAAGATTCATGTGAAAGGGCAGATTTATTTTATCATTGATGAGTATGACCACTTTGCAAATGAACTTCTGAGTTTCAGGGAAGAACTGTTTTCTGGAATTGTTTCGGAGACAGGATTTGTAAGGAAATGGTATGAGAAAATCAAGGATCACACAGGAACCGGTACGATTGCCAGATTCTTTGCCACGGGAGTCAGTCCGATAACTAACGTAAACTTGTTTACGTTGGATAGCCTGACCAGCGGTTTTAATATAGCTACTGATCTGACCAGATGGGGTATATTTAATGAAATGATGGGATTTACGGAGGTTGATATAAGATGGCTGATTAACGAAACGCTGGAGGATGAAGTTGATATTGAGGAAAAGGAGCGGATAGTGGAGGAGATGCGTTCCTGTTATAATGGGTATCTGTTTAGTGCAGATGCAGACAGTCGGTTGTTTAACAGCAATATGTCGTTGAATTATCTATCAGGATATTTTGTGGGAAAGAGACCACCAAGGGAACTGTTGGACGCAAGCATAGCAAGCGATTACTCTAAGCTGGCTGGTCTTTTTGCTCTTAAGAATAAATCATCGAACTACCAGGTACTGCGGGATATAATTGATGGGAAAGAACAGTTTGCTTATATAACTGCTCAATATAGTCTGGAAAAGAGATTTGATCAAAATGATTTCCTATCATTGCTTTATTATTTAGGTTATCTGACAATTGATTCCTTTTATACCGGCATGGTAAAGCTTAAGGTACCGAACTATGTTGTCAAGGAATTGTACTTTAGTTATTTTGAGAAAATACTGGAGGAGGAATTCAAGTATGAGCTTGATGTTTCCAATATCCAGATGGCACTGGCTACACTTGCGAGAGAGGGTGATAATACCATGCTGATTACCTGCATAGAGGCAGTGCTGACCAGCATGTCAAACCGTGATTCCATCAAGATGGATGAGAAATATATTAAAACCGTATGCTTTACGCTGTGCATGTTAAGTAAATGCTACTTTGTAGAAAGTGAAAATGAGGTTAATAAAGGCTATACCGATATACAGCTTATGAGACGTCCGGGTATTGATGTGAATTACTATGCAATCATTGAATTCAAGTACCTGTCGAAGGCAGATGGCAGTGAAGGGAATATTGTCCGAAAACTGGAAGAAGCGACGAAACAGCTTGAGAGGTATAGTGGATCTCCGAAGTTTAAAGGAATGGAGAGGCTAAAGAAATGGGCAATTGTCTTTGTGCAGGATGAATGTGTGAGGAATGAGGAGATATAATATCTGGCATGTAGATGAGTATAACCGTAGTGGGGAAGCGCAGTTGGCCGGTTATCTGGATGATTACCATCTTAAGAAAGGCTATCTCCTAATAAAAAACCCTACCCTGTTCTAACCAACAAGGTAGGTGCGTCCATTAGGACAAATACTTAAAAACTGGTTGCCACCTTTGTGGATGACTAAGCCTATCTCTAATCTATATATAACATGCATAAGTATATTTTACAAGGTAAATGTTCATATTTTCAAGTTTTTCCCACGATATTCCCCTGGAGATTCCCCGGTCAGTTTCTGAAAAGTATCAGAAAAATAGCTGCGGGAGTTGAACCCCAGTTCGTTACTGATATCAATGATACTCATATTTGATGAGTTCAGGAGGTATTTGGCTCTCCTGATTTTTTCCTGTTTCACATATCCGCTGATACTGCATCCCATTTCCTGTTTGAATTTACGGGAAAAATAGTATTCCGTGTAACCGGCCCGGGCAGCAAGATGTTTAATAGACAGATTTTCCCCAATATTGGCTTGAATATAGTTACAGCAGCTCTGAACGGATTTTGATATACTACTGTTTGTCCGAACCTGTCTGACCCGTTGGATATAATCCTCCAGTATGGTTTCCGCGAGAATTGATATATCTGGAATGGAACCGGAGTCCTCCACTCTTTGGGTATAATAATCCTGCATGGTATAGGATACGGCGGGGGAGAGTCCGCCTTCGATTGCGGCACGGGAGCATAGTGTCAGGAGTACAAAGAGATTGTTCTTGGCGTTCCGCAGGGTATCACCGGAGTCGAACTTTACGCCGCTGCTGAGTGTGCTGGAAGCGTTGAGTGCTTCTTTATAGTTTGGATTACCCTCCCGTATCATTTGAAGCAATACTTGCTCTGTGACCCAGATTCCCCGATGATCATCGGAAGCGGGCGACAGCTCTTGCGTATCTTTATGTTCATCCAATGAAGTTATATATTCCAGATTATGAATTGCGATTTTCTCTCCTGTAATGCAGTAGTGCAGCATGATCGCATACTGGAACAGCAGATTCGTTGGAAGAATTGGAATTCCCTCAAGCTGCCGCATCACATCCAACCGCATTTTAACGGATAGATTATGCCGGTCGAGACTTTCCTTAACCTTCTGATAGGAAGTTCTTCCTGAAAAAGTCGGTCCGATAATGTGAATCCGGTAAAGATTATCACCTTCCCACTCAAAATCAGCAACCCAGAGAAGATTTAGAAATGTATCCATAATAAAGGGGTAATGCCCATTTTTGGCATGATTCAGCAAAGGAACTGACTGGCTTAAAAGGAAGTAGTTATTACCATCAGCCAGTTCTTTTGGACAGCTTGTATGAAGGAGTGTCAGTTCAGGGGTGTAGCACCAATAGTAGACGTTATGACTGCATTGAATCAGCTCCTGGTATAATTCCAGATTTTCCTTTATATTCATATCAAAATACCTCAGCAGCTCTATTTTTCTTTGTGTGCAAGTGAAAACAAATATTCCTGCGCTTTTTGAACACTTTTGTCATCATGAATCCCAATGCCGTACAGACATGCATGGATTTGCGCCTGCATAACCGATACGCTTATATTGGAGTTTAAATCCGTGCTATAGTCAGCACAATATTCCATTACAGCTGCTACCATGTTAGCATATATTTTAGCCTCCAGTTCTGCTTCCGGATGGTTCGGTAAAGTTTCCTTGTAATGATCCATAAAATATGATTTCAGGAGGCGGTAAAAATCAATTGTTTCGGTGTGGATGTTTTTAATTGCCCTCAATTTTTCAGGATTCTTAACAGAAAACTGTGCGATCTCAAAATCAAAATGCTGATGATGTTCTCTGGCAGGCATTTTTTTTGCATGTATCTCGGGAATCTTTTCTTGCATAAATGATAAAAAATCCTGATATAATTCTTCCTGTAAACGCTCGGCAATCTCAAATTTATCATGAAAATGGGCATAAAAAGTATATCGGCTGACCAAAGCTTCTTCAAGAATATCCTGCACGGTTATTTTTTCAAAGGGGATTTCTGAAGCAAGTTTCATAAATGCATTGATAATTGCTTTATCTGTCCGCCGGTATTGCAAACTGCTTTTCATAGAAAAAGCGCTCCTTTCTGAATAGGGAAATGAAACATTTGATACGATAGTATTATATTACCATACACTGTGTTTTGTCACAATACCAGAATGATAAAATGTCATTTGGCTGTAAGGAAAATAGAGTGTATATTTATGCTTAAGAAGGACAGGTGTTATACTGACGAAATGTTAAAGAGGAGAGGATGAAAGAGGATGGAAGAGATGGAAGAGATGGATAGAGAAAGAGAGGATAAATCTGGAAGATTACCAGTTGGTAAATTTTTTGCCTGGAAATCAAGGGATGTGTCATTAGCTGCAATAACGATAGTCATGATGTATCTGACGATTTTTTGTACGGATACATTAGGATTATCATCGGCGCTGGTAGGTACACTGCTTATGGTGAGTAAAGTATTTGATGGTATTACAAGCTTGTTTGCAGGACTTATTATTGATAATACCAATACAAGATGGGGGAAAGCAAGGCCATACGAGTTATGTATCATAGGTGCATGGGGATGCACATTGCTTCTGTTTTTCTGTTCACCGCAGTGGGGAACAGCGGTAAAGTCCATATGGGTATTTGTGATGTATACATTGATTTTTTCAATATTTTCCACACTGCTGGGTGCAAATATGACTCCGTATATGATACGTGCGTTTAAGGGAAAGGAGCAGATTACCAAGGTTTCTTCCTATGGCGGTATTGTTACTACACTTGGGGCAATGGTGATCTCAATTACTTTTCCTGTATTGATGGCAAAGTTAGCAAACGCTGAAGGAGGATGGCGTACATTAATTTTAATATATGCAATACCATTGGCACTCATTGGAATACTGCGATTCCTATTCGTCAAGGAAGAGTTTTCAATTGAGGGAGAAGAAAAACAGCAAAAGGTACATGTGAAACAAGTGTTAAAAATGCTTAAGGTAAATAAATACGTGTGGTATTTTGCATTATTGACAGGGATATATAGTCTTAGTGTCGGGCTGAATGCAGGTACTTTTTATTTTACATATATAGTAGGAAATATCGGGCTGCTGAGTGTTATGGGGATGATTTCTATTGTTTTAATGCCAATTATGTTTATTTTTCCGACTTTGATGAAGAAAACAGGTGTATCAAAGCTGATCGGAATAGCAGCCGGATTGGGTGCATTAGGTTATGGTATCATCTTTTTCGCAGGTGATAATGTTCCGGTATTATTTGCAGGTTCTATGCTGGCAGGAATTGCAGGATTTCCTATTGCGTATTTGGAGGTGCTGGTCATTATGCAATTAGCAAGCTTTAATGAATGGTCGGGACTTCCCAGAATGGAAGGTTCAACAAATGTTGTCTCCAGCTTTGCAAGTAAAGTATTTAGCGGGATTGGGACAGGGATGCTTGGTATTTTGATGGGTGCAGCGGGATATATAAGCTCTGCCGGGAATGCTGTTACTGTGCAGCCGGATTCGGCACTGTTAATGATACGGTGTCTGTATAGCATAATTCCAATGATCTGTATGATACTGATAGTTTTATTAGCATATGCATTATCAGAACTGGAAAAAATGATGCCTGATATTGAAAATGATATTGAGGGAAGTAAATATAATAAAAATGTGAATTAGCAATAGGTAATTGCAAATATTCATATTTTCAAGTTCTTCCCCCGATATTCTCCAGGAGACTCCCCGGTTACTTTCTGAAAAGTATCAGAAAAATAGCTGCGGGAGTTGAACCCCAGTTCGTTACTGATATCAATAATACTCATATTTGTTGAACTCAGGAGAAGCTTAGCTCTCCTTATTTTTTCCTGTTTCACGTATTCACTGATGCTGCATTTCATCTCCTGCTTGAACTTACGGGAAAAATAGTATTCTGTGTAACCAGCCCGGACAGCAAGATGCCGGATGGATAAATTTCCCCCAATATTGGCTTGAATATAGTTGCAGCAGTTCTGAACAGATTTTGAAATACTGTCATTTGTCCGGGCTTGCCTTACCCGCTGGACATAATCCTCCAGTATGGTTTCGGCAAGAATTGATATATCGGGAATGGAACCGGAATCCTCCACTCTTTGTGTATAATAATCTTGCATTGTATAAGATACAGAGGGAGAGAGTCCGCCTTCAACTGCAGCACGGGAGCATAGTGTCAGAAGTACCATCAGATTGTTCCTGGCGTTCCGCAGTGTATCACCGGAGTCAAACTTTACGCCGTTGCTGAGCGTGCTTGAAGCGCCTAACGCTTCTTTATAGTTTGGATTTCCTTCCCGTATCATCTGAAGCAGCGTTTGTTCAGCGGCCCAAATTCCCCGATGCTCATCAGATGTGAGCGATATCTCTTCCGTATCCTCATGTTCTTCCAAAGAAGTAATAAATTCCAGATCATGAATTGCGATTTTCTCGCCGGTAATGCAGTAATGCAGCATAATCGCATATTGAAATAACAGATTTGTTGGAAGTATTGGAACACCCTCTAGCTGCTTCATCACATCCATCCGTATTTTGACGGATAGATTATGCCGGTCAAGGCTTTCTTTTACCTTCTGATAGGAAGTCCTTCCTGAAAAAGTCGGTCCGATAATGTGAATACGATTAAGCTTCTCCCCTTCCCACTCAAAATCAGCGATCCAGAGAAGGTTTAAAAATGTATCCATAATAAAGGGGTAATGCCCGTTTTTGGCATGATTCAGCAGAGGGACTGACTGGCTTAGAAGAAAGTAGTTATTTCCATCAGCCAGTTCTTTCGGACAGCTTGTATGAAGGAGTGTCAGTTCAGGAGAGTAGATCCAATAATAGACATTATGGCTGCATTTAATCAGTTCCTGGTATAGTTCCAGATTTTCCTTTATACGCATCAAAATCACGCAAAGAACCCTATCCTCTATAGGGCAGGGAGAAATTGCGCTTCCCTCCTTTCTGTTGAATTCCAGTACTTACCTCATCTTTTCCTACACTTAATTATAACAGCATAATAAAAAATGATGTGCAATTATTCGTGAAAATATTAAATAATTAGTGAGAGAGAAAAAGTCAGTTAATTTTTAGATAAAAAAGCTATATTTTTAAAACATAAACAGGAATTGTCTTTTATAATGCATTTATCTAAAATGCAAATAAATGTGGAGGAAAGGTTAATGGAAAGAATAGAAAAAAAAGAAACAGCAGTAACTGCACCCAAGTCAAACTGGAAATGGGACTTCAGGATGAATTGGAGTATTTACCTTTTGTTTGTACCGATTTTAATATATCTTATCATCTTTCATTATCTGCCAATGTTCGGTATTGTAATGGCTTTTCAGGATTTTAATCCTGTAAAAGGATTTTTTGGCAGTGAATTTGTGGGTTTAAAAAATTTTATAGATTTCTTTTCGAATCCTTCTTTTTTACAGATTCTGCGTAATACTTTGGTAATCAGCCTGATGGGTATATTTTTAGGGATGCCGGCTTCCATTCTTTTAGCCCTTTTATTAAATGAAATCTATTTATTGAAATTTAAAAAAGTAGTTCAGACAATTAGTTATATGCCCTATTTTGTATCTACAGTGGTTATTGCCGGTCTTGTCATTGAATTTGTTTCTACAAACGGAGTGATAACCAATTTACTGGTTTCAATCTTTGGGATAGAGAGGCAGAACCTGCTTACAAACGCAGGCTATTTCTGGGGAATTAATTTCTTTTCAGATTTATGGCAGGGACTTGGTTATGGCTCCATTATTTACATAGCGGCTATTTCCGGTGTCAGCCAGGAGCAGCATGAAGCAGCAGCGATTGATGGTGCGAGTCGGCTGAAACGTGTCTGGCATGTGACTCTGCCTGCCATACGTCCGACAATTATTACAATGCTCGTTATGCGTATGGGAATGGTGATGACAGTAGGATTTGATAAGATCCTCCTCTTATATAATCCGAGTATATACGAAACGGCTGATGTTGTTTCAACGCATGTAGCCCGTATGGGTCTTAACCGCATGCAATATAGCTATTCTGCGGCAGCAGGTTTGTTCAATTCCGTCATCGGTACAACTCTTCTGATCGCTTCCAATATGCTCAGCCGGAAGCTGGCAGATACGTCGATTTATTAACTGTAATAATCTGATGTATAAAATAGTATAGGAAAAACATGGAGGAAATTATGATAGAAAAAAATTCGGTTGGCCGCATAGCATTTAATATCTTTAATTATGGTTTTATGATTGCACTTAGTATTGTATGTATTATACCCATTTGGCATGTACTGATGGCTTCTTTAAGTGATCCCCGGGCACTTATGAATGTCTCCGGTATTCTGCTTAAACCAATAGGAGAAGCTACTTTAAATGGATATCGCCTGGTAATGAAGAATAGTTCAATTATTACCGGTTATATCAACACCATCATTTACGTAGGTTGCGCGGCTGTTCTGGGAACACTGTTTACAACGTTGGCAGGATTCGTTTTAAGCCGTAAAACGAAACTCCAAAAGGCGATGACCATTCTCGTACTATTCACGATGATGTTTAGCGGCGGCTTGATTCCTTCTTTTATGGTTAACCTGAAGCTGGGGATTGTAAACACTCGCTGGGCAATTATTATTCCGGGAATGATTAATGCATATTATATCATTATTATGAAATCATCCTTTGAACAGCTGCCATCAAGCTATGAGGAATCAGCAAAACTGGATGGTGCAGGACCATTAACAATCATGGTGCGTATACTTATGCCCCTTGTGAAGGCAACGGTGGCTGTAGTTGCAATGTTTACAATCGTGCTGCAGTGGAATTCCTGGTTTCCGGCTTCCATCTATCTGCAGAAACGAAGGGATCTCTGGCCCCTACAGTTATTTATGCGGGAAATACTGGTGCAGAACGATACCGCTCAAATTCTTTCCGGTACTGATACACCGAATATAGATCTTACAGGCAATTTGGTAAAGTACTGTGTAACGATCGTGGGGACGCTTCCCATCCTTTGTATCTATCCGTTTGTTCAGAAGTATTTTGTAAAGGGAGTGACCTTGGGCGGGGTTAAGGGCTAATTATATACATACCATAAAAGGTATTGTTATATATTCAAGATGTAAAAAGTAAATTGAAAAATCACAAAATCAAGGAGGAACAAGTAATGAAAAAGAAAAAAGTAACAGCATTGCTATTAAGCTGTATCATGGTGTTAGGTATGTTTGCAGCCTGTGGGAGTGAGAGTACAGACAAGGATAGTACCAGTACGGACAGTACGGCTGCGGGAAGTGAAGAGATACCCGTGGACTCTGATAATTCAATGGAAGGTAATGCTTCAGTTGACGCAAAAGAGGTGGATTATTCAGAGCATGAAACGTTTACTTACTGGCTGTATTCCACAACCAATGATTATTATGCATCCTACTCTGACAATCCGGTTGTGCAGTATCTCAATGAAAAGTTTAATGTAACATTGGCATTTGAGCAGCCGGTGAGCGGTACGGAGCAGGACTCCCTTTCGTTGATGTTTGGTACCGGTGAATATACAGATGTAATTAATTTGCAGCAGTATACAGGGTCGATTGCACAGCTATATGAAGATGGGATCCTTGTTGATATTGCAGAGTATCTGGACTATATGCCTAATCTTAAAAACCTGATCGAAACTGATGAAGATTTTGCGCGGAGTATCTACGATGATGAGGGAAGAATCTTAGGGCTGATTGATTATGGTTTGTCAGATACTGTAACGTGGGGAGGTCTTGTATACCGCCGCGACATTCTGGATACTATGACCGGAGGGAATATTGCATTTCCCAGCGGGAATGATACACCGACCACGATTGAAGACTGGGATTACATGCTGCCGTTATATAAGGAGTATTTTGAAAATTCAGGTATGATGGAATATGCCCCGTTGATCATTCCTGCCAATGGAATCTTTTATTATGGAGAATTGCAGTCTGGTTTTGACTGTTACCATTATTATTATGCTGAGGATGATAAAGTAAAATATGGTATTACGGAAGATGGATTTTATAACTACCTGGCAAAGCTGAATGAATGGTATGAGGCAGGATATATTTATAAGGACTTCGCCAGCCGTACCAGTGATCCGTTTTATGTACCAAATACAGCACTGACTTATGGCGGTGCCGCAGGGATATGGTATGGGACACAGGGACAGTTGGCAGATCAGATGTCTATGGCAGGTCTGGAATTTGATGTACAGCCTTTAAGCACACCACTGGATACGGAGAATGGCGCATCAGGAAAGGATGTGGTTTTTCGTGCCACAAGCAGATATGGATTTGGAGGTGCCGGAGTTACTACCGTTTGTGAAAACATTCCAAAGCTTCTTTCGGTTCTGGATTATCTATATTCCGTAGAAGGAGGACGGCTTCGTTCCTACGGCCTTACGGCAGAACAGATTCCGGCGGATTATACAATATATGACAGCATGGGTCTGGAGGATGGAAGCTATTGGTTTGAAGGGGATAAGTTTATGTGGAATCCCAATACTGCACCGGGAGGCGGAACAGTAGAGCAAAAGAATTTTTGTGGTTACAGGATGTCAGGTTTGGGAATGAATGATGATCTCTATTTGTTAAAGGATTATCTGGCAGAGGCTGATGAGGTCTGGACTGCCTATGATTCCGTAAGTACAAAAACCCTGTTACCGGATGCACTTTCTTATCCTGCAAATGAGGAATCAACCATGAAGAATAATGACGTAAGCCTTACGGATTATATCAATGCTACGGTACCTAAGTTCATCATGGGTACCATGGAGCTGAATGAGAGTACCTGGGAGGAATTTAAAGGGCAGATCACTGCATATGGGATTGAAGAGAATCTGAGGATTCAGCAGGAAGCATATGACCGTTATTTGAGCCGTTAAGTCATTCTAATGATATTAAATAAGGAGACGGTCGTAATGAAAATCACACGCTGCCAGGTAAACCATCTGATAAACCCATTGGGATACGAGCTAGGGAAACCGGTGTTTTCGTATGTGGTGGAAGAGGTAAAAGGGAAGATACAGACAGATGCAAGGATCTGCGTATCCAGGTCTGCTGCTATGGAAAGCCAGGTTTTTGACACAGGTTTTATAAACATTGACAGCCTTGCCTATAAGGCAGACATGCTGCTGCTGCCAAGGACCCGCTATTACTGGACGGTTACAGTACACACCGATGCTGGGGAGGAAGTCACAAGCGAGGTAAACTGGTTTGAAACAGCAAAACAGGACGAGACATGGGCAGGTAAATGGATTACCTGTGACAGTAAGGAGCCGCGCCATCCGATTTTTACGAAAGAACTACCGATTACAAAAGAAGTGGCAGCAGCACGGTTATACATATGTGGGCTGGGGCTTTATGAAGCATATTTAAACAGCGAAAAAATCGGAACCGAATATATGACACCCTATGCCAACAATTACAACCGTTGGCTGCAATACCAGACTTATGACATAACGGATCAGCTTGCAAAGGGAGGCAGGCTTGCAGTGCTGCTTGGCAATGGCTGGTACCGTGGGCGATTTGGTTTTAACATGGAATCAAACGGAAAACCGTTTTATTCAGATACGCTAAAGCTGATTGCCGAAGTTCGTGTCCTATATGCAGATGGAAGTGAGGACATTTTTGGAACTGATGAAAGCTGGGAGGTTACATGTTCACAGATTACATTCTCCAATATTTACGATGGGGAGGCGGCTGATGCCACACTGCCGGAAACGGATGCCATACCGGCGCAGCTTTGTGAAGAGGTGCTTGCACCATTGGCGGCCAGGTACTCTACGCCGGTAACTGTGCATGAGGAGCTGTCGGCTTCCCGCTTTATCCATACACCGGCAGGCGAGACTGTGCTTGACATCGGACAGAACCTTGCGGGAACATTTCGCTTAAAGGTGCATGAACCAAAAGGCACGGTGATACACCTGCAATTTGGTGAGATCCTGCAGGAGGGAAACTTCTACCGTGATAATTTACGCACGGCAAAGGCAGAATATATATGGGTTTCGGACGGTAAGGCACATACC
>Ga0153940_1000792_pt1 | contig 15019 bp, 15 predicted proteins | sample TSNJ024MetaG_FD_104736 | JGI IMG/M metagenome (GOLD analysis project Ga0153940, IMG submission 104736) | Attine ant fungus gardens microbial communities from New Jersey, USA - TSNJ024 MetaG | ecosystem: Host-associated > Fungi > Mycelium > Unclassified | place: USA: New Jersey, Brendan T. Byrne...
GAAGAGCCTCTATCTTGTCGTCGCATCGCGATTCCGGCCTCGTCCCGCAGGCGGGGCACCCAATCCGTAAAGCGGAGGTGTAGAGCAAAATGCGGTAGTTGCTATACCCGGCTGATAATCCGGCTAAAGGTGATTCCGTATTATTTTGCTCCACCGAAGCTGCGGTTTTGGATCGCCGGGGAATCGAGCGCTAGCCTTTTGGTTCGTTTTGGGCAATGCCAAAATGAACATTCAGGCGGAACGAAGTGTAGTCAATAAAAAAAACGAACAATGTTATACGAAAATAATCGTATTCAAATACTGGCTGACATTATTTTCAAAAATAAGAGATATTTCTGAAAAAACGTATCTTTGCACTCTTGATTTTAATGGAAAGAATAAGTGGAAGATATACATATACTTGATTTAAAAGAATTCTTGGATAAGAAAGTAGCGCAATACAATACTCCCGGATTTATAGCTAACGACCCTGTTTGCATTCCTCATAGCTTCACGTCGAAACAGGATAAGGAAATTATGGGATTTTTTGCATCCATATTTGCCTGGGGGCAACGCAAAACAATTATTAATAAATGCAGGGAGCTGGCTCAGCGAATGGATAACAGCCCCTATGAATTTATTATGCAACATAAAGACTCCGATCTGAAGAAAGTATTGGAGTTTAAGCACCGCACATTTAATGATACCGACTTGTTATATTGTATTCATTTTATGAAGCGGCATTATTCTGAATATAATAGCTTTGAAGATGCATTCTTTCCGGACGAAAATATGACCGTTGAAGCCGCGCTCAACTATTTCGAAACATATTTTTTCTCTCACCCCGATGCCCCTCAGCGTACTCGTAAGCATATACCTTCACCTGCCCGTAAGTCGGCATGTAAGCGTCTCAATATGTACTTGCGCTGGATGGTGCGTAGCGATAATAATGGAGTAGACTTCGGATTATGGAAAAAAGTTAAGCCCAAAAAATTGATTTGCCCGCTTGATCTGCATGTGGAACGTACTGCCCGCAAGTTGGGCTTGCTGCATCGCGAGAAGCCGGATTGGCAGGCAGCATCGGAGCTGACCGGCAATCTCAGGTTGCTGGATGCAACAGATCCTGTGAAATATGATTTTGCCCTTTTTGGGATTTCTATCGAAGAAAAATGTATTATCGAAAGGACTTAGAGCCTGTTTCAATTTTATATGAATACTTTATTATAATACTATTTTCGTTCATTTTCAGTCTCTTTTTATCCGATTTTCCCCTTTTTTCAGCTTGAATAGCCCGCTATTCGCACTTCAAAAAAGAAAAAATCATTCTAAAAATAGTTCTGAAAATCTGAACGAATAAAATTTAGACAGGCTCATAACAAATGCACATAATTTACGTTTTATATATGGTAGGTTATTTTTTTCGTATATTTGCAACGTGTAAGTTTGCATAGAAAGAAAGGAAATGGGAAAGTTATACATCATACCTACACCCGTAGGCAATCTTGAGGATATGACGTTCAGAGCCGTGCGACTACTGAAGGACGCTGCGCTTATACTGGCTGAAGATACACGTACTACAGGTATCCTCTTAAAGCATTTCGATATACAGAACAAAATGCAATCTTATCATAAATTCAACGAACATAAAGCGGTCTCACATATCGTGGACAGACTCAATGCAGGAGAAGATATTGCATTGGTATCCGACGCGGGTACGCCCGGTATATCCGATCCGGGGTTTCTGGTTGTGAGGGAATGTGTCAAGGCTGGCATAGATGTCGAATGTTTGCCGGGTGCCACGGCTTTCGTTCCGGCACTGGTATCTTCGGGCATCCCATGCGACAGATTCTGTTTCGAAGGATTTCTGCCACAAAAGAAAGGACGTATGACCCGTCTGAAAATTCTGGCAGAGGAAACCCGTACTATTGTGTTTTACGAGTCTCCCCACAGGGTATTAAAAACGCTGACCCAATTGGCCGAATACATGGGAGAAGACAGGTATGCCGCTACTTGCCGCGAGATATCGAAGGTATATGAGGAGACATGCCGTGGAACATTGGCGGAACTAATATCTCACTTTTCGGTGAACGAACCACGTGGTGAGTTTGTTATAGTCCTGTCCGGTAAAAATGGATGAATAAATTCGATAATAAAACTAACAAGTTAAATATTTGTATATGAAAAAATTATTTGTAGGATGCTTTTGTTTATTAGCTTTAGCGTCATGTAACGTAAAAAATTCGGATGAATATAAGGCTTTACAGGCCCAACGGGACTCCTTGTTGCAGGTTAGTGCTCAGGGAAATACTGAACTGGCTGAAATGAACAGCCTGATAAACGATGTGGAGGAAAATTTCAGACAGATAAGGGAAGCCGAAAAATATCTGACTATAGAATCCAAATCGAAAGGTGAAATGTCGAATGACACTAAAACCCGTGTCAAAGACAATTTTGAAATGATAAACGAAATTCTGAAAAAGAATAAAGCGGATATCGATAAGTTGAACCAACGTTTGAAGAGTAATTCGGGACAGATGTCAGGTTTGAAATCTACTATCGAGCGTCTGAATGCGGAATTGACTGAAAGAGCAAACACAATATCCGAGTTGCAGTCGTCTCTTGCTACACGCGATGCCCAGATTGCTTCATTGCAGACTGATGTGAAGTCATTGACGGAAAATGTGGATAACTTATCTACCCAGACAGCGGAACAGGCTTCTAAGATCAAAGAGCAGGACAAGGAATTAAATACTGCTTATTATATGTTTGGTACTTCAAAAGAACTGAAAGAAGCTAAAGTTGTAACCGGAGGCTTCCTTGCATCAAACAAAATCCTGAACGAAGGTATTGAAAAAAGTAAGTTTATAAAGATTGATATACGTGATACTAAAAGTATCCCTGTATATGACAAGAAAGCTAAACTTTTGTCAGACCATCCGAAAGACAGCTATACACTGGATAAAGATGCAAGCGGTAAAGTGGTTATTAAAGTGACAGATTATAAGAGATTCTGGAGCCTGACTAAATTTCTCGTTGTTGAGGTAGGATAATATCAGAATTTATAGATATAGCATCAGGCCGGTACTTTATTCGTATCGGCTTTTTGTTTTTTAGAGGGATATATTTATCTATGTATTTAGCGGATAGCCTTTAGCTGTCAGCTGATAGTTCTTTGAAAAGTTGAAAAGATCCTCTGGGTTAAGTTCTGAATTCTACTATCCTCTTTGTCATGTTGAATAGCGTGAAACATCTCGTTTCTCAGAGTCGGGATTCTTCACTTCGTTCAGAAACAACGTTCGGCAGAGCGAAGCGGAGCCAATGACAGCAGAAAATAACATACCAAAGTGGAGAATTTAACAGTCCTACTCCGGAGGAGGAAAGAATTAAAAATCTGAAAAGGCTGTTACTTTTGTTACTTTTTGGAAAGCTGTAGGGGCGAAAAATTTGTTACGTTTGTTACTTTTTAACAATATGTGGTTAATAAATGCAAAAATAGTGAAGGATGATAAATTGTGAATCGGCTTCATACCTTATAACTTAATAAGAGAACGATTGATTGTTCATTTTTAATTATTAATTGATTTCTGTTACTTTCGTTACTTTTTAACTGTATATAGTTAATAGAAGTGAAAAATAAAAAGTAAAGACTTGAAAAATGAAAAATATTTTTTGTGCCTTAGCGTCTTTGCGAGAGTATATTGTTAACTGATAACTGTTGACTGATAACTGAAAAAACTCTTACCTTTGCCGCATGAAAACGATTCTCACAACTCTTAACGCTAAGTATATCCATACTTCATTGGCTCTTCGTTGGCTTTATGTGGCTAACAAAGACCGCTTTGATATTTCATTTAAAGAATATACCATTAAAGAGCAAGTGGAAAAGGTTGCGAGAGAACTATTAGATAGCGCCTGCGATATAATAGGTATAAGTGTTTATATCTGGAATGTAGAGCAGACGAGAGAATTGATTTCGTTACTAAAAACAGAAAAGCCGGAGCTAACTATTATTCTGGGAGGGCCGGAAGTAATGTATGAGCCGGACTTTTTCCTTCATAACTGGGATATCGACTATGTGATAGGAGGTGAGGGAGAGTTTGTTCTGGGTGAATTATTAACTGCGATTGAGGAGGGATATGCCGTTGAGATAAAGGGAGTGTCATCCTGCGAACATATCAGTAAAGTAATTGTACAGGCCGACTTGGAAAAACTTGCATCTTTACCTTCGCCATACATGTTGGAAGAGGACAGGGAAGATATGAAAAACAGGCTTGTGTATTTCGAAACATCCCGCGGATGCCCTTATCAGTGCCAGTATTGCCTGTCTTCTCTTGAGAAAGGTGTACGCTACTATCCTAAAGAATATATTCTGGAGAATCTGGGGTATATGATAGATAACGGTGCTAAGCAAATCAAGTTCCTCGACCGTACTTTCAATCTGAATAAGGAGCATACACATACTGTATTCGATTTTCTGATTAAGAATTACCGTCCGAATCTCAGTTGCCAGTTTGAGGTATATGCCGATTTACTAAAAGATGAAACGATTGACTATCTGAATACTAATCTGTCAAAGGATTTCTTCCGTTTCGAAATAGGTATTCAGTCCACATATGAGCCTACGAATATTGCAGTAAGGCGCAGACAGGACTTTCCGCTGTTGGCAGGCAATGTAAAGAAAATAATGGATGGAGGTAAAATAGACCTGCATCTGGATCTGATAGCCGGACTGCCCTATGAAACATTGGAGCGTTTTATAAAATCGTTCAATGATGTATTTTCTTTAGGGGCAAAAGAAGTACAGCTCGGCTTTCTGAAAATGTTGCGGGGTACGAACCTGAGGAAACAGGCCTCGCAATATGGCTACGAATACGATATGCAGGCACCTTACGAAATAGAGTGCAATGCAGATATCTCAAGACAGGAACTTGACCGTATACATGAAGCAGAGCACGCATTGGAGAAATTCTGGAACAGCGGACGGTTTCCCCGTACGATGAATGAGTTGTTCGGGACTTATTATCAGGGGCGTTACTTTGAATTATTCGACGAAATAGGGCAGTACTACAAGGTGCATAATCTGCCTCACCGTGGCTATCAGTTGGAGGACTTGTTCCGCTATCTGCACAGTTTCCTGTTATCGAAAGATATTGACTTGTTCGAATGTTTACGGACAGATTACTATAATAACTTTACCCGCAGGCCACAAGGCTTTTGGACGGATGTGATGGATAAGAAACAGCGGAAGCAACTATTGTATCAGATAGGGCAGGATAGAGGTTTCCTGTCGAAGTACAGGCTTAACCGTAAAATTATAGAAAAACAGACGGCGGTTGACTATATATCCGGCAATGAGTACCGGCTTACTGTATTTATTGATGATAAACGTCTGTCGATACCATATTCTGTGCAAGGTGAGTAATAAAAAGCAACCCCTTCGGGGAATTGCGTTATGTTTATGATATGCAATTTATAATGCTTTATATATTGGGGTGCTTAAACTAAAAGATAAGATGTGATCGTGGCTGTTTCTCAAATATTTACTAAATTGGCAGACAATTGGACCAGGTAGTTCAGTAACTATTAAGTATGAAACATTTTATATACATATTAATTTTATCTCTTATGGCTGGATGCACAAGTGTTTCCTCTGACAAAGAGGATATTAAAGCTACAATCATAGCTTTGGAAAAACATGCATTAGAACTGTGGAATAATGGAAACCCTGATGGGTTTATAGAGTTGTCTTCTGATGATGTTGTTTATTTCGACCCGGCTTTCGAGAATAAACTTGAAGGAAAGAAAGCCCTCGAAGAATATTATAATACCATCAGGGGAAAGATTAAAATCGACTTGTATAAAATGATCGATCCGGTTGTACAGGTATCAGCAGATACTGCCGTCCTGACATATGATTATGAAGCTCATAGAGACGGTCAGGTATTCAGGATGCATTGTACGGAGGTCTATAAATCAGATTCGTCGGGCCAGTGGAAAATTATACACACTCATTGGTCTTTTGCCCAGCTTTATAAGTAGCGGATCAGCCTTCTTTCAATATCCTGTAATATGCAGGCCAATTATTATATAGTGCCTCCATCGAAGGCAATACTATATCGGCTCCGGCCTCAACCAATACTTTATCGGACATTGGCCCCGTATTGACGGCAATCGTAAAAATTCCGGCGGCAACAGCCGCTTCCACGCCGCGGGGTGCATTCTCAATGACTATAGCTTGGTTCGGGGTTAATGCGCCACCTTTTTTCAGCCCCATCAGGTAGGGCTCAGGATGCGGCTTACCGTGCTTAACGTCAAAGGCAGTTACCATCTTGTCTTTAGCAAACAGTCCGGGAAAGTTATGCCCCAGCTTATTGATGAGCGTAGGCTGTCCCGATCCGGTGACAAGGACAGGTGTAAGACCGTCTTCGTTTACTTTCTTAACAAAGTCGTAGGCAAAAGGAATAAGCGCGCCATCGTTATATTTTGTGAAGAGTTCCGTTTTGCGTTTATATATGCTATCTGTTTCTTGCTTAGTGGCATCCCTCCCTTTTTCCCTGTTCATCAGGTGATTAATGGTCTTGCCACCGACCATGCCTTCATACAGGTAAAATTCTTCGGGAGTACTGGGGATATTGAATTCATCCATTGTCTCCTTCCACGATTTGGCATGCCATTTCATGGAATCGTAAAGAACCCCGTCCATGTCGAATAGTACGGCTTTGAGATCGAAACGGGTATAATTGTGTTTGTTGAGATACTCTTTAAATATAGCTTCCATTATGAATGTTTGATTTTGAATCAATTATGTTAATGATATGAATGTAGAATTACCTGCGCATACGGCGGCAAATCTTCCTTTTCTTCCATTGTATATAAGGTACCAGCAGCCAATTATGTTTGATGTCGTCAGCGCTGCGAACAATTTTCCAAGACTCTTTGTTGCCAGTCGTTTTAGACTTATAGTAACGTTGTTCGAGCAGGAAAGCCATTCTTTGGTGAAGGCTCAGCGGAGGTTTTTCTCCTTTATTCTTGCAGAAGGTGTTCATCCAGTTGAAAAAACTGACAAGGGCACGGAACATTTTTATATTTACCGGCTTTGAATCTGTTGCTGCAGATACGTTCTTGCCGCTATTCCGCCATTGTACATAAGTCTGTCCGATTGTATTAATACCTTTTTCATATGCACAGCTGATTACTGTAGCGTTATCGGAGCACATTGCGAGCTCGAAGGGTATAAAGCCACCCGTTTTTCTGAAATGAGATAATCGGAACACAAATTCCGGCATGCGTGCATCAATCTTATAAGTATATAAGAGTTTGAAAAAGTCTAATGCGGGCAGATGTTTTGGGTATGCAGTAGGGGTGCTTAATAAGTTACCATCTGCATCTATTATCTTGAGATTGAAGTGGTGGACATTATAATTGGTACTTTGTATTTCTTGCCGGAGAAGCCTGATACAATCAGGGTCTAAAATATCATCGTCCGAAAAAAGAATAAACCAGTCTTCGTTTTCCGTCATATTCAGACACCTGTTCCAATGCGCGACAAGATCTTTTCCTCCAAGATTTTCATCGAATCTGTTATATACGAGATTTAATTTATCTATATATCGCCGGACGATTTCGAAAAGATTATCAGGACTGTTATCGTCTCCGATATAAACTTTGAAATTCTTATCTGTTTGCTTTACCAGCGAGTCGAGGGTCGTCGGTAAATATTCAGATTTATATGCAGGTATTATTATTGCAATATTATATTGGGATTCGATCTCTTTCATTTAAGTTATATCTGAGGCAAATATTAGTTGCTGATTACTTCGGCTGATATTGCACCGGTTGCCGGAAAATACGCAAAATATATACAAATATACGCTTAATCTTTGATAAAACCCAAACTGTATAAATGTCACAAAATATCAAAAAAGGAATCTTTTTATTTGTATTTCCGAAAAAATGGAATAACTTTGTCAATCGAAAAATGAAACTTATGTTGATGCATAGTAATATTATTATTAGTTCACTCATTATCCTCTGGAGAAATTTAGGGTGAGCATTGCTATGTAGAAAATAATATAAAGAAAAAACAGGGCCTTTCTCACTCTTCAGTAGATGAGAAAGGCTTTTTTTATGTAAAACAAACAGTATACTAAATCAATTAGAAAAGTTATGGACAAGTTATTTATTTTTGACACCACATTGAGAGATGGAGAGCAAGTACCGGGTTGCCAGTTGAATACTATCGAGAAAATCGAAGTAGCCAGAGCCCTCGAGTCGCTCGGTGTTGATGTTATCGAAGCCGGATTTCCTGTATCCAGCCCAGGTGATTTCAATTCGGTAGTGGAAATATCTAAAGCCGTAACCTGGCCTACTATATGTGCTCTTACGCGTGCCGTGGAAAAAGATATTGAAGTAGCAGCCGAAGCTTTGAAGTATGCTAAGAAAAAGCGGATACATACAGGTATAGGTACATCGGAGTACCATATTAAATATAAATTCAACTCTACTCAGGACGATATACTTGAACGTGCAGCCGCATGTGTAAAATATGCGAAACGTTTTGTAGAAGACGTGGAGTTTTATGCCGAAGATGCGGGACGTACCGATAATGCTTATTTGGCAAGGGTAGTGCAGGCCGTAGTAAATGCAGGAGCCACGGTTGTCAATATTCCCGATACTACAGGTTATTGTCTGCCTACTGAATACGGGGCAAAAATCAAATACCTGATAGATCATGTGGATATGAAGAATGCAATTCTGTCTACACATTGCCATCAGGATTTAGGCATGGCTACAGCCAATTCCATAATGGGGGTGCTTAACGGAGCGCGTCAGGTAGAGGTGACAATCAATGGTATCGGAGAACGTGCCGGAAATACTTCACTTGAAGAAGTTGTGATGGCTATCAGAAGCCATAAAGAATTGAACATTGAAACGAATATCAATACTCAGAAGATATATCCTACAAGCCGTCTTATCTCTAATCTGATGAATATGCCTGTACAGCCGAATAAGGCGATTGTGGGGCGTAATGCTTTTGCTCACTCGTCGGGTATTCATCAGGATGGTGTGTTGAAACATCTTTCTACATACGAGATTATAGATCCTAAGGATGTGGGTATCGATGATAATGCAATCGTACTGACTGCGCGCAGCGGGCGTGCAGCTCTGAAAAACAGATTAAATTTGCTGGGTATTGAAGTCGATGACGATCAGTTGGCAGAACTGTACCAACGCTTTCTGGATCTGGCCGACCGAAAGAAAGACATAACCGATGAAGACGTATTGATTCTGGCCGGGAAAGAAACGGATAAGATGCGGCGTATCAAACTGGATTACCTGCAAGTATTATCAGGCCTTGGAGTGCGTAACGTGGCCAATGTAGGTCTGGATATCGCAGGTGAAAAATTTGAAGCATCAGCTTCAGGTAACGGCCCTGTAGATGCAGCTATCAAGGCTATAAAGCAAATAATCCGTCGTCAGACTGTAATTGAAGAATTCCTTATTCAGGCTATAAACCGGGGAAGCGATGATATAGGTAAAGTGCATATGCAGGTAGAGCACGAAGGTGTGAACTATTACGGATTCTCTGCAAATACTGATATTGTGGCAGCATCGGCAGAAGCCTTTATTAATGCAGTGAATAAATTTGTAAAATAATCAACATAATAGATTCAATAGAAAATATGAAAACTTTATTCGACAAAATCTGGGATGCGCACGTCGTATCTTCTGTAGAAAACGGGCCAACGCAGTTATATATCGACCGTCACTTCTGTCACGAAGTGACAAGTCCTCAGGCTTTCAATGGATTGCGTGCAAGAGGATTGTCTGTGTTTCGTCCAGATAAAACAACTATAACAGCCGACCATAATACGCCGACTATCGATCAGGATAAACCGGTAAAAGATCCTGTATCTAAGAACCAGTTGGATACGCTTTCTAAAAATGCAAAGGAATTCGGTATAGATATGTATTATCCTTTGGGGCACCAGAAAAACGGAGTTGTACACATCATCGGTCCTGAAAACGGATTTACTCAACCGGGTATGACTATCGTTTGTGGGGATAGCCACACATCTACTCACGGCGCTTTCGGTGCTATCGCCTTCGGTATAGGAACCAGCGAAGTGGAAATGGTATTGGCTTCACAGTGTGTATTGCAGACTCGTCCTAAAACAATGCGTATCACATTCAATGGGAAACTGGGCGAAGGCGTTATTGCAAAAGACTTAGCTCTTTACATGATTTCGAAACTGACAACAGGTGGCGCTACAGGCTATTTCGTTGAATATGCAGGTGAAGCTATCCGCAATATGTCGATGGAAGAACGCATGACCCTTTGCAACCTGAGTATAGAGATGGGTGCCCGTGGCGGACTTGTCGCTCCGGACGAAACGACTTTTGCTTACGTAAAAGGTCGCGAATTTGCGCCGAAAGGTGAGGATTGGGACAAGGCGCTGGCATACTGGAAAACATTGAATACTGATGAAGGTGCCAAGTTCGACAAGGAACTTACATTCGACGCAGCCGATATTAAACCGATGATTACCTACGGAACAAATCCGGGCATGGGAATGGCTATCGACGGCACAATACCTACACTCGACCAGATAGATGAAGCCGGCCGTATCTCTTTCCAGAAATCAATGGATTATATGGGATTCAAACCGGGAGAGAGAGTGGAAGGCAAGTCTATCGATTATGTATTTCTCGGAAGCTGTACAAATGGACGCATTGAAGATTTTCGTACTTTCGCCAACTTTGTGAAAGGCAAGCAGAAAGCCGACAATGTTATTGCGTGGCTTGTACCGGGCAGCCACAAGGTAGCCGATCAGATAAAGACCGAAGGACTGGATAAAATACTTACAGATGCAGGTTTTGTTCTTCGTCAACCGGGCTGTTCTGCATGTCTTGCTATGAATGATGATAAAGTTCCTGCGGGGAAATATGCAGTATCTACATCGAACCGTAACTTCGAAGGCCGTCAGGGACCGGGTGCACGTACTATTCTTGCAGGGCCATTAGTAGCAGCAGCGGCTGCTATTACTGGTAAAATAACAGATCCGAGAACGTTTTAATGTGCCAATTTTCTAATATGCCAATGTGCCAATGAAAGAAACTGGAAATATAATCATAGATTTGTCTTTCAAATTTGCATTAGATATAATTGCTTTCTGCGAAACATTGGAGATTGGAAGGAAATTTGTAATAGCCAATCAACTGTTAAGAAGCGGCACTTCAATCGGAGCGAATGTAAGAGAAGCTCAAAATTGTGAAAGTAAAGCTGATTTTATTCATAAAGTCAAGATAGCCGCTAAAGAAGCTGAAGAAGTTGAGTATTGGTTAGAGTTATGTAAATATTCGGAGAATTACCCATTCAACGAAAAATTATTAGAAGACATTAAAACATTACAGAAAATAATTAACAAGATTATAAATACGTCCAAAAGCAGATAATTGGCACATCGGCACATTATCTCATTGGCACATTTGAAAATACAATGGAAAAATTTCAAACACTTACATCGACATACGTTCCACTACCTATCGAAAATGTGGACACTGACCAGATTATCCCTGCACGCTTTCTGAAAGCGACAGACAAAGAGGGATTCGGAAATAATCTGTTTGCAGACTGGCGTTATAACAAAGACGGAAGTCCGAAAACCGATTTCGTACTTAACAATCCTACTTATAGTGGGCAAATCCTTGTTGCCGGAAAAAACTTCGGTAGTGGTTCCAGCCGTGAACACGCTGCATGGGCAGTCGCCGGATATGGTTTCAGAGCAGTAGTATCGAGCTTTTTTGCCGATATTTTCAGGAATAACTCATTGAATAATGGTGTACTTCCCGTAGTGGTTACACCTGAGTTTCTGGCAGAAATATTCGCTAGCGTAAATGCTGATCCAAAAGCCACTTTGACTATTGATCTGGAAAAACAAACGATAATAAATAACGCGACTGGAAAATCGGAAAGTTTTGAGATCAATCCTTATAAAAAGGAATGTTTGCTGAAAGGACTGGACGATATAGACTATCTGCTCTCTAAAAAAGAGGTGACGGAGGAGTATGAGGAGCAATCAATGTTCTAATTAAATAATATGCCGATGTGCCAATATTTTCGATACTCATTGGCACATTGGCACATTATTCACATTGGCATATTACAGTTATGATAGAAATAATGGATACTACCCTGAGAGATGGGGAACAGACGTCTACCGTCTCGTTTTCGGCTCAGGAGAAGATGAGTATAGCACATTTGCTTCTTGTCGATCTGGGGGTTAACCGTATTGAAGTAGCCTCAGCACGGGTTTCGAATGGAGAATTTGAAACTGTAAAGAAGATTGCTTTATGGGCAAAAGCAACCGGGCATATTGATAAGATTGAAATACTCGGCTTTATAGATAAGGGCGCGTCTATCAACTGGATTAAAGACGCAGGTTGCCGGACTATCAATCTCTTGACAAAGGGATCGTACAAACACGTAACCGAGCAATTGAGAAAAACTCCGGAACAACATCTGGAGGATATCAGATACGAAGTCGAGCTTGCTGAGAAGATGGGTATAACCGTAAATGTTTATCTGGAAGACTGGTCGAACGGGATAATGAACTCTGAAGACTATGTGTATTTTATGATGGACGGAATGAAAGATTTACCTATCAGACGGTTTATGCTTCCCGATACCTTAGGTGTTCTCAACCCTCATAGTGTATGGCGTTGTTGCCGCCGGATGATAAACCGTTATCCGAATCTGCATTTCGATTTTCATGCGCACAACGATTATGATTTGGCCGTAGCTAATACAATGGTAGCGGCCGAAGTGGGAGTAAAAGGTGTGCATGTTACAATGAACGGGTTGGGCGAACGTGCCGGAAATGCATCGTTGTCCAGTGTGATTGCCGTATTCCATGACCAGTTGAAACTGGAAACTTCTATAAAAGAGGATAAGCTGAATAAGGTAAGCCGTGTAGTGGAAAGTTATTCGGGAATAAATATCGCAGCTAATCAGCCGATTGTAGGAGACAATGTATTTACACAATGTGCCGGGATACATGCCGATGGCGACAATAAGAATAACCTTTATTATAATGACCTGTTCCCGGAACGCTTCGGGCGTGTACGGGAGTATGCATTAGGTAAGCTGTCTGGTAAGTCCAATATCCGTAAAAATATCGAAGCGCTTGGTATAGAGCTCGATGAGGAGGATATGATGAAGGTAACCAACCGTGTTATCGAATTGGGTGATAAGAAAGAAATCATAACACAGGACGACCTGCCATACATTATTTCTGATGTATTGAAGAACAATGAGAAGGAAAAACGGATAAAAATCCTTTCCTTTGCATTCCTTCTCACCAAAGGTTTGCGCCCGACTGCTACTGTACGTATCGAAATCGACGGACAGGAGCATGAATGGACTGCACCCGGAGACGGACAGTATCATGCCTTCTCAAAAGCATTGTGGAAGATATATTCACGTCTGAATAAGCCGACTCCTACGTTGACTAACTATGCGGTATATATTCCGCCGGGAGGACGTACCGACGCATTGGTGCAAACTGTAATTACCTGGGAGTTTAACGGGAAGAGCTTCAAGACCAGGGGACTCGACGCCGACCAGACAGAGGCGGCTGTAAAAGCTACAGAGAAGATGTTGAACATGATAGAGGATATGTAACAAATATGAAAATTAATTAATGTGCTAATATGCGAATGTGCCAATGGTGCAAAGCGATAGATAAGCAGAGAGAGTAGTATATTAGTAACTTGTTATTTAGAAAAGAAAAAATATATAGAACAATAAAAAAATATATAATGAAATTAAACATCGCAGTACTTCCCGGCGACGGGATCGGACCCGAAATTATCGGGCAGGCTTTGAGAGTGACAGAAGCCATTTGTGAAAAATTCGGGCATGAGCTTAGTTATGAATATGGGGTAGTGGGTGCAACCGCTATCGATCAGGTTGGCAATCCTTATCCGGATGGAACGCATGAGTTGTGTATGTCGTCCGATGCCGTACTCTTCGGAGCTATAGGCGATCCTAAATATGACAATAACCCATCGGCCAAAGTACGTCCCGAACAAGGGCTACTGGCTATGCGCAAGAAACTGGGATTATATGCAAATATCCGTCCGGTTTCTACTTTTCCGTCTTTGATACACAAATCTCCGTTGCGCGCCGACTTAGTAGACGGAGCTGATTTTATGTGTATCCGCGAACTTACCGGAGGACTTTATTTCGGACGTCCGCAAGGCCGTAGCGAAGATGGGGATACTGCATACGATACATGTGTATATACGCGTGAGGAGGTAGAGCGCATTCTCCACCTTTCTTACAAATATGCCCGTATGCGCCGCAAGAAGGTGACTGTAGTAGACAAGGCGAATGTGCTTTGTACTTCCCGCTTATGGAGACAGGTTGCGCAAGAGATAGAAAAACAATATCCGGATGTGGAAACCGAATATATGTTTGTGGACAATGCCGCTATGCAGATTATCCAATGGCCGAAACGCTTCGATGTACTTGTAACCGAAAATCTTTTCGGAGATATCCTTACCGACGAGGCATCTGTTATTACAGGCTCACTGGGTATGCTGCCGTCGGCATCTATAGGTATCCATACATCTGTATTCGAACCTATACACGGGTCGTATCCGCAGGCAGCAGGTAAGAATATAGCTAACCCGCTGGCAACAATATTATCGGCGGCACTGATGTTTGAATATGCTTTCGATTTGCATGAAGAAGGCGCGCTTATCCGTCAGGCTGTGGCCGCTTCGATGGATGCGGGTGTTGTTACTGAGGATATAGCTTCTAAAGACGGAGAAAAACATTCTACATCTGAAGTCGGTGACTGGATTGTGGATTATGTGAAGAAGTAAATCTTGTATCAGATTATATAAAAAGAGGGTGTGTCAAAAGGGGAACAGTACTATCAATGTGCTATCCTCTTTGTCATCCTGAGTGTAACGAAGGATCTCGACCCAGAGAAACGAGATGTTTCACTCCGTTCAACATGACAAAAAGAAA
>Ga0153940_1000798_pt1 | contig 14982 bp, 10 predicted proteins | sample TSNJ024MetaG_FD_104736 | JGI IMG/M metagenome (GOLD analysis project Ga0153940, IMG submission 104736) | Attine ant fungus gardens microbial communities from New Jersey, USA - TSNJ024 MetaG | ecosystem: Host-associated > Fungi > Mycelium > Unclassified | place: USA: New Jersey, Brendan T. Byrne...
AGCACCGCCGAAAGAGCCGGTAACCGCTCAGATTTCGGGGATTGAGATCATGGATCTGGAGGATGGTGTGCAGGTACTCTGGAAGGCTGGTATTTACGCGGAGAGCGGGATGGGCTGCACGGGTCCGATCATCCTGGTATCAGAAGCCAATTGCGAAAAAGCAGAAGCAGAGCTTAAAAAAACAGGTTATATTAATTAAATAATTTAAGAAGGGGGGCGTTGCACGAACAAGTGTTCCCAGCTCCCTTTCTTGAAAGTATCCTGAATTCCGTTAACCGGACTGGCAGCCCGAAAGATCAGGATGCTTTTTTACTTGAAAATGGTATGTTAAAATGTTAGAATGAGACAAATATAAATGGGGAGGTGAGATTTTTTGAATGAACAAAAGAAACGTAATCTGATCCAGCTGGCATGGGCGATTGCCGGTGCCTTTTTATTTGCTGCTGGAATCAATCTGGTCATTACGCCTCTTGGTTTGTATAACGGGGGATTTATGGGTGTTGCCCAGCTTCTGAGGACCTTTCTGGTCGAGTTTTTGAACCTCTCATTTCTCGGTCAGATAGATATTGCCGGGATTATTTACTTCATTATTAACGTTCCGTTATTATATTTGGCATGGAAGCTGATGGGACGCGGATTTTTTATCCGCAGTATTGTGACCATCACTGTACAGACGGCATTTCTGACGGTGATTCCAATACCGAAGACAGCGCCCATTGAAGATGTGCTGACAGCCTGTATTATCGGCGGACTTATTGCCGGGGCCGGCGTAGGAATGATATTGCGGGGCGGAAGCTCCGGCGGCGGGCAGGATATTGTCGGTATGATATGTACGAAAAAGTTCCCCGATTTCAGTGTCGGTAAGATCGGAATTCTGATGAATGTTGCGGTATATGCAGTCTGTGCTTTTATGTTTGATATTCAGATCGTGGTCTATTCAGTCATTTATGCGACTGTTCTGGGACTTGCAACCGATCGGATACATGTTCAGAATATTAACATGAGTGTAATGATCTTTACCAAAAAGCCGGGTATCTCTAAAGCGATTATAGAAAGGATGGGACGCGGCGTGACCAATTGGGACGGACAGGGAGCTTATACCAATGAGACATCCTATATCCTGTATGTGATGATTTCCAAATATGAAGAGAACCGGATTAAGCGGATTGTCCAGGAGATCGATCCCAGTGCTTTTATGATATTCAGTGAAGGCAGCAGAGTGGTTGGAAATTTTAAAAAGCGGTTATTGTAGAAATGATAAATGATAAGGGGCGTTGCAGCTTGCAACAGCCCCATGTTTTTAGGCAAAAGTCAGAGAATCATCGGTCATGGATTCGATAATAGCCAGTGATTCTAAGCGGACGCCGGTTTTACGAATTGCTTTGCCGCCGCACTGGAAGCCCTTTTCAATCACGATTCCAGCTCCCTCAATGGTGGCTCCGGCGTGTTGCACAATGTCGATGAGTCCCATCAATGCACAGCCGTTGGCGAGGAAATCATCGATGATGAGGACATAATCGTCAGCAGTCAGAAATTTCTTCGAAAGGATTACATCGTATATCCGCTTATGCGTAAAGGATTCCACTTTGGTACAATATACATCTCCATCCAGGTTAATGCTCTGACTCTTCTTGGCAAATACGACCGGGACATTAAAGTACTGGGCGGTAAGACAGGCGATGCCGATGCCGGAAGCCTCAATGGTCAGTATTTTAGTAATCGGTGCATCGGCGAAGAGCCGTTTGAACTCCTGGCCGATCTGATTGATCAGATCGATATCCATCTGGTGATTTAAAAAGCTGTCCACTTTCAATACATTCCCCGGCTTTATAACACCGTCCCGAAGAATTCTTTCTTTTAGTAACTCCATAAATAAACCGCCTCCTATGTAATTATAACTGGTCATATGATACCGCAGAATGGGAAGTTTTACAATATGAAAAATCAATTATAACCAAGGATTATTAAAGGTTATTATAGAAAACGATAGGTCTAAAGCTTGATTTGTCGATGATAAACTTGTACACTTTCCTTAGATGATTTATGTCTAAAAAGTAGCGATCATTTGTTTACAGGAGGAGAAAAAGGATGAAAAAGAGAATATGGAGTGTCTTGTTATGTGCAGTCATGATGGTTAGTGTGTTAGCGGGATGTAATGCAAAGCCGGCTGCAGAATCAGGAAGTTCAGATGCTGACACAAGTGCGGAGGGAACCGAACCAGGTGGAATTGCAGCAGAAGATATTAAAGTAGGATTTGTGCATGTTTCAGATGCCAGTGATATGGGATATACTTACAATCATGATCTGGGTACTCAGGAGATGCAGAAGGCATTAGGCTTAAGTGACGATCAGATCATCAACAAGTTCAATGTTCCGGAAAGCTCCGAGTGTGAAACCGCACTCAGAGAATTAGTAGAAGCGGGATGTAATATTATTTTTGCAACCAGTTTCGGTTTTGAAGATTATGTTTTGGAAGTAGCAGCAGACTATCCGGACATTCAGTTCTGCCATGCGACCGGATATCAGGCGGCCAGTTCAGGATTAGCTAATGTGCATAATTATTTTGCATCCATTTATGAAGCGCGTTATCTTGCCGGGATCGCAGCAGGTCTTAAGACCGAAAGCAACAAGCTGGGTTATGTAGCTGCTTTCCCGTTTGCAGAAGTTATCAGTGGATATACCGCATTCTATCTGGGTGCTAAGAGTGTAAATCCGGACGTGGAAATGGAGATTATGTACACTAATTCATGGAACGACCCAACTGTTGAGTCGCAGGTAGCAAAAGCACTGATTGACCGCGGCTGCGATGTGGTTTCCCAGCACTCTGATTCAACCGCTCCGGCGACAACTGCGGAAGAGAATGGTATATGGCAGGTTGGTTATAATAATGATATGATCGATGCAGCACCGAAGGCGTCATTGATCTCAGCCCGTATTGACTGGGGAATTTATGTGACTGAAGCAGTGCAGGCAGTGATCGACGGAACAGAGATTCCGGTCGATTGGTGCAAAGGTCTTGTTGAGGATGCTGTATATCTGTCCCCGCTGAATACTGATATCGCTGCGGAAGGAACTCAGGAAGCGATCGATACGGCAGCTGAAGCATTGAAGGCAGGAGAACTTGATGTATTTGCCGGACCGCTCCACGGCGTCAGCCCGGATGGTGAAGAAGTTACACTCGGAGAAGGTGAACGCTTTGCAGAGCAGGAAGAAGCTTCTGCACCGTCATGGAGCTATATTATTGATGGTTGTACCGTAGTCGAATAAGCGGCTGCGATTAACATAAAAATCTAAGGGACTGTCGCGCAAGGTTATTGCGCAGCAGCCCCTTTTCCCTTTGATTAGGGATACCCTCCCTTGACAATGTACTACACGCCTCAAGCCATCGGTTTTCGCTGATTTACTGCGTTATCGTCAGTCGGCGTACATCCGGTACGCCTCGTTCCTCTGCCTTGTAAATCAGCGAAAACCGATGGCTGAGGTCGAAGAGTTTTGAAGCAACAATTTTTCATTCTACAAGGCACTGGATTGAAGCGTACTGGACGTACGCTGATTGACAGTAACGACGTAGAATGAAAAATTGTTGTTTCAAAACCGTGTAGTACATTGTCAAGGGAGGGTACAATTACTAAAGAGGATGAGAAGAGGAGGGCGAGCCTTGGGTGAGACTACGGATTATGCGATTAAGATGCATAATATCACAAAAACTTTCGGAAAAGTAATAGCTAACAAGGATATCAATCTGGAACTGAAAAAGGGTGAGATATTAGCCCTGCTTGGTGAGAATGGAAGCGGGAAGACCACGCTGATGAACATGCTGTCGGGGATATACTATCCGGATCATGGCGAAATTCATGTGAATGGCGCACCGGTTATGATCAGTTCACCGCGGGATGCATTTGACGCCGGGATCGGAATGATTCACCAGCATTTTAAACTGGTGGATATATTTTCGGCGGCGGAAAATATCGTGCTGGGCCTGGATGGAAAGGTCTCGTTAAGCAGAAAGGTAATCAACAGAGAAGTGGGTGAACTGGCTGCGCGGTACGGATTTGATATTGATCCGTCCAAGAAGATTTATAATATGTCGGTGTCCGAAAAACAAACGGTAGAGATCCTGAAAGTGCTGTATCGCGGCGCGGATATTTTAATCCTGGATGAACCGACAGCGGTGCTGACGCCTCAGGAGACCGGGAAATTATTTGCCGTGCTGCAGAACATGAAGAAGTCTGGTAAATCAATTATTATCATTACTCATAAACTTCACGAAGTATTGTCTATATCCGATCGGGTGGCGATCCTGCGTAAGGGTGAATATATCGGTGTGGTTGATACTGCTAAGACCGATCAGGATCAGCTGACCGAAATGATGGTCGGCCGCAAGGTCAGTCTGGAAATTGAACGGCCCGAGCTGAAACGCGGCCTGGAACGAATTCAGGTGATTGATCTTACCTGCAAGAATGAAGAGGGTGTCAAGGTTTTGGACAATGTCTCATTTTCTGCTTTTGGCGGTGAGATTCTGGGTGTTGCCGGTATTGCCGGCAGTGGTCAGAAAGAGCTCTGCGAAGCAATAGCCGGACTGTATCCGGCGGTTGGCGGGGCGGTACTTTACCGCGATAAGAATAAAGATGAGAAGATTAAAGAAAATCTCCTCGGCTTGAAACCGGATGAAATATCGGCGAAAGGTGTATCCATGGCATTTGTACCGGAAGACCGTTTAGGGATGGGGCTGGTTGCCAATATGGATATGACCGATAATGTCATGCTGCGGAGTTACAAGCAGCACCGGGGGCCTTTGGTGGATCGTAAAGCACCCAGAGAGCTGGCGGAAAAAATGATCGGGGAACTGGAAATCGTAACCCCGGGAGTCGATACTCCGGTGGGCCGGCTTTCCGGCGGAAATGTACAGAAGGTTTTGCTGGGACGGGAAATTGCCAGTTCACCGAATGTGCTGATCGTTGCTTATCCGGTTCGCGGACTGGATATTAATTCCTCTTACCGTATCTATGATCTGCTCAATGAGCAGAAGAAGAAGGGTGTGGCGGTAATATTTATCGGCGAGGATCTGGATGTGCTGATGGAGGTGTCCGACCGGGTGATGGTCCTTTGCGGCGGTAAGGTAAGCGGCATTGTGGACCCCCGGGAAGTTACGAAAGAAGATATTGGTTTGATGATGATACAGGTACGGCAGGATGAGGAGGTGCAGTCATGAACCAAAAACGTGTAAAAGAACCGTTGTTTCGAATGGTCAAGCGGGACGCGATCGCCCCTAAGAAGGCCTGGGGAATCCGTGGCGTTGCCTTTCTTTTGTCCCTGGTCGCCGGCGGATTATTGATCCTGACTTTGGGGCACAATCCGGTATCAGTATATAAATCAATGGTGGTGGGGGCCTGGGGAACCAGTACGGTCCGCTATGAGACGATTAAGATCGCCATTCCTTTGCTGATCACTGCGATTGGGATTTCTTTTGCTTTTAAGATGAAATTCTGGAATATTGGAGCTGAGGGCCAGATTCTGGTTGGTGCGGTTGCAGCCGGTGCTTTCGGACTGTTTACAGCGCACATATTCCCCAAGCTGCCGCTGGTGATATTGATGATGGCAGCCGGGATGATGGCAGGCGGTTTGTACGGCTTACTTCCGGCGGTCTGCAAGGCCAGGTGGGGAACCAACGAAACCCTGTTCACATTGATGTTGAATTATATCGCCCTGGCCTTTGTTAAGTACTTAATGAACGGGCCGTGGAAGGCGGAAGGAAGCAGCTTCCCCAAGATCGGCATGCTGGTTCAGGGAGCCCGGCTGACCAAGGTGTTTGGCGTGCATTGGGGTTGGATATTGGCGTTGGTTTTGGTGGTAGTATCTTTTATCTATTTTAATAAGACCAAACAAGGTTATGAGATTTCTATTGTCGGTGAGAGTAATGAGACTGCCCGTTATGCCGGTATCAGTGTCGGCAGGGTGTTTACCCGGACCATGTTCCTGTCGGGGGCATTGTGCGGATTGGTTGGGATGCTGCAATTTGCCGGTGCCGATTACACGATCACCGAAGGGACTGCCGGTGGTGTCGGCTTTACTGCCATTACGGTGGCCTGGCTGGCGAAAATGAATCCTTATGGCATGTTGGTAGTAGCAGTATTTATTGCGATGCTGGAGCGTGGTGCAAATACGATCCAGACTAATTTTAAAATTCCGGCGTCAGCGGCCGACCTGTTGATCGGTATTATCCTCTTTTTCATGCTGGGATGCGAATTCTTTGTAAACTTTAAATTGATTTCCAAGGGAAAGGAGGAGCAGCATGCTTAGTACATTAAATGGTTTGTTTATTGCGGCAGTACTGGCAGGAACTCCTTTACTGCTGGGAGCACTGGGAGAAATATTAACCGAGAAATCGGGGAATACTAACCTTGGTGTGGAGGGGATGATGTTCATGGGGGCGATCACCGGTCTGGCCGGTTCTTACTATTATGAACAGGCATCTGGCTCACCGAATGGTGTGATATCGGCGCTGATTGCCTTAGCGGTCTCCTTTGCCGCCGGTGTACTGGGTGCTTTGATCTACAGTTTTCTGACCATCTCCCTGCGGGCTAACCAGAACGTGACCGGGTTGACGCTGACCATTTTCGGAACCGGTTTTGGTAATTTTTTTGGCGAATACATCGGTCAGAAAGCAGGCGGCTATGTAGCGGTGGGGGACTCTACCAAGAACGCTTTTTCCTCCATTCACATACCGCTCCTTTCAGATATACCGGTCCTTGGCCCGTTATTATTCCAGTATAACTGGATGGTATATTTTGCGATTGCGATCGCCATTGCCATGACCTGGTTTTTTAACCGTTCGCGTGTAGGGCTTAACCTGCGGTCGGTCGGTGAAGATCCGGCAACCGCTGATGCAGCGGGAATTGATGTGCGGAAATATAAATATGCAGCGACGCTGATCGGCGGCGGCATCTGCGGTATCGGCGGGATGTATATGAGTATGGTGACCACATCCGGCGTATGGGTCCATGGATGTGTCAGCGGATACGGTTGGCTGGCCGTAGCTTTGGTTATTTTCGCGACCTGGAGTCCGGCCAGAGGCATGTTGGTAGCATTGGTGTTCGGCGGTCTGACGATCATGCGCATGTATGTCAGTATTACCGGTCTGCCGGCGCAGATTTATGATATGCTTCCCTATGTGGCGACCATCCTGGTACTCGTGATAACCAGTATGCGGCAGAGCAAAGAGCATGCTCAGCCAAAGAGCTGCGGAACCAATTATTTCCGGGAAGAAAGATAGTTCAGGAGGAAATTCATGCGGACACACAGATATGATTTGTGGCATCAGGGAGAATATGAATATGCCCTGGCATTTGGCTTTCAACCCAATGTGGTGAGTTATCTTCACGAAGATGAAACCATCCGGCCGGCACTGGTCGTTGTACCGGGGGGCGGATATGCGATAGTCTCCCCGACTGAAGCGGGGATTGTAGCGGAAGCGTTTTATGCCCGGGGATATAATGCTTTTGTCCTGACTTATACGACTAATCTGCTGCAAACAGAACCATTAAAAATGCAGCCGATGAAAGATCTGTCCAGGGCGGTGCGGCTGATCCGGAAAAAAGCTGCAGAATTTTGCATCGATCCGAATCGGCTGGCTGTTTGCGGATTCTCGGCCGGAGGACATCTGAGTGCAAGTGTATGTGTACATTATCAGGATGTCAAGGATAATGATCCGGCATATGCCGGTATTTCCAACCGACCGGATGCGGCGATATTATCTTATCCTGTCATTACGGCGGGTGATTACAAGCATAGTCAGTCATTCCGCTGTCTGGTTGGACTTGATGCACCCCAGTCGGAAGTGGATTATATGTCGGTAGAGAGGCATGTGACAAAGGACACGCCGCCCTGTTTCGTGTGGCAGACAGCAGAAGATGAAAGTGTTTCGGTGGAAAACAGTTACCTGTATGCTGAAGCCTGCAGGCGAAAAGAAGTGCATTTCGCTCATCATGTATTTTCGAACGGTGGACACGGACTTTCCCTGGCCGATGAGATATGGGCAGCCGGAAAGTATGGTGAACTCTATACGATGGAGCAGACGATAAAGGTGCTCGCAAAAGTAAAAAGTGGTGAGATCGTGATGCCGGAAGAGGAAAAGGCAGTCCTGCTGGACCAGTATGAAGGGAGCGGAAGAAAGCGGCAGCGCCGGGTAAACAATGAGGTCAAAGTGTGGCCCCGGCTGGCCGGGCAGTGGCTGGAGAAACTTAGTATATAAGAATTGAATTTCCGTTATACCCAAAGGGTTGTAGTGAAATGCTTGTCAATAGGCATTTTTGACCAGTAAATTTGCAATGGATAGTGCCGATGTGTTTTTTGAAAAGTATGGAAAACATACAATTCTAGTATGCAGACTCCTTCCTTTTGTTTCATTTGACTTTGTGAGTTATGCAGCTGGTCTTACAGCAATGAGAATGGTTCCCTTTTTGATTGCTACAGGACTTGGTCAGCTGCACTAACCGCACTTAAATCCGAACCTGACATAGATTTTTTAACTGCGCTCATTATATCACTTAACGATATTGTTTTACAGCCCTCTTTATAATTAAACGTGATTACAATCCGGTCGTCAAAGAGATAGATACCGTTTACAAAGCTGTCAATCAGCCGTTGCCGTTGCTCCGGCTTTGTAATATCGAGCTTGCGGAAACGATGAATCCAAAAGGTTATATGCTCTCTTTTCAATAACGGGCGTTGCATTTCTTCTTGCAAAATCTTGACTTCCAAATCGCCCTTGACCGCTTCCAGTTCGTCAAGCCGCCCTTTTGTGGACTTGTTAAAAATGCCCTGTTGAATGGCGTTCAGCATATTGTTGATAGCCTTTTCCGTTTCGTCAAGCTGTTCCTTGAATCGGGGCAAATCCACATTTTCACGGTGTTGCAATTCCATAACAAGGTCTGTGATGTATTCAACAACGGCATCATCCATAATCACGTCCATTGTCGCGTTGACAACAATATCCTCAATCCACGCCTTTTTGACGGACTTCTTTTTACAGCCCTTATGATTTTTCGCGCTCACGCATTTATAATACTGATGAAATTTCCCGGTCTTGCTCGTGCCGCTTTCGCCCACCATGAAGGCGCTGCATAATCCACAATGCAATTTCGTAGAGAGTAAATATAGTTCTTCCTTTGCCTTGAATCGGGCAGGGGCTTTTTTATTCTTAACAAGCCGTTCCTGCACACGGTCAAATAAATCCTGCGGGACAATGGCGGGAATACCGTTCGGAATTGTGATTTTTCCGTATATATACTCACCAAGATAGCGGCGATTTTTCAAAAGCCGTTTTACGCTGTCAATGCTCAAATCCTTTCCTCTGTATGTTTTTACCCCTTTTTCTTTCAGCCAACGGACAAGCTCGACAATGGTCGCGCCCTTATCGTAACGCTTGAAGGTATCTAATACCGCCGGGGCGGTCAGCGGGTCAAGTTCATAATACTGTTCGTTGTTTACCGTAAACCCGACAGGCAATCCGCTTCCGTTATATTTGCATTTCAAAGCGTTTTCAGTCAAGCCGCGCGTTACCTTTTCGGACAGTTCCGCGCTGTAAAATTCCGCGTATCCCTCTAATAAGGATTCAAGTAAAATGCCTGTGGAATCCTCTGAAATCGGCTCGGTGGCTGATACCACTTTAACGCTGTTTTTGCGTAAAACCGCCTTATAGTGTGCGCTGTCCTTTATCATACGTTGAAATTCCGGGCGATTATCAGTTTTAGCGGACAGGGCGCGGTCAATGTAGCTGTTCAGAATGGTAATGCCGTTCTTTTCGGCAAACTCTTTACACTCTCTTAATTGCCCCTCTATGCTTTCCTCACGTTGATTGTCGCTCGAATATCGGGCGTAAATGACACCTCTCATTCCTGCCCCTCCTCAAACATAGAAACAATGGTTTGTTTCAGGCGTTCGCTCATAGGTGAATCCTTGTCAAAGCACATATCAATAAACTGCTGTAAATCCTTGTTTGGAATATGCGGCTTGTACTTGTATAACTTACCTTGCGGGTTATCTGTGCGGCAATAGATGTAATCCATTGATACATCAAAATAATCCGCATACCACAATAAAACGCGGTTAGGTATATCTGACTGGTCGTTCTCATAGCGGTTTAATGTGGATTGATTGGAGCCAAACAGCTTTGAAAGTCCGTCCTGCGATTTGCCTGTGGTCGCTCTTAATTCTTTTAATCTGCTCCCGATTGTGGGCATAATAACATCCTCCTGAATTGGTTTAATATTATTATAACCTAAATTTAGAAATTAGTCAACCCATATTATAAATATTTCACAACTGCAAAACTGCCCCTTGACGCAAAGCCAAAGAGCGGTTATCCGAATTATCTATGTGTTATCATTTTACCGCATATCTTTTTCTGCGCTTGACTGTTAACCCGAGAACGGTCAGGGACGCGCCGCCGAGCAACAACCACAACATCATGTTGCTGTTGTCGCCCGTGCCGGGATTGGAAGGCGTTTCCGATTCCGACTCCGACTCCGATTCTTCAACCTTTTCTTTATCCGCCACCACTCCGAACAGGCTGAACGAGGAAGTCTTGAAGCTGACCGTATCGCCGCTTACCGCCGTGGTGAGATATTCCACCGTGCCGTCCGCTTTTTCGTGGGCGATTATTATATTTTTCGCGCCGGTCAGGGTCAGGCCGCCGATGGTGACGGTCACGGTTTCGCCCGCGGGCAGCTCATACTCATTGCCGGTCAGGGTGTCGATCAGCTTGATGTCGTAGAGCACAAGCAGCTTTTTATCGGTCATCTTGCCAAAGAACTCGTTCCAGCGCGAATCGCTCTCGGCAATCGGGGTCAGTACCAGCCGCACATTCCACGGGAGGTTATCGCCCGTAACGGTCACATCGCCGTCTGTATGGTTTACCTCTCCCGCCTTTTCCTGCGCTGCCTTCAGCTTATCCTTGATATCATCGGGGATCTGATCCTTTTCGTCGTCGGTCAGGGATTCGTAGTCGTTGGTCGCCTCAGACACCTTATCCGCGGCGTCCCTGTCCTTGATGTCATCCGGGTCGGGCAGATTATTGATCATATCGATTACATCCTGAACGGAGGGCTTGTATTTGATGGTGAAATCCACGCTTACCGTACCCGTATAATCGCCTTTCAGGGTGACGGTCACGATTGCCGTGCCTACGCTTGTGTTATTGCTGTACGCCGCGTCATAATCCGTTCCGGCTTGCAGCACCGTATTGCCGTCTTTAACGGTGAGCGCCGGCTCGATTGCGCTGCCGGTATAGATTTGGTCGGGGATGCTTTCGATTGTGACGCGCTCCGCTTCCGCTGCCGTGACAGTCAAAACACCGTTTACAAGGGTGAACGTATAATTCTTATCGCTGCCGCCCGTCAGGGTGACCGGATAGGTTCCAACGGCGGAGGAAAGGGTCGCCGTTGTCGCAAGCTCCGGCAGCGCGTCAAGCCCTTCTTTGGCGTCGCCGTTTACAAACCCGTCGCACCGTAATGTCAGCGCGGGATTTGCGGTTCCGAATACCTTGGTCTGATCGTCGGCGGTTATGGTCAGCTCTTTTTTATTCACCGTCACCGTAATACCCGCCGCGGCTTCATAATAATTCCCGGTTTCGGCGCTGGTTGCCGTTATATTCGCTGCTCCCGCGCCTTTGATGGTCACTACGCCGGTCGCCCCGTTTATTTCGGCGACAGCCGGATTGTCGCTTGCCCATGTAACCGCGCCGCCCGCGCCGTTTGAAGTCATCAGAGTAAACGTATCGGCGCCGTAGGTTTTGGTGACATTGCCGCCGTCAATGGCAAAGGTGGACTGCCCCGCCTTGTTGACGGTGAGCGTTCCGTTATTCAGTGTAAAGCTGTAATTATCAGAAGTACCGCCGGTCAAAATAATAGGATAACTGCCGACGTCTGTGCTTTGGGTTACGGCGGTGGAAATGGCCGGCTCGGTTATAAATGTTTTGTCCTCACCGGTTATAAAGCCGCTGTATAAGAATGTCAGTTCCGGATTATCCTCGCCGTAGGTTTTTGACTGATTATCGGCGGTGACGGTCAGTTCTTTTTTGTTCACTGTAAGGGTAATTTGCGCTGTGGTTTCCTTATAATTCGCGTCCGCCGCTTTTGTTGCGGTAATGGTGATTGCCGCCGCGTTTGCCTTGTGGATGGTCACCTCACCGGTCGTGCTGTTGATGGAAGCCACGGAGTGATCGCTGCTTGCCCACGTCACCGCGCCGCCGCCGCTGCCGCCGGTGATGGTCAGGGTAAAGTCAGCGTCGCCGTATGTTCTAATGAGATTTCCTTCTGTAATTGCAAGAGTTGCTTGCCCCGCCTGATTGACGGTGAGCGTTCCGTTATTCAATGTAAAGTAGTAATTATCAGCCGTGCCGCCCGTCAGCGTGATGGGATAACTGCCGGCAGGGGAGGTTTTTTCAGCGGTGGTGGAAATGTCCGGTTCGGCAGTCAGATTTGTCTTGCTTTCGCCGGTGATAAACCCGCTGTATGAAAATGTCAGCGTGGGATTATCCTCGCCGTAGTTTTTGGACTTGCTTTCGGCGGTAACGGTCAATTCTTTTTTGTTCACTGTAAGGGTAATCTGCGCTGTGGTTTCCTTATAATTCGCATCCGCCGCTTTTGTCGCGGTGATGGTGACCGGGCTGCCGCTCGGAGTCGCGCCCTTGACGGTCACGGTGCAGACGCCGCCGTTGTCCGTTATGGAGATGTATTTTCCCTCCGGATCACTGCTTACCCATGTGACCGCGCCATTGCCATCGCCGCCGGAGGTGGTCAGAGTAAAGTTAACGTCGCCGTAGGTTTTGGTTTGATTGCCCTGCACGATGGACAGCGCGGATTGCCCCGCCTGACTGACCGTGATTGTCGTCGTACCCGCCACGGTTTTATACAAATCGGAATAGGTCGGCGTAAAGGTATAGCCGTATTCCGTGCTCCCGCTGTCGGAAACGGCGGGATATATAGCGTCCGCGCCGCTGTTCCACGCGAATGTGCCGGCAATAGCGCTGTTAGTGACGGGGTCTTTTGCCGTGCCGCTCAGGGTGGAGGAGCTTAACGTCTGCCCGTAGGTGATCGTCGTTGCCGTGGGCGCGGTGGATATTGCAGGCGTTCTTCTCGCCACCGTAACGCTCGCCTTTGACGCCGCCTGCGCGGCGAGAGTGCCGTTTGTTTTGAACGCTTTCAGTTCGGGGTAGTAGCAGTAGTCGTCATCGGTGGCTCTTTTTTCAAACGCCGTGCCCAAGCCGCTCATAGTTGTAAGAGCGTTAGCCGCCATCATTTCCGCGGTGGTAAGACCGGTCACGCCGGTGGCTCCCGCATTATTACCCACGCCGTTACTTTGCTCTGTGGTTTCTATGTCGAAATAACAGCCTGTGATGGTGCCGTATTGAAAACCTACCAGCCCGCCGATACTGCTGTTGCCGGTGACGCTGCCGGCGGCGTAGCAGTTTGTAATACTGCTGCCGTATTGATATCCCACCAGCCCGCCGACATTGTTGCTACCGGTGACATTGCCAGTGGCGTAGCTGTTTGTAATACTGCCGCTGAATTGATAGCCCATCAGCCCGCCGACATAGTTGCCTTCTGACGAAACATTGCCGGTGGCGTAGCTGTTTGTAATACTGCCGCTGACTTGATAGCCCACCAGCCCGCCGACATAGCTGCTACCGGTGACATTGCCGGTGGCGTAGCAATCGGTTATGCTGGCTATTTGATATCCCACTAACACGCCGGTACCGTTGCCGCCGGTAACGCCGGCGGCGGCCGTCTCCACACCGAGGTTTTTGACCACAGCGTTATTTATACAGCCGAATAAGCCCACATAGTCTGTGGTGCGGTTTATCGACAGGCCGGTGATTTTATAGCCGTTCCCGTCAAAGCTGCCCCGGAAATAACTAGCAGAGGTTCCGATAGGCCGCCAGCCGCCGCCGTCCCCGGCGTCAAAGCCGGAAAGGTCGATATCAGTCGTGAGCTTGAAGTATTCACCTTGATAATCCGTGCCGCTGTTTACAGTTTCCGCAAGCTTGGCGAGATCCGCCGCGTCCTCAATGAGGTAGGGGGTGGCCTGTGTACCGTCGCCCGCCCAATTTCCGCCTGCCGCGTTCACCGTCAGCACTCCCGCCGGGATGCCGGTCAGCGCCATACTCAGCAGCATGACCGCCGCCAGTGCTAAAGACAGGGTTTTTCGTGATAATTTACTCATGTTCATTTTCCTCCAATTCTTCGCCTTGCGGCATTTTTTGTTTACGGTTCAATAACGCCGCTAAAAAGCAAAAAGCGACTTCCCCCTGCCTATAGGGAAATCGCTTCGTATATATGCCGTATTTTGTTTCAGGGCATGACAAAAACGCGGAGTTATCCGCTTGCTTGCTTAAAAATTATGGCACAATTCAGCATGTTTTTCAAGCCCTTTCGTGTGAATCTTCCTTAAGATTCTTGTATATCTATTGCCCGCGCATAAATGTATAGATACACTAAATTATTATAGCATTTATTCGACATAAAAGCAACGGCAATTTTGTGGATTTTTAGCTGGATTTTTACACCCACCGCCCGGATTTGAGCCAGTCCTCAAATTCCTCTAAAGCCATTTCGCCACTCGTTACCTTGTCCCTGTATTCTCTTGCCTTTGCCGCCCACTCTTGAAATACCTCACGGGAAATCTTCCCCGCCCGAATCCGTGAAAAGCGGGTTTTGTAGTGCTTGTTGTAAAGCATGATTGCGGGACTGGCGGCAACCTTCTCTTTCCACTTTGTCAGAGAACCAATATCCCGGCAGGTTTTTCCTGTGTCCTGAAACAGCCTATCAAACTTTATACAATGCCCATTGTCGATCTTACGTGTTGTTTAGCAGATTAAACAGTACTCCGTTCTCCACACTATTTTAGTCTATTTTAGTGTTGATAATGAACGTTAGTCAGATTGTTTTATACGGTTTCAGCACATTATTTTATACTGAAAAT
>Ga0153940_1000800_pt1 | contig 14948 bp, 8 predicted proteins | sample TSNJ024MetaG_FD_104736 | JGI IMG/M metagenome (GOLD analysis project Ga0153940, IMG submission 104736) | Attine ant fungus gardens microbial communities from New Jersey, USA - TSNJ024 MetaG | ecosystem: Host-associated > Fungi > Mycelium > Unclassified | place: USA: New Jersey, Brendan T. Byrne...
AAGAAGCAGCTTCGTAAAATGCTGATTTTCGAGGGGCTGGATTATGCAGGATTGACTTTAATTGCCTCCTATGTGTTAAGCGGACTTGGAGTGGGAGTCGTCATACGTGCCATGGTGGCTGACAGCTTTACTGCTACATTCCATTTCACGTTGCTGCCGCTGGCTTTGTGTACGCCGATTATCCTGATTTTTGCGGTTATTGTTCCGTACATCTGTTTTAAGAATCTGGAGAAGAAGAGTATTGTAGAGAGACTGCGGATAGAATGAGAATAGGGTACCAAAAAAGCGGCTAAATAGCATAGCCGCTTTTTTGGTAAAGCTGATGATGATCTTGGCATAGGGGAAAAAGATTCCGTCCATTATCAGAAATTTGAAGTACAATTTCCGATAAGCTATATCTGCTTATCAATGCAGAAAACATCCGCCTTTATGATCTGGTAATCAGGTTCTGCCAAAACCACTTCAACAATCAGCTCTTCTGCACGAATTGTGGGGAAGTAGCAGATAGCTTTATGCCCGATCACTTCACCTTGCCATAGAGTGATGGGAATCAAAGAACCGCAGAGGTTACATTTGATGGTATATTTACGAACCAGATTACCTTTTGACAGATCTTCAGACAGGATAAGGTGGTTTATTTCTGTTGGTTTATCTAAATTGCAGTGTAAGGAATTACCCTTCTTATAAAAATTCTCCAGAGTGGCTAATGGTGTTGAAAACCTACGCTTCACTTCCTCACCAAATTCTATGATACGGGCGATATCAATGTCCGGAAGAAGTCCCCGTCTGTCAGGACCAATGTTTACGAGCAGATTGGCGCCTCTTCCTACAGAATAATAATAGATACCCATAAGCTGTTCAAGTGTCTGCAGATATTTTTCATTGGAATCCGTATAGAACCAGGCGTTATTACGTATCATGCAGTCACATTCTGCCGGAAGCCATCTGTATTCGGGTTCCTCTGAAGCAGGCGGATGCAGTGTTGCCAGGTTGGTTATATATCCAGGATGGGGCAATATTCCGGCTTCATTTCCTTTCCAGCAGGTATCAGGATCCCACATGTTGAAGAGTAGGATACCAGGCTGAAGACTTCGGATATGTTTGATAATTCTGTCTTTGTCAAAGGATTTTTCATCTGCGCCGCAGGCATCGAACCACAGATAATCAATCCTGCCGTAATTGCCCAGAAGTTCGCTGACCTGATTAATAAAATAATCATCATATTCCTTCGGCGTTCTTTGCTTTTCTTTTTGCGAAAAATCGGCGGGAGAGTAGTACAAACCAATTTTCATCTCGTGTTTTCTGCAGCTTTCAACAAATTCTTTTACAACATCACCCTTGCCGTTTTTCCAGGGGGTATTGCCCACATGATAATCAGCGTATTTGGAAGGCCAGTTTGCAAAGCCGTCATGATGCTTTGTTACAAGTATCGCATAAGAAGCACCTGCTTGTTTGGCAGTTGAAATCCAATTATCGCAGTCTAGCTGAGTGGGAAGAAAATTTTCCAATGGCATTGGCTGCATATCCCAATCCTGATGCCCTTCGTAAAAAGTGCGGATACCAAAGTGAAAAAAGAATCCGAATTCCCAATCCAAAAATGCAAGCTGTTTTTTTGATGGTATAAATTCTTCATATCCTGGTATTATCTCTTCATATCTTGATGTCATAAGTCGTACCTCCGTTTTTCTGTTATATATACTTTCAAAGTCATAATTTCATATGGCTGAAAGGTTAAATCATGATATGGTTCATATTTTTGAAGCTCTGTTTCCATTAAATCACATATATAAATATCTCCGTAATTAAATGAAAAGGTCAATCTGCATTTGTTTTGCCCGCCAAAAGCTTCGTAGAGCCGAATAATACAGGAATCACTGTCCTCAGCCATCTTAATGCTTTCGATGATTATTTTTTCGTTATTTAATGTAATCAAGCTGGGAATCTGCTTCAAGCCACGGTATAAGACGGGAGACCTGTTTAATATATAGGATTCTTGAATTACTTCCGAATCATGAAAATCATTCATATGGGGATAGAAACCGTATGTAAATTCATGCGTCCCTAAATCAGCCAGTTCATCAGGCCTGAAATTATTTCTGATTAAGTTCAGGTCTATGACATTGCCCTTTACATTATGACCATATTTACAATCGTTCAATAAAGCAGCACCATAATCACTTTGCGACAGGTCAACATATTTGTGGGCACATATCTCATATTTAGACCTGTCCCAGCTTGTATTATTGTTATTGCTTCTCTTGATGTTGCCAAATTGTATATTACAGTTAACGTGGTCAGTATGTACATTAACTGCAAAAGAGGTACGGAGCATCTTCTTTTTTTCTTGCCAGTCCAGTTTTGTCTTAAAGTCAATTCTTTTACTTTCGGAGGAGAGGACAATATCCTGTTCAATTGTGGAATTCTGATATCTATAGGTTTGATGTCTTATTATATATGGACCATCTACAATGGTATCTTCTGTTTTTAATACCGGGATTTCGCCACCCCATTCTTTATATAATGGAGTAAAATCCCAATTATCACCGCCGATTTCATCATAAATGGTTAGCCGGTTACTGTTATCACACAAAACCTCTTTACCATATTCTTTATCATAGATGGATTGTATGGAACCATCTTTATCAAAGCTCACTTTTATCAGGTTATTCTCCATGATATTTTCATGCCAGGAAAGCTTGTGGTCCGTACATTCCCTAGAGTCAACTTTCGTAATGGAGAGCGGAGGAACTATAGTTTTGTACCATTTGTCCTCTATTTTGCTATAATTAACCACTTCCCATGACAAACTGTTGAACAAATAATAATCTTTATTACAGGTAAGGCTTGCAAATGCCAAATCACGCAGTCCGTTTACTTCCTTCATCAACACCTTGTACCGGGCAAGACTTTCATCATAAACCCGTTTTATAGAGGAACCGGGAAGAAGATCATGGAACTGATACAATAATACTTCTTTCCATATAACTGACAGCTCTTCGCGAGGATACGGATAATGATTCTCAATATAGGCAATCACATAAGCGAGCTCTGTTTCTGCAAGCTTGTTCTCCATATAACGATTGTATTTTTTGCTTTTTGACTGGGAAGTATAAGTACCCTGATGTTTTTCCAGATACAATTCACCTACCCATGTCTGATATTGGCTTCTGTTTTTTTCAAGTTTTTTAAAAAAATCAATAGAAGGTTCCTGAATAACAGGTGAAAGACCGTTTAAATTCTTTTCCCTTTTTAGTCTCTCCAAATGTTCTTCCCCCGGACCGCCGCCTCCATCGCCAATTCCGAATAGTAAAAGTGCGTGATCAGAAACGGCTGAATCCAGGTAGTTTACTTCTGTCTTATGTACGGATGCGGGAGAAGCAGGACTGTTGTAGGTTCCTTCAGGAGGCATATGTGCCAGTATTTTCGAACCATCCAAGCCTTCCCAAAGAAAGGTGTGGTGTGGAAACTGATTTATAGTATTCCATGAGAGTTTAATTGTCATAAAATATTTTATGCCGGATTTAACCAGTATTTGAGGAAGAGCAGCACAATAGCCAAAAACATCAGGAAGCCAAAGGGTTTCTACATCCACATCAAATTCTTCCTTATAATATCTCTTACCATAAAGAATCTGGCGAACCAGGGATTCACCACCAGGGAGATTGGTATCTGGCTCTACCCACATACCCCCCTGTACTTCCCATCTGCCTTCTTTGATTCTGCCTTTTATTTTTTCATATAAAGCCGGATAATCTGTTTTGATCCATTCGTATAACTGAGGTTGACTGGCTCCGAAAATATAATCTTCATATATTTCCATATTTTTTAAGACAGTAGAAAAACTTCGTGCTGCTTTCCTTTTGGTCTCACGTATAGGCCAAAGCCATGCAAGATCAATATGTGCATGCCCTATTGCACTTATTTCAAGACTGTGCCCTCCCGTAACCTTATCCAGTTCGGGTTTTAAGATAGCCCTGGCAGAAGCGGTTTCCTGTGTATCGAAATTTTTCATCTGTCTGAACGCCATTGTCAGAGAACGTAAGATTTTATTAAATCTTGCAGTATTCTCAGGAAGAATGGTTAGTAATTCATACAGAACTTCAATATCAAAGTATAATTGTCTCATCTCACGATTGATAACAGCCAGATCGGCATCAATTATTTTTGCATCATCCTTATATTCCCCAAATAAATCGTTGCAGCCGCAATCTGCCCATATATCAACTTTGTTGGAGTCCTTCTCAACAAATACAACTCTTTTACCAGGTGAACCCAGACCTTCGTCAAAGGTGGAGCTTCCATTCGTTAAGCCGCGTACAGGGCAGGCATCCTGATCAAATATACATAATTCGCCGCTGATATCAATCAGCAGAACAAGATCCTCCTCTGCATATTCCCAGGGGATATCAGTAGTAAAATGAAACCAGGCACAGTCCCAGAGTACGCCCCATGTATCACCTTTTTCCAGTTTTTTGTATTCACCGGTTTTCCGATTCTCATATGTAACCGGTTCCTTTGTTATCCAGGATTCCATCTTAAGCGGCATTAATTTTTTGAAGATTTTTGCATAAACCGATTCTTTGAATAATGGAATGTTTTTTATGTATTCAGACTTTAAATATTTCATAATATACCCTTTCTGCAGCTTTCTTTTAAAAACCCTTTTTCCAATCATATAGTATATGACAGACCAGATATTTGTCAAGCATATATATTATGAAAATCATAAAATACTTGACAATGACATAAAGTATAACTACAATATAGGTAATAATTCAAGTAAAGAAGAAAGTTTCAATATAATTTTTTTTGCGAAACAGAAAAGCGGTTTTCTTGTTTGATGTTATAATGGAAAATAACATGGAGGGAGAATCGTTCTGGACTATTATAAAAATTAGAACGAAAATCAAAGGAGGTATCTGAAATGAAGGAAGTAACTGGTTATATGAATGAAACAGGACAAGGAGTTGCACTTCCCAAGGGTAAGGAAATGAAGGAGGTATGTATATTTGCTTCCTCTGATATTACAAGTGATGCGGTGGGGGTAATGATTGCATCCTTACAGGGGCTGACAGCAAAAAGCAGTGAAAAGAAAATATATATAAACGAGGGCGGTGCAGGTACTAACTGGATTGAGCATATTATTGCTGAGTATCAGGTGGAGAAGGGAAAAACCTATTCGGATTACAAGTCATTGCTGGCTGATTTTGACGAATACTTTCGTGGATATATCTTATGTGATATTAGCGGGAATCCGGAATCCCTGAATGCAGCATCTGCCATCAGTGGTAACAGCTATGGAATCATTGTGGATAAAAGCCTGGAAGAAGAGGTAAAAGAGCTGGGGCTGGAGATGATTATGGATATTTCTGATAAGGATGAAGCATGGGTTTATGAAAACATGCAGGAATATTATTCCCAGGATTACATGTCTGAGTTGAATCCGTCTATTTACTATCATTTGCGGGATTATATATCCATGACAAGTCAGTATACATTCCATGGAGCGATAGATGACAGGCGGGAAATGATTATGAGCAATCTGAACCCGCAAGCAACACTGTTTGGTTATGGAGAAGATGAGTTTGAGATGATCCGACAGGCTTCTGAACAAGGCGTGACATCCATACCCTCCGACCTGGCACCAAACCTCTCAGTCTTGTCCAGCATCTATCCGGAAGGTAATATTATGCAACATACTGATGTGCAGGAGATTGAGGCAGAAGAGAAGCATCATGTTTGCTTTATTATCAGTGACGGCGACAATGTTGCATTTAACTTATGGTCTATGTATGAATACTTTAACAGTGATGCCAGAGGTACATTTAGTGTAGGTTTTGGAATCAGTCCTTCTCTGTATGATCTGGCTCCTTCTGCTATGCAGTGGTATTATGATAACGCCAATATAGGTGAAGTGAAAGAGGAGTTTGTAGCAGGGCCCAGTGGCACTGGTTATGTCTTTCCAAGCCGGATGACAGATGAGGATCTGGAACATTATGTGGAAAGATTGAACATCTATATGGAAAAAGCAGATCTTCGTATTACCCAGGTGTTGGATCAAGGTGCACAAGAGGATATAGAAGGTTGGGAGAGAGTCTGGGAGAAATTCCTGGAACAACCTAATATTGATGCTGCTTTCTATTTTGGATATGGAGAGACCACAAATGGAGATATACGCTGGTATCATGATAAGCCTGTGATTCTGCAAAGCAATGTCTTGTGGGAAGGACTGACAGAAGAAGTTGAGTTAATAGAATATCTGAATCAGGCAAAAGCCGATCCGACTTCGCAGGAAGGCTATTCACTGATTTTAGTTCACTGCTGGACCAAGAGTATGGAAGATATCAGGACTGTAGTTGAGGGATTGCAGGAACATGTAAAAGTAGTTGCACCAAAAGAGTTTGTTTCTTTGATATCGAAGAATGTTATCCGCTGATGAGGAGTGTGGGATGATTTCATTTGATTATGACCAAAAAGGAGTCTGCTTCATGAAAAAAGTAGAGAAATATTGGGAAGATCCGCAGGTTTTGCATGTCAACTGCGAAGCCCCAAGAGCGTATATGATACCCTGTGCCTCGGTTGAAGAGGCTGATGATGAGAAACGAGGGAGTTCCAATTACTATAAAAGCTTAAATGGTGTATGGAAATTCCGATATTATGACAGTTTTTGTGATGTGGAAGATTTTACAGAAAGTGATATTAGCTGGGAGGAGATTCCGGTTCCTTCGAACTGGCAGATGCATGGGTACGATAGGCCTAATTATACGAATATAGCATATCCTTATCCGTGCGATCCGCCTTTTGTGCCTAATAATAATCCTACAGGTCTATATTTCCGTGAATTTCATATTGATAATTTGAATCGGGAGCATTTTATTGTTTTTGAAGGAGTGGATAGCTGCTTCTATGTCTTTGTGAACAATGAATTTGTTGGTTACAGCCAGGTTTCTCATATGACAAGTGAGTTCAGGATCAATCCATATCTGAAAGCAGGAAAAAACAAAATCCATGTAATGGTATTAAAATGGTGTGACGGAAGCTATCTGGAGGATCAGGATATGTGGAGAATGTCTGGTATCTTTCGGGATGTTTATCTTTTGTCCAGACCGGGAGAATATATCAGGGACATCTTTACTAAACCGGTATTGTCAAAGGATAATACGAAGGGGATCTTGCAATGCACACTGGATTTGTCGGGTGAGGGTAAAGCGGCAGAGATTATGTTGCAGGATAAAAACGGGGTAACGATTCATAAGCAAATAGAAGATGCAGGCAGTTCCTTTGAAGTGGAAGTGGATAATCCGCTGCTATGGTCAGCTGAAACGCCTGACTTGTATAGTCTTTATGTTATGTATGGTGAGGAAGTAGTTAAGATAAAAACCGGATTCAGAAGGATCGAAATCATAGATTCTGTTGTATATTACAATAATATTAATATTAAGTTCAAAGGGGTCAACCGCCATGATTTTCATCCCGAGCTGGGACATACGGTTCCATACCAGCATATGCTTTTGGATCTTAAGTTAATGAAATCCCATAACATAAATGCAATAAGAACATCTCATTATCCAAATGATCCCAGGTTTTTGGAATTGTGTGATGAGATTGGATTCTATGTAATTGATGAGGCAGATTTGGAAACCCATGGTGCCGGATATGCGGGAAATGTATCCATGCTTTCCGGGATGTCGGATTATAAGAAGGCTTATGTTGACAGAATGGAAAGAATGTTTGAAAGGGATAAAAATCATATTTGTATTGCAATGTGGTCTCTCGGCAACGAATCAGGATATGGGGATAATCATAAGGCAATGGCTGAATGGGTGCGGGAAAGGGATCATACAAGGCTTGTACATTATGAAGGTGAAAATGTTGATATCTATCAGCCGCGGACTGACAGCTTTATAGATATCTATAGCCGTATGTATCCTTCCATACCCTGGATAGAGGAAGAGTTCTTGAAAAAATCCCTGGATGGCAGACCTCTGATATTGTGTGAATACTCTCATGCTATGGGAAACGGGCCCGGTGACCTGGCAGATTACCAACAGTTGTTTTATTCGGATGAAAGGCTTGCGGGCGGATTTGTATGGGAATGGGCAGAGCATGGCATAGAAGCAAAGGATACCTGCGGCAGAGATTATTATGCTTACGGAGGAGACTTTAATGATGAACCAAATGACGGGGTATTCTGCATTGACGGTCTCGTTACTCCTGACAGAAAGCCCAGCAGTGGTCTGTTGGAACTGAAAAATGTCTATTTGCCTTTTCGGGTTGATTTTAGTGCCATTATAACCAGGGAGATAACAATTACAAATCTGTATGATTTTATCAATACGGATAGCATGTATGTAACATGGACACTGGAAAAAGCAGGAGAAAAAATAGACAGTGGAGAGATTGATATCTCAGGTATAGAACCCAAAGGAAGCAAATCATTTTGTATCAGTTATAACCTACCCCGGGAGATTGGAGGCAAATATTATATACTCCTTCAGTTCAGATACAGTAAAGATACTCTATGGGCAAGAAAAGGCGAGTTGCTGGGATTTATACAGGGAGAATTTGAATTGGCCGGGCAGTCTCGGAGGCACAATATTTCTGATATGGTGATGAATAATTTACATATTAAGGAAGAGAACCGGCACTATGTGATAGAGGGTGGTGAGTTCCGGTATATTTTCAGTAAACACTATGGTACGTTTACATCTGTTCAATATAACGGCATTGAAATGCTGGCAGGTTCCGGGAAGCATTCAGCCTGTAATTCACAGGGGAGTTCCCATCTGGCTGGTTCGGCGGGACCCGGATTTAGATTTAATGTATGGCGTGCACCTATTGATAATGATGTTGTGCGTGATAAATGGTATGAAGAGGCGCTGCATAAAATAACCACACATATATACGCTGTCAATGTTGTCCAAAAGAGTAAAAAGCACATAAGCTTTGAGGTGGATCTATCTCTGGGAAGCTTTTCAAGAATCCCTGTATTAAGGGCACAATGTATATATACGGTTTATGGAAATGGTGAAATCATTATGGATACATCCGTTAAAGTCAGAGATAACGCGGTCTGTCTGCCAAGATTTGGAGTGGAGATTACCATGCCAAAGGGTAATGAGCATGTTACTTATTTTGGCTATGGCCCGGGTGAGAGTTATATTGATAAACGGCATTTGTCCTATAAAAGCAGGTTCACAGCCACGGTTGATGAAATGTTTTACAATTATATTAATCCCCAGGAGAATGGAAGCCATTATGGAACAGAGTATGCAGCTGTAACTGATTCATTGGGCAGGGGAATGCTATTTGTTTCTAAGGAGCCTTTTTCTTTTAATGCAATGCATTATTATGCCCGGGATTTGGAAGAAGCTGATCATAACTATAAGCTTAAAAAACGAAAGGAAACGATAATTAATCTGGATTATAAAATGCAGGGAATCGGTTCTGCCAGCTGCGGACCTGAGCTTCTTGAGAAGTATCAATTCATGGATAAAAGCTTTTCGTTTCAAATGAGAATGATACCTGTATTCATGGAGGACTGTAATCTGCAACGGGTCATTTACCCGGGATGATGTGAATGTTACTATTTACAGCTGATGCTGTTAAATATGTGATTCACTGTTTGACAGGTGAACAGGAATTGGTAAAAATAATATCCGACTCAATAACCACCTGTTCTTCCTCCGGCGTTTTGCCATTCATCAATGCATGTAAGAGTTCAAAGGCCTTCGTTCCTATTTCGTTATAATTTTGCTTGGTAGTAGTTAACTTAGGCACTAGATCAAAGGCAACCGATGTCCCTCCAAGAGAAGCAACGGCGATATCTTCACCTACAGTATAACGATTTGCCTGCAGAATTGGATATAGTATGGCTCCGATAATATCTGATGGGACAATGATGGCTGTATACTTAAAGCCTGAAATTGTTTCTCTGAGATAATTAAGGGCTTGAGTTCCGCTGTTATCAGTATTGACAACGCTGCAGTTTTTACTGTCTATTTTATATTGCTGCAGAGCCTTGTTAAAACCTATCAAACGATCTATTGAGATGGTATAATCCGGATTTCCATTAAAAAAAAGAATATTTTGATGTCCCAGTTGAATTAGCCTCTGCGCAATTTCGTATGTCAGGTTGACATTGTCAACATCAACAGAATATGCATTGGTTAATTCTTCTGAACGTCCGATGAGTACAAAGGGTATTTCATTTACAGTCATATGTTCAATTCTAAAGTCATGTACTAAAGGAGTAAGAAAAATAGCACCATCTAATAACCCCTTATCAAAACCAAGTGCACTGGACATTTCCTGAGAATCAACAAAATAATATAATAGGATTTTGTAATTCTCTGTTCCGGCAGCAATCATAACAGCTTTGATTAATACAGAATAGAAATCCTGATACTGCTTTTCTGTACCGAGATACAGACCTATTATCTTGGTCTTTTTAGTAACCAGTGATGAAGCGGTAAAATTGGGAATATAATTCAGATCCTTGCAAGCAGTCAGAACCCTTGCTCTAACAGAAGGACTTACATTTTTTGTGTTGTTTAGCACATTTGATACTGTTGACTTTGCTACTTTGGCCGCTCTGGCCACATCATTTATAGTTGACATTTTTGATCCTCCTAGATAAAACCCTTTTTCCTGTTTTTTAATTTTGAACTATATAATTAATAATACACAATTATTCATGTATCTGTCAATAGGGCAACATGTTGACAGTAATAGAAAAATGTTGGATATGTCACATTAATATTTATAAAATAACTTGACAATGAAATAAAAAACTGCTATGATACCGTTAAAATCACTAAAAAAGTGATTTGCAGAAATTTATTACATCCAAATTATATAATGTTTTTTTTTGACCAGAAAGAAAAACGGTTTTCTTGAAGGGAGGTGTTCTGCCAATCAACAACCAGTAATTCGTTTTTTTCAGTAACATATTTTAAAAACAGTAAGGAGAGTGAAAATGATGAAATTATTTAAAAGTAAGATGTTAGTATTGAGCCTTGTTACATGTATGTTTATGGGAGGATGTACAGCAAATCCATCGGATGCGGATGTTACAGATGTTTCAAAGACTGCAGATGTTTCAGAATCAGGCGGGGAAGATACAACTGTCAATGAAGAAATAGTGGAACTGACTGTATGGAGACCCTATAGTTCAACGATTATACAATCGTTAAGTGATAGCTTCTCCTATCAGGAACTGGAAACCAAAACAAATGTAAAAATTACATACATACATCCTACAGTCGGACAGGAACAGGAAGCTTTCAATTTGATGATCGCATCTGGTGAACTGCCGGATATTATTATGGCAGCTCCTGCTTATCCCGGCGGTGATGATAAAGCAGTTGCAGACGGTATCTATTTAAGATTAAATGAGATTATTGACCAATATAGTCCGAATTATAAAAGGATAAGAGAGTTATATCCTGAAATAGCAAAAGAGACAATTACTGACGAAGGAAATATCGTGTCCTATAGTTCTGTTCAGATAGGAGAAGAAGCTGCCTGGCGGGGACTTGTGATCAGACAGGATTGGCTGGATAAGCTGAATCTGGATATTCCGGTTACAATAGAGGACTGGTACAATGTATTGACTGCGTTTAAGAATGAACTTAATGTTGAGATTCCGCTTATTTTCAATGGATATCCAAATGACAGCGGTTCCGGTTTTGATAATAGCGGCGCGATTATTAGTGCATATGGTACTTTGACTGAATTTATCCAAAAGGATGGTGTTGTATCATATGGATTCATGGAGGAGGGTTACAAAGACTTTCTGATGGAAATGAATAAATGGTATGAAGAAGGGTTATTAGACATAGACTTTGCTACCCGAAATAATGATGCAAATGTAGCATTGTTTACTTCAGGCAAAGCCGGTGCAATCTTCAGAAATTACGGTGATTTCCAAAATGATGAGATAGCAGGTCGGACGATTGATCCTGATTTCAGGATTACTCCGGTAGCGAATCCGTTATTAACTGAAGGAAGTACGAATTATCTTAGAATGATCAATCCACACAATAAAGGTGCCTCCGGAATGATTACAACCTCTTGTGAAAATATTGAAGCAGCGGCAAGATTTCTGGATTATGGATACAGTGACGAAGGGTTCCTGTTATTTAATTATGGTATTGAAGACGTGGCCTATACATGGGCGGAAGGTGTTTTTGATGAATTGTCCCAGCCTTTTCTGCCTGAAACCTTCAGGACATATACGGAGCATCCTGAGTTTACAGAGTTATTGACCAATAATCCTGATGATTATTCTTTTTCTGATCTGGCTTACATCTATAGAATAGATTTGGCGCCTGGAGTGAGAAATCCAATGGCAAACAGTATTGATGATTTAAAAAAGCTGGCTATGGAGGAATGGACAAAAGATGAAGCTGACTGGGTTATGCCAATTGTTTCCCTTACCGATGCGGAAAAAAGAATAGAGAGTATGAAGATGACCGATATCAAAGCATATGTCCTGGAGATGAGCTATAAATTCATAATGGGAAAAGAATCTCTGGATGGTTTTGAAGCATATGTGGAACAAATAAAAAAAATTGGAATAGATGAAGTAATCGCCGTTAAACAGGCTGCGCTTGAAAGGTATAACTCCAGATAAAGCCGATTATTATAAATAATTCATTTCAGTGGGAGCCTGCTCCCACTGAAATGAATTAAGCGAAAATATCAGCCACGACAATCAATTATGAAGGGAGTGTTAATCTTTGAAAAAAAAAGAATCTTTCGGTTCCAGGCTAAAGAAGGATATGATTAGAAATAAATGGATTTATGTAATGGCAATTCCTGTCATTCTATTCTATGTAATATTTTGTTATGTACCAATGGGCGGTGTTATCATCGCATTTAAAGATTACAATGTCAGGCTGGGGATATTAAAAAGTCCCTGGGTGGGACTGCAGTGGTTTCGGGACTTTTTCTCCAGCTATTCTTTTATGAGAATACTCCGTAATACAATAATGACCAGCTTGCTGGATATTATCTTTGGATTTCCGGCACCTATTATATTTGCGCTGCTGTTAAATGAACTGCGTTCTTCGAAGCTTAAAAAATTTACACAGACTATGACTTATATTCCTTATTTCATATCATTGGTAGTAATCTGCGGGCTAATGATTCAGTTTTTGGGATCTGATGGGCTGATAACAAATATACTGACTTTTTTTGGAGCTCCTAAAGTAAATTATCTTGGTGATGCAAAATATTTTTGGACAGTATATACAATCTCAGGCATTTGGCAGGGATTTGGATGGGGAAGCATCATCTATATTGCAGCTATCTCAGGAATTGATCAGGGACTTTATGAGGCGGCATTAATCGATGGGGCCAACAGATGGAAGAGAGCACTGCATATTACAATGCCAAGTATTATGCCTACAATTATTGTTATGTTTATTTTACGAATGGGTTCTATACTTTCTGTGGGATCTGAAAAAACACTTCTGCTATATACTCCCACAACTTATGAGACAGCAGACATTATTTCAACCTACATATTTAGAAAAGGTTTAATAGATGGAAATTATGCATATTCAACGGCGGTAAATCTGCTTAACTCTGCTATCTGCTTTTTATTTTTGATTATTACAAACCAGATAAGCAAAAAAGTATCAGAGACCAGTTTATGGTAAGGAGGTTGTAAAATGAATATTAAGAAAAGAAGGATTTCTGAACGCTTGTTTGATGGATTTAATGTTATATTTATGCTGTTTTTAGTTCTGGTTTGCATATATCCCCTTTATTATGTTGTGTGTGCATCTTTCAGTGAACCTCAATATTTAATGACTCATCTGGGAGCCCTGATTGTTCCCAGAGGTTTTACTTTAAAAGGATATGAACTTGTATTTAAGAATCCTAATGTTATAAGTGGGTACAGGAATACGATCATCTATATGGTGTTAGGTACTACAATAAATATTTTTATGACTTCTCTTGGCGCATTTGTATTATCCAGAAAAAATGCGATGCTGGTAAAGCCTCTGATGGTCATGGTGGTAATAACCATGTATTTCAGCGGAGGTCTAATCCCTTCTTATCTGCTGATACAAAATCTGAATATGTATAATACCATATGGGCGATGGTAGTTCCGGGAGCAATCTCAACCTATAACATGATTGTAATGAGGACAGCTTTCATGTCTGTTCCGTCCAGTCTGGAAGAATCTGCCCGAATAGACGGAGCAAGTGAATTCACCGTACTGTTCAGGATAATTTTGCCATTATCAAAAGCAACTATTGCAACCATGATTTTATTCTATGGAGTTGGACATTGGAATTCTTGGTTTTCAGCAAGTATTTATCTGAAGGATAATGATAAATTCCCGTTACAGCTGATATTAAGACAGATTCTTATCCAAAATGATACACAGAGCATGGTTAATGCAGGAAGTGTGGGTACTACATCAGTCTCTATCTATCAATCATTGATTAAGTACTGCACAATCATAGTCGGGACGGTACCGATTCTATGTATTTATCCTTTTCTTCAGAAGTATTTTGCCAAAGGTGTTATGGTGGGATCACTGAAAGAATAATACCACAGTGAATTGATAAAATCAGCCATACACTTAAGTACATGCTCTGCCTCGTGTGTCTGTCCCAGTGCGTAGGGAATTGAAATCTGAACGTGACAACAGCCTCAGTTCGCATCTGTGTCCGGCATTTTCTTTGCTATGAACAGGAACCAGATAAACAGCCATAAGCCGCGTATCATGGCTCCCAGTGTAATGCCCAGCCATATGCCATTGATACCCAGGCTGGTGGCGGAAAGCAGATAAACAAGGGGTACTCGTATGATATTGCCGCTGATGCTCACAATCGAAGGCGGTATGGTCTTGCCGATCCCGCGCAGTATGCCGGCACTGTTGTATTCCAGACAGGCTACAATCTGACAGACCGCCAGTATTTTCATG
>Ga0153940_1000802_pt1 | contig 14935 bp, 13 predicted proteins | sample TSNJ024MetaG_FD_104736 | JGI IMG/M metagenome (GOLD analysis project Ga0153940, IMG submission 104736) | Attine ant fungus gardens microbial communities from New Jersey, USA - TSNJ024 MetaG | ecosystem: Host-associated > Fungi > Mycelium > Unclassified | place: USA: New Jersey, Brendan T. Byrne...
CTTGGGTTTTATTGTGATATAAAGAAGCCAAAATGGTCAGGGTATAACACCGCCCTAACCATTGCGAGCTTCTTTTGTTTTGCAGAGTATGAATATCAACATGCACTTTTAAAATATGCACCCGAAATTGTCAGGAAGTTTGATTTCTCGCAACGGAGATGATATAATATTAGGCGAAAATACAATGGCTGATAGTCATGCATGCGGGAGGAAATTATGGATCAGAAGAAAGTTGCCGGTTACAAAGCGGCAGAATATGTAAAAGATGGAATGGTAGTAGGTTTGGGAACCGGCTCTACAGCAAAGCATATGGTTGATGCAGTAGGAGAAATGGTGAAAAACGGCTTGAAAATTCAGGGTGTACCAACGTCTAAAGCAACGGAAGTGCAGGCGCGCGAGCTGGGAATTCCGTTATTGAATATCGATGATGTGGATCATATTGATCTGGCAATTGATGGCGTAGATGAAATTGATGAAGATTTTAATGCGACAAAAGGCGGCGGAGCTGCTTTATTTCGTGAAAAAGTAGTGGCGAGCCTGGCTAAGGAAGTTATCTGGGTTATGGACGAAAGCAAACTGGTGGACAAACTTGGGGCGTTCCCATTGCCAATCGAGGTGCTTCCGTATGGTTATCAGATTGTATTTAATAAATTAAAAGACTATGGCTTTAATCCTGAAATGCGGATGAGAGGCGAAGAATTGCTTCTTACGGATAATGGAAACTATATTATCGATCTGCATACCGGTGCTCCGGTTGATGTGGAAGATATCCGGGTTAAGGTGAATGGCATTGTAGGTGTACTGGAAACCGGACAGTTCCTGAAAATGTGTGACCGCATTATCGTAGGAACGGCCGATGGTGCAAGGGTAATTGAAGCTAAATAAGTTAAAGCGGGGACTTCCCTAATAAGGTTAAAAAACAGGCAGGAATTCGAGGCAGTACTCAGATTCCTGCCTGTTTTCTATTTAATTCATAGGAAATTCCGTCTATGAATTAATAAACCTTCCGACCCCTTATTTTGTGGAGGATTTTACATGAACAAAAAATTCTATATTCTGTTTCCGAAAGTTAAAATTATCACTAACTATTACCAAAAAGAAGGAAGTTAGTAGCGGCGGGCCTGCATTTTGTACGGACTGTTGATATAATATACTTGTGTAACCCCAATGGAATTGATAAAGTATAGTTACACAACTCCTTGGAAATGCTGATGCTGATATTATGGAGGTGCTTTTTAAGACTTCTTAAATGGATTTTTAGGAATCTTAGAAGCTCCACTTCCAACAACCCGATAGGGTGTTAAGTGGAGAGTAGTTCACCTACTTGGAAAATCGGAAGCAGAGGGTCAAAACGGAAAAATGTAACACTAAACAAATATTAGATGAATACGGCGAAGTAGTTCATGATACTATTTCGCCGCTTTTTGTTCTGGAGAAGGAGAGATGATATGCTGAGAGAAGGGGATTTGGTTGGAATTGTTGGATGCTCCAATGGATTGGAGCGTGAAAGAGAAAGCAATGTGCAGGAATTGATTAACGTATTGCAGGAAATGAGACTGAGGGTGGTATGCAGTGATTTTCTTTATGCAAAAGAAGGGATTTTCTCTGCGACCGGAAAGGAACGAGGGGAGGCCCTGAATCAGATGTTTCAAAACAAACAGGTAAAAGCTATCTTTGATATTTCCGGTGGAGATGTAGCTAATGAGGTGCTTCCTTATGTGGACTTTCAGAGTATAAAGGCATGTCCCAAGCCCTTTTTTGGATACAGTGATTTGACAGTGATATTAAACAGCATTTATAGCCAGACAAATGGGAATGGTTTTTTGTATACGATTCAGAATTTAATTGGCGGACATAGTGCAGTACAAAAGAAATGGTTCTATCACTCTTTATTTTCCGGAGCAGATGATTTGTTCCATATTTCATGGGAATTTCTGCGTGGCAGTTCGATGGAAGGGGTTGTAATTGGAGGAAATATCCGCTGTTTTCTGAAGTTGGCGGGCACAGCTTACATGCCTGACTTTACCGGGAAAATTCTGTTCATGGAATCGTATGGTGGTAATGAAGGACTGATTGCATCTTTGCTGGCCCAGTTAAGATGTATGGGAGTTTTTCGAAAAATAAAAGGGATATTACTTGGAACTTTTACTCAGATGGAAAAGCAAGGATGTGTACCAAATGCCCTGGAACTGGTCTTGCGGGCAACTGCAGCAGAAAATATTCCCGTTGCAGTCACCCGGGAAATTGGTCATGGCAGTGATTCGAAATGTTTGGGTATAGGAAAATCATTGATTCTGGGCATAGGAAAATCACATCTGAGTAGTAAGAATATTTGAATACGTCTTGACAGAAATAAAAAAGTGATATATGATACAAATACAGATACCCGTAGGGGGTATGTCGGGAGGCAAATTATGAAGAAAGAAGTGTATTGTATATCAGGTATGACCTGTGCTTCTTGCAGCAGTGCGGTGGAACGGGTTACAAGAAAGCTTGCCGGAGTTTCTCACAGTGAAGTGAACCTGGCAACAAATAAAATGACAATTGAATATGATGAAGGAACTCTAAAGCCGGAAGATATTATTGCCAAGGTAAAACGGGCTGGATTCGGGGCAGAGTTGGAACATGAACGGGCAAAAGAAGAGCGGCTTTTAGAGGCGCAGGAGGCATGGGAGGATCTTCATAAAGTACGGCGCCGGCTGATTATCAGTATTATACTTGCGATACCGCTGCTCTATATTTCAATGGGACATATGCTGCCATTTACGCTGCCGCTTCCTGACTTTTTGCATATGCACAGTCATCCTTTGAATTTTGCATTGGTGCAGTTACTTTTGACGACATTGATTTTAATTTGCGGCAGAAAGTTCTATATTATTGGTTTTAAGACACTGTTTGCCGGCCATCCCAACATGGATTCACTGGTTGCTATCGGAACCGGCAGCGCTTTTCTCTACAGTCTGGTAATGACATTTCAAACTTTGAACTATCCGGAGGCGGCCGGTAATCTGTATTATGAATCGGCAGCTGTGGTGGTTACGCTGGTCATGCTTGGAAAGTATCTGGAAAGCAGAAGCAAAGGGAAGACATCGGAAGCGATTCAGAAGCTGATGGAACTGGCACCGGATGTGGCGGTACTTGTGACAGATGGTGAAGAAAAGGAAGTCCCCGTAACGCAGGTGCAAAGGGGTGATGTTATCCTGGTAAAACCCGGGAGCAAAGTACCGTTGGATGGTATCGTGATCAGCGGAACCACCAGTGTAGATGAATCTATGCTGACAGGCGAGAGTATTCCGGTGGAAAAGGAAGCAGGAGATGTGGTGATCGGCGGCAGTATGAATTATAATGGTGCTGTGCAGATAGAGGTTACCCATATTGGCGGAGATACTACGCTGGCAAAGATTATTCGGTTGATGGAGGACGCTCAGGGGAAAAAGGCGCCTATTTCCAAAATGGCAGATACTGTGGCGGGGTACTTTGTGCCGGCGGTGCTGGCGATAGCAGTGTTAGCAGCAGTGATCTGGCTGATCGCAGGATACCCGGTAACCTTTGTGCTGAAGGTTTTTGTATCCGTACTGGTGATTGCCTGCCCTTGTGCCCTTGGGCTGGCTACGCCCACCGCGATTATGGTTGGAACCGGAAAAGGGGCCGGATATGGTATTCTGATCAAGAGCGGCGAAGCATTGGAGATTGCCCATAAAGCGGATACCGTGGTACTGGATAAGACCGGAACAGTTACGCAAGGAAAGCCAATGGTAGTTCAGATTGCTGCCAAAGACCGGACGGATGAAGCGTTGCTGCAGCTTGCGGCATCATGTGAGCGGAATTCCGAGCATCCCCTGGGTCAGGCCATTGTGACAGCTGCCAGGGAACGGGGATTAGAGCTAAAGGAACCCGAGTATTTTCAAAGCATAACGGGAAAAGGGGTTGAAGCCATAATCCAGGATGAGCATGTCTTTATCGGGAATGAAAGAATGCTTGGCGAACTTTCGGTGGAAGCAGGAGGCTTTAAGAACGAAGCTGATGAAATTGCGGCCAAAGGGCAGACACCCATGTTTGTGGTTATCAACCAAGAGCTGGCTGGTATTATCAGCGTAGCAGATACGATTAAGCCCACCAGCCGAAAGGCCATTGAAGATATGCAGCGAATCGGGCTGCAGGTTTATATGCTGACAGGAGATAATAAGAAAACAGCAGATTTTATAGGCAGCCAGGTTCATGCGGATCGGGTGATCGCAGAGGTATTACCCCAGGATAAAGTGGCGGTAGTATCCGGACTTCAAAAGGAAGGAAAAAAAGTAATCATGGTCGGTGATGGTATTAACGATGCGCCGGCGCTGGCTCAGGCAGACACGGGTATTGCAATTGGCAGCGGCAGTGATATCGCCATGGAATCCAGTGATATTGTACTGATGAAGTCAGATCTGCAGGATGTGTATCGGGCGATTAAATTGAGTAAAGCGACCATTCGGAACATTAAGCAAAATCTATTCTGGGCATTTATCTTTAACAGCCTGGGTATTCCGGTAGCTGCCGGGGTGTTGTATGCATTTGGCGGACCGCTTTTGAATCCTATGCTGGCAGGGCTTGCAATGTCATTCAGTTCGGTTTTTGTTGTAACCAATGCACTGCGGCTAAAACGTGTTAAACTGTGAACAGGAGGGAGTAAAATATGCATGAGAAATGTTGTGACTGCAAACGAAAGGTACGAGATGAGGAAGAATATAAAGATTTAATTCACCGGCTCAACCGAATTGAAGGTCAGATAAGGGGAATCCGTAATATGGTTGAGGAAGATCGTTACTGTGTGGATATTCTGACGCAGGTGTCAGCAATCCAGTCGGCCCTGAATGCATTTAATAAAAATCTGCTTTCCAGCCATATTAAGACTTGTGTGGTAGATGACATTAAGTCAGGAGATGAAGAAGTGGTAGATGAATTATGTAAAACAATTCAAAAACTAATGAAGTAAGAAGGTAGGAAATGGAATATTAAACAAATAAGGAGACGAAATAATGAGAGTATTAAAAGTAGAAGATATGCACTGTGAAAAATGTGTAGAACGGATTAGCAAAGCGATGACTGCAGAAGATCTGGATTTTCAGGTATCCCTGTCTGATAAGACGGTATCTGTCGATGGTTGTGACCATTGTGTAGGAAAGGCAATTGAAATATTGGAGGACTTGGGTTTTGATGCCGCAGAAGTTATCTGATTCATTTTCAGAAAAAAGCCATTTATTCCCATAAACACAAAATTTATTACGCTGCCAAAGAAAGTAATATAGGTAATCAATGGTAATCAGAAAGTATGTTCAGCAGAGCAAAAAAATATACCGAGAAAGCCCTTGAATAAAGCATTTCTCGATATATCACACAACAGTCTATAGGGGAATCGAACCCCTGTTTCCGCCGTGAGAGGGCGGCGTCTTAACCGCTTGACCAATAGACCATATTTGTACCGTGCTTACATATTTTATAATAAAATTACAAAATATGCAAGCACTTTTTTTGTATTCTATTACCTATTTTCTAATTACTTCCCACAATTATTTATTATCTTTGGGCAAAAAAGGAATGAGCGTTTGGGCGAAGCTGCTGATAGGCATGGTTTGCAGGATTATTTTTCCAGGTCCCGTCACTCTGGTGTTAAACAATCCCTCTCCGCCAAACAGCACGTTTTTGACGCCCTTGACCTTCTCTATATCCAAAGAACAGGTTTCATCCATAATCACCAGATAGCCTGTATCCAGAATCACACTTTGCCCTGCCCCCAGTTCATATTCCATTGCGTAACCGTCGATTTCCAGAAATACAACGCCGTTGCCAGACAGCTTTTGCATAATAAACCCCTCGCCGCCCATAAATCCGGCTCCCAGCTTTTTTTGAAAGAATATAGAAAGCTCCACGCCCATTTCGGAAGCTAAAAATGCGCCTTTCTGGCATACAATGGATTTGCCGGGTGAAAGCTGAACCGCACGGATAGACCCGGTAAAGCTGGAGCCAAAGGTAATCATCCCCGGCCCGCCTTCGGCGGTATATACATTCTGAAACATATTTTCACCCGAAAACATACGCCCGAACGCTTTTCCAACCCCGCCACCTGCATTGGTTTCCATTTTCATGTTGTCAGTCATCCATACCATGGAGCCGCTCTCGGTTTTCATAGATTCACCGGTCTGTAAATTGCACTGTACCACAGGCATGGGTTCTCCAATAATCTTATATTCCATCATTCAAATCTCCTTTTATATTAAATTTTTTATTTAATGATTTTAAAGAGTGAGCCGATAATAGGCATAGGCTTCATTTTGCCCTGCGCGGCGTTCACGATACCCAAAAACCCCAATACGGTCAGCCCCAGTGCAGCGGTGAATCCTGATATTGTATTTCTCACCCCTTCTACCCCCCTTTTTTATATGGTACAGGTAGTCCTTTTCAGGTATTTGCTTATAAGTCTTATTTTTAGATTATTTTCATGTTTATATAATAACTTGAGCCGGCATAAAAATCAATAATAGCTTTAAAGAAGTTGTTATTAACAACTACTCTTGACTAAACTTACAGTGGCATTTCAGGACATATTCTGATAAAATTTACTTGCCCTCTACTATAGGTTAATGCTATGCTGTGGTAGGATTAATTTTGTTACTGGGCAGCCCGCAGGATAAGAGCTGCTATATACCAAACATGGAGGATTTATGAATATCAAGCTGGTTGCTATTGATTTAGACGGAACATTTTTAGATGAGTCATGTAAAAGGCCACAAAGAAATATTGATGCTGTAAAAAGAGCGATAGACAAAGGTATAATCGTGGTTCCCACCACCGGAAGAAGCTTTCGTAATGTAAAAGAAGAATTGTTCTATGATATAGAAGGAATTACATATTGCATTAACGCCAATGGAACGATAGTGGCGGATATGAAGAAAGAAAAGGTACTTTATGCTCAGACCCTGCCCAGGGAAGTGGGGCAGAAAGTGTATCGGATTGCCAGCAAATACCCTGTTTACATAGAAATTTATGCCGGGTTAGAAGCTTATGCGGATGCTCCGGGAGTAAAATATTTATATCAGTCCGGATTGGATCGTGCATATTGTGACCAGCTGGTGGGAACCAATATCATAATGGATAACCTGGATGAAATTGTGCTGACAGATGGGCTTTCGATCAGTAAGTACCATATTGTATGTTTGAGCCTGGAAGCGAAAAAGGATCTAAAAGATGAAATTGCAGCACTGGATAATTTATATCCCATCTCTGTTATCAGCAAAAACATTGAATTGGTATATGGAACCTACAGTAAGCGTGACGGGTTAGAGCATCTGATCAGTGAACTTGGTATTGATAAAAGCCAGGTGCTGGTGATTGGTGACAGCAATAATGACTATGACATGATGGAGTGGGCAGATCATGCAGTGGCGATGGCCAATGCCAATGAGCGGGTCAAAGCAGTGGCCAGCGATATCACAGCTTCGAATAATGAGGCCGGGGTAGCAAATGCACTGGAAAAATATTTAAATCTGTGATAAAATGAACAAGTGTTCGACAAATTAAAATATGGCGGCACCATACCGCCTGAGTATAGAGGGAAGAAAATGGCAAAGAGAGATACTTATGATGCGAGCAGTATTGCCGTCCTGGAAGGACTGGAGGCAGTACGGAAAAGACCGGGAATGTATATCGGCAGCGTTTCCAGAAAGGGATTAAACCATTTGATCTATGAAATTGTAGATAACGCGGTAGATGAACATCTGGCGGGTTACTGCAGTTTTATTCATGTAGAACTGGAAAAAGACGGTTCCTGTACGGTAACTGATAATGGCCGGGGAATTCCGGTGGGAATGCATGAAAAGGGAATGTCAGCCGAGCGTTTGGTATTTACCACATTACATGCCGGCGGTAAGTTTGACGATTCGGCTTATAAGACAAGCGGAGGACTTCATGGGGTAGGTTCTTCGGTGGTAAATGCCTTATCCACTTATCTGGATATTAAGATCAGTCGCGAGGGATACGTTCACCATGACCGCTATGAGCAGGGTGTTCCGGTCATCGAACTGGAAAATGGCTTGCTTCCAACCCTGGGCAGAACCAAAGAAACAGGAACCTGTGTGAATTTCCTGCCGGATCCTGAAATTTTTGAAAAAACCAGATTTGCATCAATGGAAGTGAAAAGCCGTCTGCATGAGACTGCCTATCTGAATCCAAAGCTGACGATTTTATTTGAAGATAAAAGAGGCGATGAGATTGAAACGATAGAGTTCCATGAACCGGAGGGCATCATTGGCTTTATCCGTGATTTGAATAAGAAAAAAGAAGTGATTCATGAACCGGTGTATTTCGTTGGCGAAACGGAAGGAATTACGGTAGAATGTGCTTTTCAGTTTGTGAATGAATTTCATGAGAATGTGCTGGGCTTTTGTAATAATATTTATAATGCTGAGGGCGGAACCCATCTGACGGGATTTAAAACTATTTTTACCACGGTCATGAATAACTATGCCCGTGAACTTGGTGTGCTTAAAGAGAAGGATGCTAACTTCACCGGTGCGGATATCCGTAATGGAATGACTGCAGTTATATCCATTAAACATCCGGCGCCAAGATTTGAAGGTCAGACGAAGACAAAGCTGGATAATCAGGATGCGTCAAAAGCAACTGCGAAGGTAGCAGGAGATGAGATTGCTCATTATTTTGACCGTAATCTGGAGACGCTGAAAAATGTGTTGGCTTGTGCCGAGCGGTCGGCTAAAATCCGTAAGACGGAAGAAAAAGCAAAGACTAACATGTTGACCAGACAAAAGTATTCCTTTGATGCGAATGGAAAACTGGCTAACTGCGAAAGTAAAGACCCGGGCAAGTGCGAAATATTTATAGTCGAGGGAGATTCTGCCGGAGGTTCGGCTAAAACGGCGAGAAACCGGAATTTCCAGGCGATCCTGCCGATCCGTGGTAAGATTCTGAATGTAGAGAAAGCATCCATTGATAAGGTACTGGCCAATGCAGAAATCAAATCGTTGATCAATGCCTTTGGCTGTGGTTTTTCTGAAGGATATGGTAATGATTTTGACATTTCCAAGCTGCGTTATGACAAGATTATCGTTATGGCCGATGCCGATGTGGATGGCGCTCATATTTCCACCTTGCTGCTAACGCTGTTTTACCGCTTTATGCCGGAATTGATATATGAAGGGCATGTATATATTGCAATGCCGCCGTTATATAAGGCAATGCCATCGAAAGGTGAAGAAGAGTACCTTTATGATGACAAAGCCCTGGAACGTTACCGTAAGCAGCATAAGGGTTCCTTCACCTTGCAGCGCTACAAAGGTCTGGGGGAAATGGATGCCCAGCAGCTTTGGGAGACCACCCTTGATCCACAGACGCGTATGCTGAAGCAAGTAGAAATCGAGGATGCCCGGATGGCCTCTGAAGTGACAGAAATTTTAATGGGTACAGAAGTACCGCCGCGAAAAGCATTTATCTATGAACATGCAAGAGATGCCGAACTGGATGTGTAGGAGGATTGTAGGATGAATACAAAAGAATCACAGATTATTAAAACTGAATATTCCGAGGTAATGCAAAAATCCTATATCGACTATGCCATGAGTGTTATCGTAGCAAGAGCTCTGCCCGATGTACGAGATGGCTTGAAGCCGGTACAACGCAGAACACTGTATGATATGTATGAACTGGGAATCCGTTACGACCGGCCCTATCGAAAATGTGCCCGTATCGTTGGTGATACTATGGGTAAATATCACCCTCATGGTGACAGTTCAATCTATGATGCTCTGGTTGTTATGGCTCAGGAATTCAAGAAAGGACTGCCGCTGGTAGATGGTCATGGAAACTTTGGCTCAATTGAAGGAGACGGAGCAGCGGCTATGCGTTATACGGAAGCCCGGCTGGAGAAAATCACTCAGGAAGTATACTTAAATGACATGGACAAAGATGTTATTGACTTTGTGCCAAATTTTGATGAAACGGAAAAAGAACCGGAAGTTCTGCCGGTTCGTATTCCTAATCTGTTGGTGAATGGTGCAGATGGTATTGCCGTAGGTATGGCGACCAGTATTCCGCCGCATAATCTGGGTGAAGTTGTTGATGCGGTTAAGGCTTATATGAAAGATGATGAGATTACGACAAAGGGATTAATGAGATATTTAAAGGGCCCTGATTTTCCCACCGGTGGTATCGTTGTCAATAAAGACGCGTTGGCCGCAATCTACGAAACCGGAACCGGAAAGATTAAAATCCGGGGAAAAGTAGAAGTAGAAAAAGGGAAAGCCGGAAGACAGTTTCTTGTTATTAACGAAATCCCATATACGATGGTGGGAGCCAATATTGGAAAATTCCTGAATGATGTGGCAGCTTTGGTAGAAAGCAAGAAAGCTACGGAAATCATTGATATCTCTAATCAGTCGTCGAAAGATGGCATTCGAATTGTTCTGGAACTGAAAAAGGGAGCGGATATCGAAAATCTAAAGAACATGCTCTATAAAAAGACCCGACTGGAAGACACTTTTGGAGTAAATATACTGGCAGTAGCAGATCAAAAGCCAGAGACATTAAGTCTAAAGAAAGTAATTGAGTATCATGTGGATTTTCAATTTGAAGTTGCTACCAGAAAGTATCAGAATCTGCTTGGCAAAGAACTGGAGAAGAAAGAGATTCAGGAAGGGTTGATCAAAGCTTGCGACGTGATTGACCTGATCATCGAGATATTACGAGGCAGTAAAAACCAGAAACAGGTAAAAGACTGTCTGACTATGGGTGTGACAGGAGGCATTAAGTTTAAGTCAAAAACCAGTGAAAAGGCAGCCAAAAATCTGCGGTTTACCCAGCGCCAGGCAACAGCGATCCTGGAAATGCGGCTGTACCGGTTGATTGGACTGGAAGTCGAGGCGCTGATGAAAGAGCATGAAATTACAATGGCGAATATTGTCCGTTATGAGGATATTTTGAATAATTATGATACTATGGCGGATGTCATTAGTACGGAATTGGATAATGTGAAGAAAGAGTACGCAAGAAAACGCCGGACGCGGATTGAGAATGCGGAAGAAATAGTATTCGAAGAGAAAAAGATTGAAGAGATGGAAGTTTGTTTCCTGATGGATCGTTTCGGATATGCCAAGACGGTTGATAAAGCCACATATGAACGCAACAGCGAGGCAGCCCACACAGAGAATAAGTATGTAATCCATTGTATGAATACGGATAAAATCTGTATCTTTACGGATCGGGGTAAGATGCATACGGTGAAAGTATTGGATTTACCATTTGGAAAATTCCGTGATAAAGGGGCACCGATTGACAACTTCGGAAATTATAACAGCTCGGAGGAAGAATTGCTTTTCGTTGGCAGTATGGAATCTGTAAAGAATGGTATGCTGATGTTTGTAAGCCGGAACGGTATGATCAAACAGGTAGCAGGAGCTGAGTTTGATGTGGCAAAACGGACCATTGCAGCGACGAAATCGGCAGATGGCGATAAGGTTATCTTGGTTGGCTTGGCAGATACGATGGATTATGTGGTATTGCAGAGTAAAGAAGGATATTTCCTGCGGTTCTTAAAAGAGGAGGTGCCGGAGAAGAAGAAGACAGCAATTGGTGTACGCGGTATGAAGCTGGCAGGCAGCGATTATGTTGAAAATGGTTATCTGGTAGCGAATCGGATGGAATATACGGTGGAATATAAAGAGAAGGAAATTGTTCTGAATAAATTAAAGCTGGGAAAAAGGGATACGAAAGGTACTAAGGTAAGGATATAAAAATTGAAAAGATATAGTGAGGGACTGAAATTTGAGTGTGTTTCAGTCCCTTTTTTCTGTAGGCCAAATACCTATTCAGATATTACCCGGGTGCAGATTCCGGTGAGGTTTTCTTCGCTGCCGGACAGGATAAGAATGGTAGGAACACTCATTTGCATATATCATTTAAATTGCATAACTGAACTATAACCATGAAATTCTCTAAACCCCTTGCATTCTTAGAATAATGGTGCTACAATGGTCAAGGATAAATAAATTACTAGTTATGGAGTGGGCGCTTGCCCACTCTTTATTATTGCTATGAGAAACACTGAATAAAATATCCCTGGGAGGGATGCGTATGAGCAAAAAAGAAAGCTACGAACAAAAGGCGGAAGCCTTACTCACGCCTATTACCGAAGCCAATGGCTTTGAACTGGTAGATGTGGAGTATGTGAAAGAAGGCGGTACATGGTACTTGCGGGCATATATCGATAAGGAAGACGGCATCACCATTAATGACTGCGAAACCGTCAGCCGGGCGTTCAGTGAAAAGCTGGATACAGAAGATTATATTGAAGATCCCTATATTATGGAAGTCAGTTCGCCGGGGTTAGGCAGACCGCTTAAGAAAGAAAAAGATTATATCAGAAGCATGGGTCAGGAGCTGGAAGTCAGAACCTATCGTGCGATTGATAAGCAAAAAGAATTTTATGGGGTTTTGGTTGCATATGATGATAATAGTGTGACTATTCAACTGGAAGATGAAAGTAAGATGACGTTTCAGAAGAATGAACTGGCATTAATTCGCCTGGCATTCAATTTTTAAGGGATTAGGAGGAAAATAGAAAAATGAACACAGAATTACTGGAAGCGCTTAATATTCTGGAACATGAAAAAAACATTAGCAAAGAAACTCTGCTTGAGGCAATTGAACAATCTTTGCTTCAGGCCTGCAAGAATCATTTTGGAAAGGCAGATAACGTGAAGGTACACATTAATCCGGAAACTTGTGAGTTTGGCGTATATGCTGAGAAGAAGGTGGTAGAGCAGGTCGAAGATCCGGTTCTGGAGATCAGCCTTTCCAATGCAAGAATGATTGATTCCACATATAACATCGATGATATTGTAAACATAAAAATTGAATCAAAGGAATTTGGACGTATTGCAACCCAGAATGCAAAGAACGTGATTTTGCAGAAAATACGCGAAGAAGAGCGCAAAGTATTATATAACGAATATTTCCAACAAGAACGTGATGTTATCACCGGAATTGTACAGCGGTATCTGGGCAGGAACATCAGCATCAATCTGGGCAAAGCCGATGGCATTTTGAATGAAAACGAGCAGGTAAAAGGAGAAGTCTTCCGCCCAACCGAACGTATCAAAGTATATGTCCTGGAAGTAAAAGATTCTCCAAAGGGGCCGAAGATTTTAGTATCCAGAACCCATCCGGAGATGGTAAAGCGCCTGTTTGAATCGGAAGTAACCGAAGTGAAAGAGGGTATCGTAGAAATCAAGAGCATTGCCCGTGAAGCGGGCTCCAGAACTAAAATCTCCGTATGGTCAAACGATCCTGATGTAGATGCAGTGGGAGCATGCGTAGGTATGAACGGTTCCAGAGTCAACACTGTTGTGGAAGAACTGCGGGGCGAGAAAATTGATATCATCAACTGGGATGAGAATCCGGCATTCTTGATCGAAAATGCTTTAAGTCCGGCAAAAGTTATCTCCGTTATGGCTGATCCTGATGAAAGAACTGCAAAAGTAGTTGTTCCAGACTATCAGTTGTCGTTGGCCATCGGTAAAGAAGGACAGAATGCCCGTCTGGCAGCCCGGCTCACCGGATATAAAATAGATATTAAAAGTGAAACACAGGCTCGAGAGGCAGGAGATTTTGATTACTTCGAAGATGATTATGATGAAGAGTATAATGAATTTTCCGAGAACGAAGAAAATGATATGCTGACAGTAGAAGAAACTGATAACATAGAGGGTCTGGAATATGAGTACGAAGAAGGTTATGAAGAAGACACCGATGCGTAAATGCATTGGATGCCAGGAAATGAAAAGTAAAAAAGAAATGATACGTATTTTAAAGACTACGGACGAGGAGGTTGTCTTAGACACTACGGGGAAGAAAAATGGACGCGGAGCCTATCTGTGCTTGTCAATGGAATGCCTGAATCTGGCGATCAAAAGCAAAGGCCTGGAGCGTTCTTTGAAAATGCCGATTCCACAAGAAGTATATGACAGCTTAAAAAAGGAGTTGGATGAAGTTGAACCAAAATAAAGTGGTTGCTCTGATTAGTCTGGCTATGAAAGCGGGGAAAGTGCAAAGCGGTGAGTTCTCTGTGGAGAAAGCAGTAAAAACAGGGAAGGCGAAGCTGGTGATCATAGCAGATGAGGCATCGGATAATACGAAGAAGAAGTTTCGAAATATGTGTCTCTACTATAAAAAGCCGTGTTATTTTTTCGGTGAAAAGATTCAACTGGGAAATGCAATCGGTAAAGAATTTCGGGCATCTTTAGCAATTATGGACGAAAACCTTGCGAAAGCAATTGAAAAGCAGTTAATGGAATAGCAGAGACAGAAAGGTCGGTGGTAGAATGCCAAAAATCAGAATACATGAATTAGCAAAAGAATTAAATAAAACTAATAAAGAAGTGATTGAGTTTTTAAAGGAGAAGCAGGTGGAAATTAAAAGCCATATGAGTGCACTGGAAGAAAAAGAAGAAAAATTGGTTCGCCATGCGTTTGGCGAAAAAGAAAGTAAGGCTGAAGTAACAGCTATGGAGAAGGAAAAGCCGAAGAAAAAGTCGAATATCGTGCAGGTTTTCCGTCCGCAAAATGCAAGTACGCCGGAAGGAAAGAATCTGGGGAAAAATAATCGACCAGGCCAAGGTAATCAGGCAAGATCGCAAGGTCAAGCTGGGTCAGACCAGGTGAGACCACAGGGTCAGACCGGAGCAGATCAGGCAAGACCACAGGATCAGGCAGGAGCAGGCCAGCCAAGACCGCAGGGTCAGACCGGAGCGGACCAGCCGAGACCGCAGGGTCAGGCAGGAGCAGGTCAGCCGAGACCGCAGGGTCAGGCAGGAGCAGGTCAGCCGAGACCGCAGGGTCAGGCAGGAGCAGGCCAGCCGAGACCGCAGGGTCAGGCAGGAGCAGGTCAGCC
>Ga0153940_1000805_pt1 | contig 14910 bp, 10 predicted proteins | sample TSNJ024MetaG_FD_104736 | JGI IMG/M metagenome (GOLD analysis project Ga0153940, IMG submission 104736) | Attine ant fungus gardens microbial communities from New Jersey, USA - TSNJ024 MetaG | ecosystem: Host-associated > Fungi > Mycelium > Unclassified | place: USA: New Jersey, Brendan T. Byrne...
AACCAAAGTGACTAGTGCTTGTTTTGAGCCCAGCTTGGACTACTGTGTTGTCAAGATCCCACGCTGGGACCTCAAGAAGTTTAGTCGTGTCAGCAGGCTTCTGAGTAGTAGTATGAAGAGCGTCGGTGAAGTCATGAGCATTGGAAGGACGTTTGAGGAAACAATTCAGAAAGCCATTCGAGCGATCGACGATCAGTTTCCTGGGTTCGCCAAGGTATGTAGCGGTATGTAATACAGCTCTTATTTGCACCTGAAAATATTATAGAACGAGTACGTTGAAAACGTCGACGAGGAGCTGGTCAATCCAACGGATAAGCGCATCTTCGCGATTTCTACTGCATTCCATCGTGGTTATAGCATCGAAAAAATACATCAGATGTCCAACATTGACAAATGGTTTTTGACGAAGCTCAGTTATATCTTTGAGATGGAAAAGCACCTATAGTGAGTCTAGCCTTGATGCATTGTTTGTTTCCTAAACAATACTGAAATTTGGTTGAGTGAATTCAATGTCTCCAACATCCCGCCAGCCACCTTGCGCCAGGCCAAGCAGCTCGGCTTCTCTGATCGTCAACTTGCTGTTTGTATGGGTTCCACTGAGTTAGCCGTCCGTAGGTTGCGACAGGAAAATGGCATCGCCCCTTTCATCAAACAAATCGATACTGTTGCTGCCGAATTTCCTGCTTTCACTAACTATCTCTACACCACCTACAATGCCATTGAGCATGATGTCAAGTTTGAGGACCGTGGGGTCATTGTTCTCGGTTCTGGGGTATATCGGATTGGCTCTTCGGTTGAGTTCGATTGGTGTGCCGTCCGGGCCATTCGAACGCTTCGTGAACAAGGCTTCCCTACTGTGATGATTAATTACAATCCCGAAACTGTCAGTACCGACTACGATGAAGCCGACCGCCTATATTTCGAGAACATCAGTCTGGAAACTATACTTGATATATATGATACTGAGCACTCGCGAGGGATCATTTTATCCATGGGTGGACAGACCCCAAACAACATCGCCCTCCCGCTTTATAGACAGAACGTCAAGATCTACGGTACCTCACCAGAAATGATCGACACAGCAGAAAACCGCTTTAAGTTTTCTCGCCTTCTAGACGAGATTGGTGTCGACCAACCTCTATGGAAGGAATTGACCAGCTTTGAGGAAGCTAACCTTTTTTGTGAAAAGGTTGGTTACCCGATGCTCGTTCGTCCATCTTATGTCTTGTCCGGCGCTGCGATGAATGTCGTCTCTACTGGTGACGATTTAGCAAATTATCTTACTAAAGCTGCTGAAGTCTCGCGAGATCATCCTGTCGTCATTTCAAAGTACATTGAGCAAGCTAAGGAGATTGAGGTGGATGCTGTTGCGAAGGGTGGAAAAATGATCATGCATTACATCTCTGAACATGTCGAGAATGCGGGTGTTCATTCCGGTGATGCGACTCTCATCCATCCCCCTCAAGATTTAGATCCACAGACCGTTCGTCAGATCGAGGAAGCTACTGCCAAGATTGGCAATGCTCTTAATGTCACTGGTCCTTTCAACATCCAGTTCATTGCAAAGAATAATGAAATCAAGGTGATCGAGTGCAATCTTCGTGCCGCTCGTTCCTTCCCCTTCGTGTCTAAGGTCACCGGTATTGATGCTATCGAGATGGCAACAAAGGTCATGCTCGGTTTGCCTGTTGAGCCATATCCCGATGCTGGTCTTCCTTCGGACTACGTTGGTGTCAAAGTTCCACAATTTAGTTTCAGTCGACTATCAGGTGCAGATCCAGTTCTAGGTGTTGAAATGGCCTCGACCGGTGAAGTTGCTTGTTTTGGTCATGACAAATATGAGGCATATCTGAAGGCATTGATTTCCACTGGTATCGTGTTACCAAAGGAGAATATATTGTTCTCTATTGGGAGTTATAGAGAGAAACTAGAACTACTGCCATCTGTACAGAAACTCAGTGCGGCCGGGTATAACATTTTTGCTACGTCGGGTACTGCAGACTTTCTGACAGAGCATGGTGTTCCTTGCAAGGTAAGTAGCTTTCTTACCTAAGGATGCATGTCTGATCGATCTTCTCAGTACCTTGATACCCTTGGGGAGAACGATCGTCCTCAAGAAAAATCAGAATATTCTTTAACTCAACACCTTTCTAATAATCTCATTGATATGTACATCAACCTACCTTCAAAGAATCATTATCGCCGCCCTGCTAGCTATTCCAGCAAAGGGTATCACACTCGTCGCATGGCCATAGATTATGCAGTCCCGCTCATCACTAATGTCAAGAATGCTAAGATGCTATCTGAAGCGCTCGTTCGCAAGTTACCCCTGGACGTCTCGTCCATTGACTCCAAGAACTCACACCTTACCTACAGTCTCCCAGGTTTGGTAAATATCGCTGCATTCGTCCCCAACTTGACTGGTGCTGGCAGTCAGGAATGGTCTGACATGACGGAGGCATCCGTCGCAGCTGGCTTTACCACAGCTATTGTACTACCAATCGGAACTGACAACATTATATCGGATCATCAGACATTCGAACAGGTTCGATCGAACATTTCGAGCAGTGCTCACTGCAATTATGCCCTTGGAGTTACAGCAACTGCTGCTAACGCTCAAGCATTTGACGAAGAGATACATCTGCAGACTAAGGCACTCTTCATTCCTGCTCATACTCCGCTGTCTGTCGTGGCCGCCCATTTTACAGCATGGCCTCTTGAGAAGAACATAATCACCAATGCTAAAGGGTCTGATCTTGCTTCAATCCTTTTGTTGGCCAGCCTCCATAGTCGAAGCATTCATGTGACCGACGTCCAGACTAATGACGACCTCCTGCTCATCACATTGAGCAAAGCCAAACATTTGAAAGTTACGTGTGATGTTTCAGTCTATTCTCTCTTCTATTCCAGAGAAGCCTTTCCTTCAACCACTGCGCTTCCTACCTCGGCTGAACAAAAGGCTTTGTGGACACACCTCGACAAGATTGATGCATTTTCTGTAGGAACCACGCTGTCTCGATTGACTATCGATACTGGCAAAGTGTTCTCGCCAACTGCCGGCTTTGAGGAGGTTCTTCCGCTCTTACTCACAGCGGTGAGCAAAGGACGCCTTAGTATTGAGGACATCCGAATTCGTCTTCACGATAATCCTGTTCACATTTTCAACGTGCCTGAACAGACGAATACCCATGTGGAAGTTGTTCTGGGTCGTAAGGCCCTTTTCAGGAGTCGCACTGGTTCTTGGTCGCCGCTCGGTTCTGAGTTGGTTGCTGGTGCTATCCACCGTGTCGTCGTCCAGAATAAGACAGTGTTTGTTGACGGTGCCACAGTCTCCTCGTCAACTGGTCATGACATTTCGGCAACCACTGTGCCGCACGTACTTCCTAAGGAGATTGTTGCTGAGCCTCTTCCTGGAGTTGCCGTAGCTTCCCAATCATCTTCTAGTCAACCTCAGAGTCTGCAAGCCCCACACACTGGCCAAATCTCGATGAGTACCATCTCTCATCCTTCCTTCCATCGTCGTCACATTCTCTCCGTTAAACAACTCACCCATCGCGATTTGCACGACCTGTTCTCCCTTGCCCACGAGATGCGCCTTCAAGTCGAACGTAATGGTGTCCTAGATATCTTAAAAGGCAAGGTCCTCTGCACTGCATTTTACGAACCCTCAACCCGGACCAGCGCTTCTTTTGAGGCTGCCATGAAGCGTTGCGGTGGAGAGGTTGTTCCTATCACTACCGATAGATCTTCTGTGGTTAAAGGAGAGAGCCTTCCTGACACTATTAGAACTTTAGCATGCTATGGAGATGCTATCGTTCTTCGTCATCCTGACATTGGAAGTGCACAGCTGGCGGCTAAGTTCTCTTCTGTCCCAATCATCAACGCTGGGGACGGCATTGGTGAACATCCTACTCAGGCCTTACTCGATGTCTATACCATCCGTTCAGAGTTGGGCACGGTCAATGGTCGCACGATCACCCTGCTTGGTGATCTCAAAAACGGTCGTACAGTTCACAGCCTTGTCACCCTCCTTTGTTTGTATTCTGTTCGACTCAATTTTGTCGCGCCTCCCTCTCTTGCCATGCCCCAGGCCGTTGTGTCTGCTGCACGCAAGGCTGGAATTCCCGTCACTACTTGCGAATCATTGGATGAGGTTCTCTTGCAAACCGATGTCTTATATGTGACTAGGGTCCAAAAAGAAAGGTTCGAGAATGAGCAGGAGTGGTTGCACGTCAAAGATGCCTATAGGGTGGATCATGCGGTTCTTTCAAGGGCTAAGGAGGATATGATTGTCATGCATCCTCTTCCTCGTCTCAACGGTACGTTCTTTATGCAATCAAACGAGCTGAGATTCACTGGTCGGTTTCAGAAATTGATCCTGAGGTTGACTTTGATTCAAGACGGGCTGTTTATTTCCGCCAAATGCGCTATGGCCTTTTCGTGAGTCACGATTTCATCCAGGCTATAGTTTTTATCCTCAAATCTACTTCACAGATTCGCATGGCTTTACTTGCCAGTGTCATGGCATAATGTGCGCCGAATATTCATTATCCTTGACCTAGCTTCAATGATCTTGAACATATCTATGTAGTTGGTAGCAGAATTATATGCTTCTTACCAGCAGGATAAGTCAGGCAAGGAGGTAGAAGATTAATCAGCAGTTAATACCATATCAGTAGAATATTTGCTGTGCGTCATTTACATCAAGAAACCAATACACAATGCAGTCTCAGTTCATTTATAAATGAGACTGATCTAATTAAAGTTTTCAATCCCATCACACCACTTCACATCAGATGTAGCTCTCTCGCTTATCCGTGGGTGTTCATCAGTGATCGGCGTCAATTTCAAGTCGATTTTGCCAAAACGAACAGCTTACAATCAATTGTTGAGGGCCGCTGTCTTCTATGTTTGCTCGTAAATGTGGCTATTCAAAAGCTGGTAGAGACCTGCCCGTACCAGCTCTCGAGGTGCATACCAATGGATTCTACGAATACCAAAAAATTATGTGTTCTTTACATGACGCTGATTGTTGCACGGATGGAACGCTCGTTGTTCTTTGTTGCGTTATTAAGCCCCCCTTGATCGCAGGGCATCACTCGGATGTGTTCGGTCACCTATGTGTGCGCGTCGTCCTATCTCATGGAGTGTCAGAGTGTGTGGTCTGCGGATGAATAGTTGTGATCATCCATAATCAACCCGACCCCAAGTTTTTCGAATTTATCGGGGTTTACTTTCGCTACAATACCTTTTTCTCTCCGATGTAACTGTGTTTTCTCTCGCCCCATGGACAACTGCCTCTGGTGCCCTGTTTCTTGGTGATAAAATTTCCATCTTAAATAGTCACAGGACGTCGCGCGAGCGTGATTAGGAGACTTCAGAGATGCTCAGGGATTTTGTTTAAGGGTGCGTGAAACCGTTCATGGTCATGATACTTGATGTCTTGAAATTTCCCATGGTGTTCTGTATTCGCTGTAGTTTGAATCCTGTGCCTCGACAGACTGTATACATTTTGCCTCGGTGAATGGAATTTGCCATCGAGCCCCGTGTAATAAATTGATGAATTCAAAAGAATGGAGTCAATGGAACGGAACCCAGTCACTGCTTGGACGTGACAATAGTCAGAACCATCGCTAGTGATATACAATCATTTATAAGGTTTGAATACAGCATGTCATACATGGAGATGCCAACCAAGGAGGGGGCAATATATTGACATCTTTGAAAGTGGCAGTCACGACAAAACTAGGCCCTGAAAACAACCAAAACAAGCAGTCGTATGCCATCACATTCCTAACTCTATTTATCAATGTCATTCCCTGAAAAAAATAAGACTTGGATGTCACACTCAATTGTCCAAAGGTATAAAACCGCTCGTCAGGAGACTCAACGTCCGATTAAGATTTATTTGCAATTAAGAAATCCACGAAGAGAACATAATTTGAAAAGAAAACATCAAGGACATGTGCGTTATGAAAGTGTCGTGAATAGAAAAGGAGGAATCTACCGGGATCAGACAAACAGGATCACGCTGCTTCTTCCTCGGGGAGTTCTTCTTCATACTCAACCTCTTCCTCAACACTGGAGGGATTAAGTCAAGTGAAGCAGAACTTAAAAGAAGCAAACTCACGTAGCGTCTTGGTATTGTTGATACTCTGCAATGAGATCTTGCATGTTTGATTCAGCTTCAGTGAACTAGGAGAAGGTGAATCTCATGACAACATGATCGCAATAAAGGTTTTACCTCCATCTCATCCATGCCCTCTTGTGTATACCAATGCAAAAATGCCTTCCTCTTGAACATCGCGGTAAATTGATCACCAACACGTCGGAAGAGCTCTTGAATAGCGGTAGAATTACCCAAAAAGGTAACGGCCATCTTCAGGCCCTGAGGAGCAATGTCACACTGAGCGGTAAGGACGTTGTTGGGGATCCATTCCACGAAGTAGGCAGAATTTTTGTTCTGGACGTTTTGCATTTGTTCTTCAACATCCTTCATGGAGACCTTGCCACGGAAAACGGCAGCAACCTTCAAGAAACTGTTAAGCAGCACAAAATGAAACAAAATCACAACCCACTGTGAGATACCGCCCATGCCTTGGATCCGACGCAGCCATCATGTTCTTGGCATCGAACATTTGTTGAGTGAGCTCAGGAACACTGACAGCACGGTACTGTTGACTACCACGAGCAGTCAAGGGGGCGAAACCGACCAAGAAGAAATGAAGACGGGGAAAGGGGACTGGGTAAAACAAACATCAAAACCGAACTAGATTGCAATCGGTAGAAAACATACCCATATTGACGGCCAACTTACGAAGGTCAGAATTCAGCTGACCGGGGAAACGCAGGCAGGTTGTGATACCCGACATGACGATAGAGACAAGATGGTTCAGGTCACCATAGGTAGGCGTAGAGAGTTTCAATGTTCTATGGGAAATATCATAAAGTGCTTCATTGTCAATACTCATGGTTACATCAGCATTTTCGACGAGCTGGTGAACTGAGAGAGCAGCATTGTATGGCTGAAAATGACAGTAAGCATAAATACCTTTAGTAGTAGACAGAAATAAAGATTTACCTCTACAACAGTGTCTGAAACCTTAGGACTAGGCACAACAGAGTATGTGCACATCATCCGATCGGGATATTCCTCCCGAATTTTGGAAATAAGGAGAGTGCCCATACCGGCACCAGTACCACCACCAAGTGAGTGTGAGATCTGGAAACCTGCCGCATGGTTATTTTAGCAATCTATCAAATTGAGTGGACTAACCTTGAAGACAGTCAGTTCCCTCGGCCTCCTTACGTGTCACATCTAACACGCTGTCGACAAGTTCAGCTCCCTCGGTATAGTCTGCACGGATCAAAAATGTGAGTAAATGCTTATCGCATTTGATCGAGTAACCGATATAAAAGAATGGATAGCTCCAACATAACGGACAACATTATAGAATCGAGGTCCACTTAACGAATGCCCATCATTTTTGAAAAGGGTTTCATGAAGACGATTCATGTAGAAAGAGTTGCATTAAAGGGATACTCACGTCCTTTTGCCCAATTGTTGCCAGCTCCGTTCTGACCGTAAACAAAATTGTCAGGGCGGAAAAGGTGACCCAAGGCCCCAGATCGAATAGAGTCCATCGTTCCAGGTTCGAGGTCGACTAAGATGGCACGTGGGACGTACTTCGACGTCCCAACCTCATTGTAGTAAACCGAGATTCGCTCAAGCTGGAGATCATTGTTGCCTTTGTAATGACCATCCGAGTCGATACCATGCTCATCCGAAAGGACCTCCCAGAACTTGATGCCTGTCATCAACCACAAACTACAATTGGTGCATTGGACCCGAAGTGACAGAGGTTAAAGCGCACCAACTTGGTTACCACACTGTTGACAGAATTGGTAGATAGATCAGCCACGTCAGATTTAACTGAAGTAAATAAAAGGTACCTGGCCGGCCTGAAGATGAACAATTTCGCGCATGCTATCGGCCAAAGGTCAGTACGGTTGGCAAGTCAGAAGAAAGTGGTACGAGAAGAAAGCAAAGAGAGAACACGACGGAAGGCGCGTTTTATAATATCAAGTAATATATATGCAGCGAAGACGCGTCGCAAGCAGTTGTTACAGTAAAAAAAGTAACACTCACATGAACTGTTTCAAGGAGAGGAGAGCAGCAAGACGAGTATGTTACTTCAACCAGATGGATTGGACAAGAAGACAAGAAAATATGTATGGTAAACGGAGTCCAAGGTTTCGAACTCAGATTAGAACCCCGATATGATATGTTCCTCGCCTTTGCCTCGTGTTTTTATTGAAACAGGGCCGACATAGGACCTGAACAAACCTTGATAAATACACACCAGAAATGTCCCTTATTTGTCAGTTCTAGCCGAACAATAATTGTTCCGATGTATCACTCGTTATTGCTCCGTCACAGCAGCATTGGAATCGCAAATGTACTTACTTGTATTTGAGTTTCTCCAGTCTGGACACCTCGTACATATCTTTGCGTTCTAGAACTATGCTAGCCGTCAGCATTATCGTTGCCTAGGGCCCATCCACCATGCATGTACTCGTCCTGCAATATAGTAGGTTAATTACCGTTGCAGTTCCGCAAGACTAAAAGCTGTGCAGGGTTGGAGGCAATAAACGAATATGTAAGATAGGGAGTTAGTTAGTGATTGACTCTGTCCACTGGATTGAAGCAAAGGCGAGTTGGTTCATTGACGACTGACAACTTGAAAAAAAAGGTCTATTGTTTTCTCTGGTCGATCCATAGCACATCATCAGGTATAGGGCTGAGATCTAACTAGGTCAGAACACATGTGCATCGTTCCTACTATCAATTGTGCGATTGAGTGAAGACATATTTTCTGACAAATCTATGTGCGTTGCTGTACCATCAAAAGTTGTGCCTCAACAATTGTCCTTGATAATATTATCTATATGCTTTCTCTTATCTGTCTTGAAGGCTGATAGGCTGCCAAACCTTACAAGAACTTGAGAGAACTAACAGCCTCCTTGTTGTACTGCAAAATCTCAAGTTTGCAGTTGCACTTGCTGCCCTACACTCATCTCCCACTAAATATAGAACCTAGACTTGGGTACATAAGCACAGCTAGAGTGAATCGAACAAGATATCACGCAGTCAGGCTGACAAGAAATGAATATAATGACATAATAAGATAGAAGCATCAAAAGAATGATTTCGACTGAGTAGATATTTTCAAGATAATCGGCTAGCGACACAAATCAACAAGGCCAAGAGGGTGAATCACCGACCAGAACCAACAGGAACCTTCCTTAAACCGGTTCCAATAGTATTCTTCATTATATACTCCTTCCTGGCGGCGGCAGCTGCACGCTTATGCTCCGCCACAAATTCTTCAGGCAGCCGCGGTACAGGAGGAATCGCACAAGTCGGTCGTCCGCGCTCATTCAACATAGCCTCAACATGTTTGAGGAATCGTTGCCGCATTTCACCACTTTTCTCTGTATCGAGGAAGCTCGCGCGACTGTAGATACTGTCACTATATCTCCTGCGATTTTTGCTGTTACCATACCCATGTCCATTGTTGCTCCCGCCCTCTTCCTCATCAGATATATAAACTGTTGATCGGCGGAGGCGCGAATGACGGATTGACATCTCGTCCTCGGGATAATGAGAGGCGTCTTCTGGATCATAGTCACCATAGACACCTGGGATAGGAGTCAAGGCACCACCATAGTTTGTATCTCTACGCCCATAATATTCCTCAACTGCGAAACCATCATACCTCGAATCATCGACAATAGTTGACGAGTGCGAAAGTGCATTCTCAGTGGCATGCTGGACAGCCATGTAACTTCTTTTCGTAGGAATGACATCAAAACCTTTCGTCAAATCGCGAATCGTCGATCCCCTGGACCTTGCAAACACGTCATCCTGTATATTTTCTCCATCATCTACATAAGTATTCTGCCACCTCGAATCGCTGCTCTTCTCCCGCGCAGATCTGGAGAACATCGCTCGCGAAATGTTGTTGTTGGTGGGAGTATGGCTTGGACTTGAAGGTAAAGGGAAAAGTGACTCATGACCACGAGTGCTTTGCCTCTTGATAGGACCCGGCATGTTATAAATTGTCGACGGGGGTACAATTGAAATAGGGCTGGAGTCAGTTGTCGGACTTGTAGCGCCATTTGTAAATGATTTAGAGAATCCACCTTGCTGATTTGGTCTCCTCTGTACTTTTGCTCTCAGTGCGTTCCCAGCAGCCGCAGATAGATTGCTGAACGCTGAACGCTGAGTTTTGGTATTGCCAATGGCAGCATAAGGAGGCGAAGACCCTAGCACAGGTGACGGTAATGATGAGTCAATCGTTCTTGCAGTACCTACATCCACGGCTAAGTGACGGGATCCACTGGAGCAGGGTACCGATGTTTCATCGATAGGAACATCGGATAAAGGGCTTGGAGGAGGCGGATCAAGTGAGGGTATGTTGTAGTGAGTGGAAACATTTGGTAAGCTGAGTGGTCCTGAAAGGCGACTTCCAGATGGTGGAGATCCAATACCATCAATACCATGACTGTGAAACATAGGCGAAGTACGACCGGAAGATATCGTTGGCATGGACCCAGCCATTGGGCCAAAGGTGTCATCAGGCCGAAGAGTATTGGATGGAGATTGTGATTTCGGAAGAGATACTTGTCTCGAAAGACCGGGAGAAAACTGGAGACCATTTGGACTGGTTGAAAGGGAAGGCAGCGGGAAGGGGCATCCAGAGCCAGATTCCACGCTCGGTTTGACGGGAGACCCATCCAATTTGATTGACAGGGATAGATCTGGAATGCTCAGTCTTGGTAGATTCACGGACGGTTCACGCGCCAGAGCAGTGAATCCGGATGCTTTATCGCTATCACGGGTCAAAGGTAATGAAATCAGAGGTTTCTTCGTCTCCCTCTCTCTCTCACGTTCCTTTCCCATTTCCCTCTTCCGTTCCTTCTCCTTTTCGAGACTATCGCTACTTGAGGCACTATACCTTAATTTCTGCGTGCCTATGAAAGGTAAGACCCGTCTCTTATTTGGCAGCAGGTGGAATGAAGAAAGCCCAGACGATACGCTCGGAATCGGCAGGGCAGGAGAACCAGTATTGGATGACCGGCGGCTAAGCATCCCAGGTTTAGCAGCATGTGATTGAGAAGTCGATATAGACGTCGCCATAGAACTTCGTGCAGCACCTGTAGAATAGGATAGTGCATTCGTGGTATTGGTGGATGTTGATGTACGATTATTTGCTACCATGGGAGCTGAATCTGGCCCAGGGACGTTGGGGATCGGCGACGAGGGAAATGAAGATGAAGAAGACTTTTGCGGAGTCGGAACGGTCAAGGTAGGGAGAAGTGTATTTTGTGCCTGACTTATCGGAGAAGATATGGCAGAACCTAGGGTTCCTGAGTGAACAGGCACTTTCGACTGAGGAGACGAAGAAATGCATGGAGCTGGAGCTGAAAACAATTCGCCAGACAATCTTAACTGTAGGTCGATCCCAAGTCCAGAGCCAGGGGATGAAGCCTCAGCTGACGACTGATCAGTGCCTAAAGCAATCATCGGCGCGCCAGTTTCCTTGTTCAGAGCGGTCACGAAACGTTCAGCTTTAGGCAAAGATGGCGGGTTCATTTGCAAGGCAACGGATTTTGAGCTTTCCTTGCCCAGATCACCCTTGGATGATTTGTTCCCCAACCTGAAGAACAAACTCTTTGCCTTCTTTATGTCCTTATCATGACCTCCACTTTTCTTCTTCTTTAATTTCTTGCCTCCATCTGTCTCGTACCCAGGAGAGTCAAATGAGGGAGACGCTGACATAGAGCTAGGGCCCGAAGGAGCTTTGCGAGACGGCTGTACACGTCTCCGCAAAATACTGAAATCAAATGTGGACTCTGAGGTAGATTCAATGGTCAAGAAACTATCCGCGCTGGAATCAGGCGCATAGGAAGGGACGGGAGGAACAGTCTCCATTTTTCTCCCTTTATCTTTCTTGCCATTTTTACGCTGTGAGTTTCTCGTTGACACACTGTCGGGTTCATAGCTGTCGCAATTTGCGCTTTGCTTTTCGGGTGTGGCAGGTATTGCAGGACGTGGAACATGGACATCATCAGAAGCTAGAGGTATAAAGCACTGGGACTCAGAGGGTATCGCAAGGGAGATGGTATTGGTAGACTGGGGGTACTGGGAATGAACATTTTCATGGTTCTTCTGGCCATAGGCATTATCACTCGATTGAATTGGCGGACACGAGGATGACGGCGTGAGCGGGTATCGGCCCGAGAGCGGAGATGAGTCTGGGGACTCAACAAAATGTGTCAAGTCCGGAGAAGTGGGTACCTGATCCTAAAAATGAATATGGCGCCTATTAGTCGATTGTTCAAATTCTAAATCAGGCTTGATAAGATTAATTGAAAGAGAATGAAAGCAATGGTCATTAGAAGCAAAAAGCAATTATGTTTCATAACCAAGGACCAAACGGATTCAGGAGAGGAGAGGTCCCAATGAATCACACACATATTGTGCATATCGCCCGAGAAGTCCAAGTGAAAGAAGCAGGAATTAGAGCGTAGAATCCTTGATAGGCGTCTATTAGATACACCTCAGAGTTTTTCCTGCCACAAGGCGAAAGCACAAAGCAGGTTCCAATATCTGAAGCCACGAACAGCTACAAACAAACGATATAAAGACAAAAAAAGGCTAAAAAAACATGGGAACCTGGTAAAGGACAAAAAGGTGATTCAGTGGATCGTTGTCAGGGTCCATAGCATTGGCCAGTTCAAAATACGTGGCACACGACATTAAATGACCTCAGGCAGAAGATTCAAGAAGCCAAAAGCAAAAAAAAAGGATACAAAACTAGCGAAAAAAAACGAAAACTGTGCGCGCACCTCATCTTCCTCCGCGAGTTGGTTATCAAATATCCAATTCGCAACGGTTGGGTTCACACCGAGTCCGAGCTGTAACACAGTCTCCCACACGGACGTTCTAAACGCCCCAGTTTCACGTGAAGCACCAGAAATCGACGGGTTCTGTGGCCTTGGTTTAGGGCGCGCTGCAGGTATATCCATACGAGCACAAGGATGCGACATATGAGAGCAATAGCAGAAAGAGCGAGCGCTCTGCGCCCAGGAAGACACTCAAACAAAGAGGTATACCCACAAGGAAGAGGGAGTGAGAGAAAACGAATGAACAAGTCTTTTCTTTAAGAGAGAGCGTTGCAGGAGAAGAGAGAAACAAGGGCCGAAGCCAATGAGAGTGGGAACTCAGGTATACAAGATATTTATTACACGTGATGGATTAAGGCACCCGAATCTCGACTTGATGACTTGTTTTCTCGCCGTTTTCTCTCACCCTTCTCGATTTTTCCTTTATTTCTTTTTTTTTTAACAAAAGGGAAAGGGATCATAGCAGCAAGCCCACCGAAACCATTTATTTCTAATTCCTCTCCTCGGCCTGTTCAGGCAATTTGCAGCTAGCCTCGATATTTTTTTGTTTTACCTTTCCCAACATCCCCTTAGCAACCTCTTGTCTCCTAGATATTACACTACATTCATTATAAGACCAGGGTACATCGCTATGTCTCTTTTCCATATCAAAATTCTAGTCTGGTTTCATAAGTTGTTTCAGTTCTGGGTAAGTCCTCAGCCACAGAAAGCCCGACCACAATGCTCATCACTATGACTGCGCTCATTTCTACCCACGCAAGCGTTCTCTATGCGGAAGTATACCTCTAAACAGTAGTAATTCTCTACCTTTTAGGATAACTTTGTGACGTGGTCTCACTCCACAACGTATAAGCTTACGCAGGTTACCATATGAAGACATAAAGGGGGCCGATCATAGCACCAACAATACTTCCATCTCCAAACCACTTATCAAACCAAAGTACGTGAAGCGAGCAAGTATAAAAAACCAGCGTGTTCCCACAACAATCTCAAATTAAGTGCTCGCCCGCACAAAACCTACCAAATATGAAGTACAAAAAAAGCAAACTTGTCGAGAGACAACAACAGTCCTGAATTAAATAAATAAAAAAAGACAACAACAGTCTGCAGGAGATAAAAAAACATTGTTCTGTGATGAAATCTGGAGGTTATCATCAAACCAAGTTAATGCTCAACAACTTAATCAACAAACCAAAGACAAAAACAACGCATCTCCAAACTTCAAAATCCATACATATCCTCTAACAAACCAAATCCACAGAAAACCTCAACAAACCATGTATATTCACCTAGGAGAGAGTGTGAGCTCAAACAGATCTGAAAAAAAAATTCCCTATACAACAATCTCTAGAAACTCCCCCGTCTTTTTGCCTCACATCATCACCCAGAATAAACCACACATCACATACCTTTATCCTTTATTTCAAATTCACTCCTTCTTGCTTTCTTAAAACCAAAAAAATTCTGCACAAGCAACCTCATGCTTTCTCCTCACTGAGCACGCACACACACACACACTGAGAGACACACTGAGAGAAATGCACACACTGAGAGAGGGAGAGAGAGACAGAAAAAAAAAACCCATTAAAATTAAACCCCCCAACCCACTTTCTTAAAAAAAAAAAAACAAACAAACGAAAAACCACTAAAAACGGTAAACATAAGAGAAAGAAAAAAAAAAGATCTATAACACAACCACCCACATATCACTCACTCCTTCCTTCCTCCCTCCCACTCCTTCCCTCTCCTCTTCTTAAAAACCCCCCCACAAAATCTTCTTAAAAACCCCCCACAAAATTAAATAACCTTCAACCCTACAACTTCAACTCCGTCACAACCCTCCTCGCCAACATCTGATACTGCCATCCATCACCACTCGTCCTCCTAAACTGTATCCCATAAAACGGCAACAACGGGACCTATAAAAAAAACAAAAAA
>Ga0153940_1000806_pt1 | contig 14897 bp, 10 predicted proteins | sample TSNJ024MetaG_FD_104736 | JGI IMG/M metagenome (GOLD analysis project Ga0153940, IMG submission 104736) | Attine ant fungus gardens microbial communities from New Jersey, USA - TSNJ024 MetaG | ecosystem: Host-associated > Fungi > Mycelium > Unclassified | place: USA: New Jersey, Brendan T. Byrne...
AAGATTTGGACAGATAGAAAACATGCAAATTGTAATACATTAAACAATGAGAAAAATGAAATCAATTCACTACCTTACCATACTGTTCTTGTATCTCTTGTCTCAAAACGGGTATGCACAGGGAAATGGATATAAATATGAATACCTTTACAGAAACCTGCCATTCAAAATGCCGGTCATTCAACATCCGGTATTCCCAGACTATAAGGTATCTATTACCGACTTTGGCGGAGTCGCTGATGGAATAACCCTGAATACCGAAGCTTTTGCAAAAGCAATAGATGCTCTGTCTAAGAAAGGAGGCGGAACTCTTTTCGTCCCTTCCGGAGTATGGTACACAGGCCCCATTGTTTTCAAATCAAATATAAATCTGCATTTAGAAAAAGGAGCGCTTATATTGTTTTCTGCCGATTTCAATCTGTATCCGCTTGTCAACACAGTTTTCGAAGGTCTGGATACACGCCGCTGCCAATCGCCAATATCAGGACGTAACCTTGAAAATATAGCCATAACAGGTAAAGGTTCCATCAACGGATCAGGCGAAGCCTGGCGTCCCCTGAAGAAAAGTAAAGTGACAGAAATCCATTGGAAAAAAGTAATCACCTCCGGAGGTGTGGTGAAAGATGATAACTACTGGTTCCCATCAAAAGGTTCTCTGAAAGGACTTGAGATAAGCGACATGAATGTCCCCCGCCAAGACCTGACCGAAGCGGAATGGATGGAAATAAAAGACTTTCTCCGCCCGGTAATGGTGAGCTTCATCGAATGTAAAAATGTATTACTGGAAGGTGTTTTGTTCGAAAATTCGCCAAGCTGGAATATACATCCACTGATGTGCGAGAATGTTATTTTAGACAATGTAATGGTACGAAATCCGGGATATGCTCAGAATGGAGACGGTCTGGATCTGGAATCATGTAAGAATTCGATTATAGTAAATAGTATTTTCGACGTTGGTGACGATGCTATCTGTATCAAATCGGGAAAAGATGAAGACGGTCGCCGACGTAACCGACCGACCGAAAATGTGTTGATAGATAATTGCAAAGTTTTCCAGGGACACGGAGGCTTTGTTGTAGGCAGTGAAATGTCGGGTAGTGTCAGGAATATATTGGTGTCCAACTGCCAGTTCCTCGGAACAGACGTAGGTCTGAGATTTAAAAGCTGCCGTGGCCGTGGCGGTGTGGTGGAAAATATTTATATTAGAGACATAAATATGTTTGACATTGCAACCGAATCATTCCTTTTCGACCTTTATTATGGCGGCAAATCGGCGGTAGAATCGCTTGAAGATGGTGATACCATACCTGTAACATCTACCATCCTGGCGGTGGACGAAACAACTCCCGCGTTCAAAAATATTTATGTAAAGAATCTTGTTTCGCGAAATGCACGCCGGGCTATGTTTTTTAACGGTCTGCCGGAAATGAAGATTGAAAATATAAATGTGGAAGATGTTACTATCACGGCAAAGATCGGAGCCGAACTTGTGGAATCGAAAGATATTCATTTCAAAAATGTAAAAATCGTGCCGGCACAGGGGGCGGCTCTTATTCTCCGGAATGTAGAGAATGTGACCATTTCGGATTTTAAATTCCCTGCATCTCTAAAAGAAGTGGTAAATATAAGCGGCGATAATAAAGATATACATTTGCCAAAAACGATAGATAAGACTCTTATTAAAGAAACAAAATAAAAGAAAGGTGAAACAGGCATGAATATTAAACTACTTATTTGCTTATTGTCTATAGCTTCCATCATATCAATGGAAGCCCAGACAAAATATTATGTCCGCCTGACCGATTCGGAAATCAAGCGAAACCCCGAATCGTGGATGCTTGATTTTTCCAAAGCTCCCAAATGGAACTATTGCCACGGACTTGAGTTGCAAGCCATATTCCAAACATGGCAAAAGACGTTCGACCAAACATATTACGACTATGTATATAGTTTTGCCGACCTCATGGTTGAGCCTGACGGGCAGATCAAGACCTACAAACCTTTGGAGTATAATATAGACCGGGTAAATTCAGGTAAGTTTCTCTTCCCTGTGTATGCGCTTACCAAACAGGAACGCTTCAGAAAAGCTCTGGATCTGATGCGCGACCAGATGCGGACACATCCGCGGACAGCCGATGGCAGTTTCTGGCACAAGAAAATATATCCGCATCAGGTATGGCTCGACGGATTATATATGGCAGGGCCATTTCTGGCAGAATATGCCAGTACTTTCAATGAGCCGGAATTATTTGATGACGTTGTTGTTCAAATATTGGATGTACATAAATACATGTATGATGCTAAAACAGGCCTTTATTATCATGGCTGGGACGAAAGCCGGCAACAACGGTGGGCAGATAAGAAAACAGGCCTATCTCCTAATTTCTGGTCGAGAAGTATTGGCTGGTATATGATGGCGATGGTAGATGTACTCGACTATCTCCCCGAAAATCATGAAAAGCGGGGCGATGTAATCAAGTTATTGCAAGACCTGTCGTCCTCTATCGAAAAATACAGGGATGAAGAAAGCGGTATGTGGTATCAGGTAACCGACCAGACAGGGCGCGAAGGTAACTATATAGAATCGAGTGCGTCGGCTATGTTCATCTATACATGGGTGAAAGGCGCTCAGAAAGGATATCTGGATAAAAGTTATCTCGAAAAAGGGAAAATAGCCTATAACCAGTTTGTAAAAAGATTTATAAAAGACAATGGAGACGGTACCATTTCACTCACAGATGGTTGTAGCGTTGCCGGACTAGGCGGCGAAAAGAATTATCGCGACGGAAGCTACGAATACTATATCAATGAACCTGTAAGAGATAACGACCCTAAAGCTGTAGGACCATTCATTATGCTTAGTGTATTATTGGATAAATAATTTTAATCTCAAGATTTCAGGTTTCAAAATTTCAAGATTAAATATAAATATAGGAGTAAGAAACAATCTTGAAACCTGAAATTTTGAAATTTTGAAATCAAATATGAAAAAACTTATACTACTTCTCTTCTTTTCACTTTGTCTGGCCTTTGCTTATAGCCAGACTCCCGCATTCCCCGGTGCAGAAGGTGGCGGAATGTACACCTCCGGAGGCAGGAGAGGCAAAGTATATTACGTAAACTCTCTCGAAGATACAATAACGGGTAATAAGAAAACTCAGGAAGGAACACTTCGCTGGTGCCTGAAAAGACCGGGGGCAAAAACAATCCTTTTTAAAGTTGCCGGTATTATCCGCTTAAAATCGAAACTGCAAATATCCGACAGTACCACTATTGCGGGACAGAGTGCACCCGGTGATGGTATCTGTATCGCGGATTACCCGGTAAGGGTAGAAGGTAATAATGTTATAATACGTTATATGCGTTTCCGGCTCGGAGACTTACAAAAAGTACAGGATGATGCCTTATATGGTTTCCGCAACAAGGATATTATCATAGATCACTGTTCTATGAGTTGGAGTACGGATGAATGTTCCTCGTTTTATGACAACGAGAATTTCACCATGCAATGGTGTATCATCTCCGAAAGTTTACGGGGGTCGGTTCATCAGAAAGGGAGTCATGGCTATGGAGCAATATGGGGTGGAAAAAAAGCATCGTATCATCACAATCTGCTGGCACATCACGACAGCCGCAATCCGCGTATGTGCGGAAGCCGTTACAGTAACCAGCCTGAGCTGGAACTGGTAGATTTCAGAAACAATGTAATATATAACTGGGGAAGTAACAGCGGATATGCAGGGGAAGGCGGCAGGTATAATTTTGTCAACAACTACTACAAACCTTCTCCCACTTCCTCAAACCCCGACAGGATATTTTCACCGAATGCCGATGACGGAACAAACAAACAGGTCAAAGGGATATGGGGTAAGTTCTTCCTTGAGGGAAATTATTTCCCTGAAAATGAAAAAGTAAACAAAAACAACCTGATAGGTTTACAACCTAATCCATCATCTAAGGATATTAAGGATATCGTAGTGGACAGACCTTTCGATGTACCTTATACAACAACAGATAATGCAAAGGATGCTTATAAAAAAGTATTGGCAAATGCCGGAGCCAGTCACATACGGGATAGAACAGATACAAGAGTAGTGAACGAGACTGCCAGAGGATTAACTCCTGTCAGAGCCTCGGGTAGACTTGGAACCAAACCGGGCCTGATTGATTCACAAAATGATGTGGGCGGATGGGAAACATATATCTATGACCCTGCAACCGTGCCCGTCGATTCAAATATAGATGGCATTCCGGACGGATGGCTGGAAAAACATTATCCGGGCAAATTGGCAAATGATACAGACGAAGAAGGCTATACCTATTTGGAAGTTTACCTGAATAGCCTTTTAAAAGTGAAAAATGAAAAATAATTGTCACCTTGTAACTATTATACCCCATGAAAAAACTCATTTTAGCTTGCTTGTTATTATTTTCCACCTGCTTTTATGCTCAGGAGAAAACCGAAATAACCGTCGACCGCAACGGAACCGGTGATTTCAGGAATATACAGGAAGCGATTAATTCTGTCCGCACAGCCGATCCCAGAGGAATAATAACTATATTCATCAAGAACGGAGTTTATAAAGAGAAGTTAATCATTCCTCCGCATATCACCAATATACATTTAATCGGAGAAGACAAGGATAGAACTGTTATCAACCATGACGATCATGCGAATATAAACAAGATGGGTACTTTCAAAACATATACTTTCCTACTGAGTGGAAATGATATTACAGTGGAAAATCTCACAATAGAAAACTCTTCGGCAGAACTCGGGCAGGCCGTTGCCCTGCACATCGAAGGCGACCGTGTAGTACTCCGCAATTGCCGTCTGCTCGGTCATCAGGATACGCTCTACGCGGGTAGAGACGGAGCAAGGCAATATTTCGAGAATTGCTACATCGAAGGTACTACCGATTTTATTTTCGGCCCGTCTACTGCCTGGTTCGAAAAGTGTACTATTCATTGCAAAAGGAACTCATATATTACAGCAGCCAATACACCCGAAAATATAAAATACGGATATATATTCAACAATTGTACAATCACAATGGCCAACGGCATCAACTCTGTCTATCTTGGCCGTCCATGGAGGGCTTATTCCATGACTTTGTTTATGAACTGTACCCTCCCAAAAGGAATAAATACGACCGGATGGGACAATTGGCGCAATGCTGGCAATGAAAAGACAGCCCGTTATATGGAATATAACAACAAAGGTGAAGGAGCAAATACATCAGGCCGTGTAAAATGGGCTAAAATATTATCTTCCGGCGAAGCAAAAGAATACACTATTGAAAATGTACTGAATGGCTGCGACAACTGGAATCCATTAACCAAAACGTATCAGTAGTTAAAGGACAGGTGTTACTTTATTCATATAACTTTATCTGTATATAAGGATAACAAGCGTGTTATATTACAAAAGGTGACAGAATGAAAAACTTTGAAAAGGTTGTTACTTTTGTTACCTTTTAACAGTTACAAGTTACGAGTAAACAAGATACAAGATACGAGATACAAGTTGTTAACTGATGACTGTTCACTGTTAACTGTAAAGGTTGTTACCTTTGTTACCTTTTAACAGTTACGAGTTACTTCGCCCTGCGAGCAGTTACAAGTTACAGGTTGTTAACTGTTGACTGATGACTGTTAACTGAAAAGTCGCTTCGCGCCATTTGCTAATATGCTAATTTACCAATTTGCTAATTGAATTGACATAATTAAAATAACCATGAACAAGACATCTGTACTTCTGACAATTACACTTTGCCTGTTAAGCCTTTCGGCGGTTGCACAGAAGCGTATTTTTATGATCGGTGACTCCACTATGGCCGATAAAGTTTTATTTAAAACAGTTACCGACAGCATATCGGGTGATTCCATATGTGAACCTTTTCCTGAAAAGGGATGGGGACAACTTCTTCCGGCCTTTTTCAATGATAATGTTGAAATAAAGAATTATGCAAAAAACGGCCGTAGTTCGCGTTCTTTTATTGCCGAAGGCCTGTGGCGGCAAGTCATAGATAATATAAGTAAAGGAGATTATCTGATTATACAGTTCGGACATAATGATGCTTCTATAGAGAAGAAAGAACGTTATACGACCCCGGAGGAATATGTGAAAAACTTTACAATGTTTGTAGAAAAAGCCAAAGCTAAAGGAGCAAAACCGATCATCTGCACATCGGTGGTAAGACGAAGATTCGATAAGAGTGGAGCATTCCGGGATTCGCATGGTGAATATCTCGATTTAGCACGGGGTGTAGCCAAAAAGGAAAAGATACCGATGATAGATATGTATGAAAAGAGTAAAGCTTTAATCACCGGGCTAGGTGACGAAAGCTCCAGGCCATTATTTCTGCATTTGAAGCCGGGAGAAAACAGAAACTTCCCGAAAGGAAACACCGATAATACACACTTCAACGAAAAAGGAGCTACAGCAATGGCAGCCTTGTTTGTAGAAGGGCTTAAAGAACAAAATATAGAGGATTTAGTTAAAGAGTTAAAGTAATGAATGTAACAAAAAAAACGATTATAGGCTTTTTGTTTTGCATTATACCTCTTGGTATTTCGGCACAAGACTATGTATCTAAGGTATGGATATCTGACTTAGGAAATGGTAACTACAAGAATCCAGTTTTATATGCTGATTATTCCGATCCCGACGCCTGCCGTGTAGGAGATGATTATTATATGACTGCCTCCAGCTTCAACTGTATACCGGGGCTACCGGTTTTGCATTCAAAAGATTTGGTAAACTGGACTATTATCGGTTATGCTATAAATAAGATGCCCAAAGATGCTTCGTTCGGAAAAGGCGTGAATCATGGAGGTAGTGTATGGGCTCCGGCTATCCGCTATCATAAAGGCGAATTTTATATTTACTACGGCGATCCCGATTTAGGGATATTTATGACTAAAGCCAAAGACCCGGCAGGAGAATGGGAACCATTAACATTAGTAAAAGAAGGTAAAGGATTAATCGACGCCTGCCCGCTATTCGATGATGACGGACAAGTATATCTGGCGCATGCCTATGCAGGAAGCCGCGCAGGAATAAAGAGCCTGCTGGCCGTTACCCGCTTGACACCCGACGGCAAAAAGGCAGTAGGTGAATCGAAGATAATATATGACGGACACGATATAGACCCCACAATAGAAGGCCCTAAGTTCTATAAAAGGAATGGCTATTATTATATATTCGCCCCTGCGGGGGGTGTTGCTACCGGATGGCAATTAGCCATGCGTTCGGGAAATATATTCGGCCCATATGAAAGAAAGGTAGTAATGGATCAGGGTAAAACTGTAATAAACGGACCTCATCAGGGTGCATGGATAGACACGAAAACAGGCGAAGACTGGTTTCTTCATTTTCAGGATGTAGGAGCATTCGGACGCGTTATGCATCTGCAACCGATGATATGGAAAAATGACTGGCCTGTAATTGGCGAAGATAAGGATGGCGACGGCTGCGGTAACCCGGTACTGACTTATAAAAAGCCAAATGTAGGACAAGCATATCCGGTTGCCACTCCTCCCGAGAGCGATGAATTTAACTCAAACACACTGGGCTTGCAATGGCAATGGCATGCAAACCCTCAGTCATGGTGGTATTTTACCAATCAAGAAAAAGGCTGTCTTAGCCTGTATTCGGTTCCGGTAGCTGATGACTATAAGAGCCTGTGGGATGTGCCGAACCTGCTGTTGCAAAAAACTCCGGCTCCTGCTTTTACAGCAACGGTGAAACTTACATTCAGGCCAGATGCACGCTTCTATGGCGAACGTACAGGATTGGTAGTAATGGGTATAGATTATGGACTACTCTCCTTTGAGAACACAGAAAATGGCTTCATCCTGTCGCAGAATGAATGCATAAATGCTGAGAAAGGGAATAAAGAGGTTGTCAATGAGTCCATTACGATGAAAGATTCTACAATATACCTGAGAGTGAAGGTCGTAGCCGATGCTACCTGCATCTTTAGCTACAGTACCGATAACAAGAGATATACAGACTTGGGTAAAAGCTTTAAAGCAAAAGAAGGTAAATGGATTGGATCAAAAATCGGTACATTCTGTACACGCCCTATTCTAAAGAATGATGGAGGACGTGTCGATATAGATTGGTTCAGGATTACTGAATAAATGTTCTTTAGTTCAGATTGTTTTTAGGTTTTATTGGGAGGTGGAGGCAACTACTACTCATTGCCTCTCCCTCCTTGTATAAATGGCTTTTAAAACTCTGATATCTCACTCAATTCGGTCTTGAATCCCTTTACATCCGATAATACATACGGCTCTACACCTTTGGCTACTTTAGCCCGGTAGTTAATCAAACGGCAACCATCCACATCTTTCATCCAAATGGAAGGACGGTAATCCGGCGTCATAAGATCTACCTGCACATTATTGAGTTCTATATTACGTGCATGGCGGATAAAGAAGCCCGACGCAGGTATGGTTCCGAACATCCACGGCTCCGGATATAAGCTCTCATTTTCGGGAGGAGTAAGCTTCGCATCCTCCGCCATGCCGCCACCCTTATATAATATGCGGATATCCGACAGGGTCACATCTTCGATATGATAATCAGGCACACCGCTAATAATAGAGGCATAGCGCGAATCGGCATTATAGACATTGACATTACTGATCGTTATCCTCGACATGCGCCCCATAGGAGTACCTTTCGGACTTCTCATACGCGAGCCCAGACGAAGAAAGATAGGAGCGTTCACTATATCCCGCATTGTAATATTGCTGATAACGATATCCTCCAGAAAGCCTCCGTCCACTGTTTCGAGGGCAAGACCACGGCAACGTTCGAATACACAATTGGATATGCTGATATTCCTGAATCCCCCACTCGACTCGGTGCCCAATTTTATACGTCCGGTTACATACCCCTGATCCGGGGCTTGTGGCTCATCCCGCCGGAATGTACCATCTATTAGCGAACCCTTGTCGTATCCGCTTACATAGCAATTAGTTATGGTTATATTCTCCGTATTCCGGAAAAATCCTAAGCCATAGCTGCTTTTCAGTACGATAGCATCATCCCACGGTGAATTTACCGAACAATCCGATATACGGACATTGCGGCAGCAATCTATATCGAAGCCATCCCTGTTTGTATCCACTTTTACATTGTGGATGGTCATATTATCCACGCCTGTAGCCAATAGCGCAAAATGTCCGCAGTTGACCATCGTCACGTCTTTAAGGATTACATTGCGGCATAGTTTCAAGCTCAACGCCTTATTCCCCACTCCGGGCAGCCGGCTTTCTTCGCGGGTAAGTCCGCGTCCGTCTATCAAACCCTGACCGCAAACTGTTATGTTCCCGAGTTCTATCCCCCATATCAGGCTATTCTTCCAATGACTATGGCCGAAATCCTGAAAACGGTTATGTTCATTATCCTCTGCGAGATCATATCCTGATGCTTCTCCGGGATAAGCGGCCAATAATACAGACCCGGCATCCAGATAAAGCGTTATATTACTTTGCAGACGAACTGAATAACTCAGGTATGTACCTGCCGGAAAGAATATTGTTCCTCCCCCGTTCCTTGCGGCATCTTCAATAGCCCGGTTTATAGCCGGCGAATCTATTTGTATGCCATCGCCCTTTGCCCCGTAATCTTTTACATTATAAAAAACGGATGCACTCAAATTCAAACAACTGAAAATCAGCAATATAAAAAATACACATTTCATAACATTCATTCTAATGGCATTAAACGGAATGTCCGCAATTCGGAAGCATTCCCGTACATTGTATGATGTCTCGACAGATTCCAGAATCCATCTTTCTCTTTTCCCTGACTATTATCATAATCAATAACAGCCCAGCAAAGGCCGATCAGTTTATCCTCCCACAATTCGGAAGCGACCGAATGATCCGCTCCTTTGGGTGAAGCATAATCGAACGGAGTTATATAAAACTCAAGTATAAGCTTACCGCTTTCGCCCTCTTTGAAATTATAGTTGTATGCATAACCGGAATAAGGCTTCTCCCTGAGCCACTGCTGTGGGCCCCAATACATACACCAATCACCGTTTTTGGCCGGTGTGTATATATGGTAATTCTGAGCATACCGCCCGTGAAACAACAGCCAGGCATCTTCTTTACTTACATCCCGGAACGGATAAAACTTATCGATAAAGGGACCACCCGACCGGTCGCCGTCTATTACAACTTCGAATATATCGACCATAAGATCGTCACGCGTAAAAGACCAGTAATCGTCATAAGCTTCGTAAAGGAAGTATAGCCTGTTCAGGCCTTTCACCCATCCTACTTTCACTTTTATATCCAGATTCGCCTTATCAGGCAGGCTGTGCTTCCCTTCGTCCTCGGTCATAGATTCCATGCCTATAGTATAGCTATCGGGCACAATATCCCAGTCATCGGTGTTTCCGTCTATCCGTGGAATTTTGTCTGACGGGAAACAAAAGACACTGAACACCGTATCGGTCTGCCCCCATAGAGGACTGATAAACACATATTGTATGAAGAGTATAAATACAGCAATACTCTTTTTCATATCATTCACTTTTAATTATACCGGCCGTCTCTTTCCGGAAGAGTGCAGGTAACATATAATGGTTATAATCAGCCTTTTCGTTTTGCCGGTATATACAGAAGTACTCTTTCTGTCCGCTTTTCAGAGGCAAAACAGCCGCTAAAGCCGGAGCATCCGTCTTTTTCCCCGATTCGAAGAAAGAGAGTGGAGACTGTTGCATATAGGCATCCGACAAACGGATTTCGGAAGAAACCGGCATGACAGCATTGATCGTTTTCAGCTTCATACTTTGCCCATAATACAAAGTAAAGGCTGTGCACTCCACACTGAACACATTATACTTACAGTAAACCGGCCTTAAACTACCATTACCTGTCTTTTCCAATACTTCTCCATAAGCTCCTCCGTACGACCAGAACAGGGAAATATCATCCGGTATTTTTACAGCGGAGACTTCTATGATAACTCCGTCCGAAGAAATCAACGCAACCGCATTTACAGTAATCTCTCCTCCTTTCAATACCGGATCGGAAAGCCTGTATGTCAATTGCCTGCCGGACTGCTTTACATTTTTTACTTTGAAATCTCCCAGCCATATACTGCTCTGCCCTTGTACGATTCCGAACTTTAAATTTCCCGCCATTTCGGGTAAAAGGAAGGAAAATTCGGGATGTGCGGCGCCTTTTATTTTCGCCTCTTTATTTACTCCATTCAAGGTATAAGGAAAATCCGTTTCTATAGCCACAACACCTGACGGGAAATGAACATTTTCACTATTTTTGATTATAACAGGCTCCCGGTTCTTTGCTTTTATATTTATATTGTCAAATTTCCAGTCTCTTGCATATCTGACATCGCCTATCCTGTCTACATTGGCATCTATATCACTGAAGTTGAAATTCTTCATCAGAGAAGTCTCACTCCCTTCCACACTCATAAACGTTTTCGAATTCCGTACCTTAAAACCGGATAGATATATATCTTTGAAGTAGGGCATCCCTTTGTCCGGTTCCACTTCTTCAAGCATTTTCACCCAATGTTCAGGTATTTCTTTGTCCGTATATTCTTTGGGCAGGGTAGAATAGCTGTAAGACGGATTCCAGTTCATTGTCGCTTCAAACACCGTTCTCACATTATCCATTTCTACATTCCTTATATAGATATGCTCGGTAGTGCCACCCCTGTTCATCGCTGATTTAAGGCGGATACCTACCGTTGTCCCCTTCGCTTTCAAGCCTTCGGCAAGCACGTGACGGATACCGCCCGAAGTCTCACTGCCGCATGTCAGTAATCCTCCGCCTGCACGCGATATACAATTGCGTATCACGATATATTCGGTAGGACGGTTTACCCGCAGACCATCGGCATCACGCCCCGATTTGAGACAAAAATTATCATCATTACAATCTATATCGCAGTTTTCTACTAATATATAGGATGATGAATCTATATCCACCCCATCCGTACTCGGCCCATGCCCTCCCACGTTGTTTTGGATAATAACCCCGTCTACAGTGCAATAAGACGAATAGAGAATCTGTATAGTCCAGAATCCCGCCTGACGAAAAGTAAGTCCCTTTACCGTTACATCCGACGATTCGGAAACCAAAAGTGTACGCGGGCGTTTACAATCGTAATCCACAATCCACCTTAACCCCTTAGCTTCGTAATCCTTGCGCATCGCCCAGTAGGAAGCCCAAAATACTTTACCTTGTGCATGTACCACACCTTCTCCGCTCACCATCACGTTTTTTTGTCCCAGAATATTTATTAACGCCGATGGCCACTGCATCTCTATCCCCGCAACCCGTGTATCCATCTCGGGATAATCTTTCAGATCGGTACTGCCGAGTAGAGTGGTACGCTTAGGAATAATAAAATGAACTCCTTCTTTCAGATAAACAGAGCCTGTAAGGTATTTTCCCGGAGAAAAGGTAACAGTTCCGCCACCATTTCCGGCACATTCGTCGATGGCCTTCTGAATAGCTTTTGTATTCATTGCAATACCATCGCCCACCGCACCATAGTCGGTTACATTATACGACCTGTTATTTTTCGGTAAATTTCTCGCACCCGTTTTCCCTACCCAGTTCAATTCGGGGATACGGCTCGCATAAGTCATGCAAGTCACATATAAACAGATTATTAAAATAAAAAAACGAATACTATTTATCATAATTATATTTATTAGCCCCCTAGCCCCCATAGGGGGAACTTTTAATACAGCTGTATTCTCTTTGTGGCTTCCCAAAAGGAGCAGCGCTAAAAAGGTAACACATGTAACAGCTTTTACAGTGAACAGTGAACAGTTAACAACTCGTAAGATGTAAAAAACCTTTGCGCCTTTACCTCTTTGTGTGAAACAAAATAAACAGGCTGCCTTTTCCGTAACTTGTAACTGCCCTAGGGCGAAGTAACTCGTAACTTGTTAAAAAGTAACAAAGGTAACAACCTTTACAGTGAACAGTGAACAGTGAACAGTCATCAGTTAACAACTTGTATCTTGTATCTCGTATCTTGTTTACTCGTAACTCGTAACTTGTAACTTGTAACTGTTAAAAGGTAACAAAGGTAACACATATTACATATTTTAAAACCTGTAACATTTCACTCATTATCAACACTTTGACAACACTGTATAGATAAAATTGTTACTTTCCGATCACATTATTTTTTCCGGCTCTGAGACTTTGCCAGTTTCATCATTTCTATACCCGTATCGATGATAAGCCCCAGTCCATGCTTTTCGTTCTCGCCCACCGGACGGTTGTAATAGAAAGGCAAATCGTCGGTGATTCCCGTACCGACACATACATTCCTGAAATGCCCGTCAGCTGTTATCTGCTTTTCTTTCAAGGCCTTCCATGCAATCTGGGCTATAGCAGTATAAGCCGGATCTATCCATTTATTGTTCACAGCCTTAGCAATACCATAGATATACATGGCTGTAACAGATGACTCGTCATATGATTCAGGCTTATCCAGCAACTGATTCCACATGCCATTCGCATTCTGGTACCGGGATGCACCGACAATCTGTTTTTCAAGCAGGGCTATAAGTTCCCCACGCCTCGGGTGAGTCTCCGGCATTACATCCAGAAGCATCACTAAGGAGACAGTTATCCAACCATTCGCCCGTCCCCAGAATGCCACACCATTGCGTTTCATATCAGTATAATAGCAATGGTAAAACAGTTGCTTTTCGGGGCACCACAGGTAACCGGCAATATTGATAATCTGGCGTGCTGCCTCATCATAGTATTTCGCTTCCCCTGTCATCTTTGCCATTTGCGACAAAAAGGAGACACTCATATAAACGTCGTCGGCCCAGACCGTCATCTCACGGGGAAATGTCCGGCAAAGCGTACCGTCCGATAAGCGTACCTGCCCATTCATTATATGATCGGCTGCCGTTTCTATATATGTCTTATATTCCGCTCTCTTATCCAGCATATATACATCAATCACCGCCGCGCCCATTGCCCCGCAATCATCCAGTTCCTTTGTATTCCATAATTGTCCGAAAGGCCAGTGCCAATGTTTCCGGTCGTTACGGAATGTATTTTTGAAATACCCGTAATTGGCAAAGCCAAAAGCGACATGATTTTTCGCATAGTCCGTATATTTCGGCTCATTGAGGTATTCACCCAGATGCATCATACTCATATCCAGCACTCCATTGGAATAATGCCACTCTGTAAGCGGACTTTTAAACCTGACGTCTTCACCTTTTGGTATCTCCTTTGTACTGTTGTATGTAACTCCGGTGGTGACTCCTACAAACTGTGTCACAGGTTGTTTCAATATATTGTCGGCGACAGCCCTTATACATTCTTCATCGGTACGTTGTTGTCCGAATACCGGGATTGATAATAAAGAGAATACTCCGAGAATGATTGATGCAGTTCGTTTCATATAATTATAAAAGTTTTTATTTCAATATTTTATGTATCTGTCAATTTTGTTCTATTCCATATCAGTTACCGTCCGGTTTTACCATCGAAGAGAATGGAGTGGCCGGAATACCGAATTTATCAGGGTCATCGGGATGAGCCGGATCGAAAGGCCTGACATCTTTTCTGATGTATTTTTTTACAGGCAGGTTATTATCGATCATGCCTTTTAGTATGCACCTGGCTATTTCGGTTCCTCCATAAGGATTGAAATGTGTATTATCAGCCAGCGGTTCTTTCTGATTCGGGAAAGTACCTGCGGGATAATAGACAAAAGCTCGTTTTGACCCTTCCACGCCCCATGCTTCATATAATGTCGCACTCATATTATTGAGGTCGATGAGTGTAATATTTTCTTCTTTTGCCAATTGCCTTACAGCGTCGGGATAATCGCCATGCGTATTTTTCGCTTTCCC
>Ga0153940_1000808_pt1 | contig 14871 bp, 10 predicted proteins | sample TSNJ024MetaG_FD_104736 | JGI IMG/M metagenome (GOLD analysis project Ga0153940, IMG submission 104736) | Attine ant fungus gardens microbial communities from New Jersey, USA - TSNJ024 MetaG | ecosystem: Host-associated > Fungi > Mycelium > Unclassified | place: USA: New Jersey, Brendan T. Byrne...
TACCTTAGATTGCACTTTATATAGGTGCACAGAAGTATCCTGTATATAATTTCTCTTGCTCGTCATTTATATATGAGAATATTCCCCAGATGTTGGTTCCATCGTTTTTAATGATTCTCATTGTGACAGGAGTAACAATAGAACCAGCACTATAATAGTAGTAGTCAAACACAGCATCTTCTTTGGTTCCTACATCTTTACCTCCCTTAAATTCCAATTTATACCAATAATAGGAATAGTAGTCCCAGCCATACCTTTGTTTACCTTGGCTAGTTACTTCATTCAGATATGTATAATACGAGGCATCCGTTTTGGAACCATTATAAAAATAACGCCGGGTATTGTCAAGCATAATAGTTTCTAACTCTGCATCCGTAAAAGGATTCATAGATGCCGTTACTGTAACCGCAATATCTTCCGATAGCCCGGTACAGTCCGTTACCGTAACTATAGCTGTAAATTCTATTTTCTTAGAAACAGCAGTCATGCTGATAACCCCTTCTTCATTCACGCTAACTGTCACGGCAGGATTGTTTGATGTAACTTCATATCCGCCGTTACCTAACACTACATTCGCAGTCAGAGTCTTAGAATTACCTAATACGGTTACCAAGTCAAATGTTTCATGACTTAACTGGAGCTTATCGGTGGTGTACACACTAACCGGCACTTTACGATAGCGGCTATACTTATCAGAAACGATCAATGAGGTCTGCCCATTCGCAACTCCTTCTACTTTCACCACTCCATCTACAGTTTCAGCTTTGGCTATATTTGCATTCAAAATAAATGCATCGTATTCACCTCCTCCTTCTTTTACATCCACAGTTATTTTATTTTCAGCGCCTACTTTTACCCTGATAGATTCCTGTCCAAGTGTAAATGCCGGAACTTCGGTTTCGCCTCCGGGATTTATAGTTTCATTGTCGTCATCGTTGCATCCAGTAAACCCAATGGGCAACAACATGACTACGACCAACATCTGTATTATTTTATTTATGGTTTTCATAATTCATTTCACATTTAAATGATTAGTACGCTTTCCTATCTCCAGTCTTTCGGATACTTAATACCATCAAATACCAGTTCATCGTCGTAGAATGCTCTTGCCATTCTTTGCATAGCCAAATATTGAAGAGCAAAATTAGATCGGTTAGGGTCCATAGCAAAGATCATATGTGACAAATATCCGTTGTCGCGCATTCTTTTCAAGTTACTTTCACTTGCTGTACGTCCTTGTGAAAACTCTTGTGAATACAGGCCCATATTCGATTTGGGCATTCCAGGAAAGTAAGAGGTTAAATCCGAAGAACCACCATAATCATGTAATGCATAATCAACAAATTCCCCGGAATTCATACCATCAATAGCAGGCAAGCCGTATGTTGTGCTATAGCAATAGGCAACTACCCATCGTTCCGGTTGAATTTTCTTTACTTCATAGCAGAGGCGTGCTGCCGGCTCCTTACCGGGATATACAAATCCGGGAGTTATATTACTGTATTCATAGTTTGAATATTCATCATCTACAAATATTCCGTCCAGTTGGTAAGCATCACACATTGCTTTTACTTCCTTGGCAAATTCCTGAGCTGTTTCTTTACTCATATTTGCTATTCCCGACCGGTCATGGTTCCCTAAAAGCCCTAATATAATCTTTATACCTCTATCTTGTAATGGCTTCAGGTATTTCTCACGGTTATCAAGAATGGCTTTTACATTTTCGTTGTTGAAAATATATACCCGTCCGGTTTCTTCGTTATAGTTGATATTCGCGGAAAAAATAATCAAAGCATCTACTAACGGTTTACCGTTACTGGCTAATGTAAAGCTAAGATTGTTTAGCGGATTGGTATCATTAACCTCCATACAACTGAATACTTTAACACCCGGAGCACCATCTACGTATTTGGTACAGTCAGGAATTCCCGTCAGGTCTTTTATGAATATCATGCGGGTTTGGTCAGCTTCCGCTAATTTAAAATCGCCCGAAGTTACTTTCATACGTAAAGGAATAACATAGCTTTTTTCAGGAGAAAGACTACCATCAGAAGTATATGATATTTCCATGGCAGCTGATTGCTCCGAACCTTTATTCAGGCTGATAGTTCCACCATCAGCCAATGTAACTTTTGCCTGAGGAAAAACTTCGTAAGTAGTACCGTAGGTATTATTATATTCGGTAAGTATAGTTTCGTCATAGCTTACAGCTACTGTAGCTTCCGAGGCAAGTTTTGCTGTCGTCTTCAGTTGCAGGTACATATCACCTGCATCGCGGAATTCTACATTCGAGAACATTCGCTTTCCGTTGTTGTCGCTAATGTAGCCCATTACAGAACCGTCCCCTGTAGAATATCTGTTTTCATCGAGAGTTCCTACTGTAATATCTTCGGAGCAGGCTGTAAGCAAACCGCCTGCCAGCATAAAGGCTGCAATCCAATATTTAGATTTTAAATATTTCATAAATTCTTTTCTTAAAAGTTATAAGACTGTTATTTAGGCAACGAAACCGGCATCCATGTAATTGTCTTGTTTGCAACTATGGTATTCTCATGCCCTGTATGATCAGCTATTATCTGTCCGCTTCCTTCGTTGAACTTCCAATATGCTGCTAAGCCCGGACTGTCAGGCGCTACTACATAAAAATGATCTTTCCCTTGAATTTCATCTGCAGTAAGTACACGGTTCCACACCCGGCACTCGGATATAGTTCCTTCCATATAACGATTGTCGTCATACGATTTTCCGACATAGAAGCTTGATGTAGCCCAGTTCACGCTATTTCGATAATTTGTTGTTTTAGTATCGCCTTTTTTGACACCATTGATATAAACATTCACAGCACCATCAGCCGAGTTGTAAGTAGCAGCGAGATGTACCCATACGTTGGTTGGTAACTGCCAGGCTGCATCTGTGATATTTCCACTGGAAGTAGCTAACTGGAGCTGATTGTCAGGGACTCCTGCATCGCCAATACGGAAAAGAAAGCTTCCTTCGATACCCATTACTGTACTAATAAGTTTCCCAAACTTGTTTACATATAACAATACTTCTATAGATACCTCTTTCATATCTTTCAAGGAAGAAGTCCCCGGATTCTGTAGCGAAAGGTAATTTTCTGTAATATCGGCTACTGTATTAATCAGGGCAGCACCTTTAATTACGAAGTAAGTATTACGGGCGCTTTTCAGGAATTCAATATTTGATTGGGCCACGGTTATTGGTAATACATAAACTAAATCACGGTCTAAGCCAGAAAGGTTTTTGAAACTTATTTCCACATCATTACCTTTCACTGTACCGGCTGCAATGGTAGATACCGCCTCTGTAAACTCATAATATTCACCGGGAAGGATAATCGCATTATCTTCATATGTCATATTATATTGGCTTACTAAAGACTCGTCCACTTTATAAGTCACTACAATATCAGATCCTTCGGGCTTGGCAATAGAAGTCTGAATGGTTCTGCTCTCTGTTTCATTAGTTCCCATCAGCAGTATAGAGCCAACTTTCTCCGAAGTGGTGAAAGCTTTATTATCATAATTTTCCGTATCATCTCCGCAAGAAGTGAATGCACCGCAAGCCAAGAATGCTACAAAAAATGAAAGTACTAAATTATTGATTCTGTTTTTCATAATCATTTCTTCTTTTATTTTACGGATGGATTAACACTCGAAATAATTTTTCTCAGGTAGTAATAATCCTTTACAGTGGTATGGTAATCGGTAGATGCATTGTAAACACCCACGGCTTTTACTTTTATTCCACCATGCGGAACCGGCGCCCAGTCGGCGAGTCCTTCCATCGTCACTGTTCCGTCGGCAAAATATCCGATACTTTTGTTCGGATCATTCAGATCAATAGCCATTACCACCATTCCGAAACGATCTTTTGCAATATTATCTATGTTCGCTAGTAATAAAGTATAAGTCAATTCATCCTTTGCTGTTGCTGTTTTTCCTGAAACAAGGATAGACAGACAATCATCTAGTAATGAAGAATCTATCAGATTTTGAGGCTTTCCTTCGTATATTGTTATTTTCCCCGGATTACGTCTTTTCCAGTCTCTCATAATATTGATGAAAGCGGTTTCGTTTTCGATATATTGTTTCAATTCATCAGGACGCATATGAAGCCGTGATTTTCCGGCATAACCGATACAAATACCATCGTAGTTGTATTTGTTCACCAAGCTGAGTGAGTACTCCAAAGAATCAGTCAGAAAGTCAAGAAATTCCAATGCAATCGGTTCTTCTTCGGTGGCTAATTCAAGTTTGGCGTTATATGCGGCTTTGATTGTCTCAAAGTCTATCGTGTAGATAACCTTCGTTCCCTTCTCACTGCGCACTTTGCTTATATCTTCCAACTCCCAGTTGGCGAGTTTATCCGGATGTATCAGTCCAATTATGTCTACACTGTCGGGAAGATCTGTTATGTGATGCGCCCTGGTGTAAGGTTTCTTTTCACTGTTATCAACCCAGGCATATACCAGAACGTGATCTGATTCTTTATACTCTCGCAGGTTTTCCAGATATCGGGCATAAAGTTCCGGGTTCTCTTCTGCTACATTCGCCTTGTTGAGATCGATTGTTTCCACCTCTGTCCAATCATTGCAGGATACCATCAGTATGGCTGCCAGCATGGAAAAAAGCATTAGAGAAATATTATTTTTCTTATATTCTTTCATAATTATTCTTAGTTAAAACGGATTATTTACCAGGTTTGCAATCCCACCATACACGGGTAGCCATGGAATCACCTTTTTTATTGCTCGATTCCCTTGTCAATAAGCTAACTGCAGCTTCTACGTTTTCCCTGTTTTCGCGGTACTCATTCGTAGGATAAGCCAGACGGGCTATCCCTTCAGCATCATTAACGATTCCTCCGCTCAAGTTGACTGCCATCGGCATTAACTTAGGATATCCGGTACGGCGATATTCCGACCAGGCTTCCATGCAATTAGGGAATATAGCTATCCACTTTTGGGTAATTATTTTCTCCAGTTTTATCTCAAAATCGAAAGCCTCATCCCATGCAACAGTCACATTGGACACAATAGAGCCGGAATAATCATAGATTTGTCCGGATTTTCTGGCTAGTGGGTCTCTGTAGGCTGTCACTTTTCCCGTAGCATTTGCAATATAAGCATCCGCCCCTGTAACATTCCGTTCAGCGAACGATATACGGATACCTTCCTCGTAAAGAGCCTGGGCAGTACCTCCCATATTCCATCCGCGAAGGGCACCCTCAGCACGTAAAAAAGTGGCTTCGGAAGCCGGAAAAACGAGGATATCATCTTCAGTGGTAACATTCATGCAAGAATAGCCATGAGACCATGAATTAAATTCTCCCTGCCTGATTCCGCGACGCAAACCTACATAATCTTCCGCATCGGTGTAACCTCCATTCGAGGTAGTGCCAAAGGTTGACTTGTTATAATATACCTGACGACGAGGATCATTAAATCCATTCATATAGCAAACCAAGTCGGCGGAAATACGGGCATCAGACCAGTTAGGCATGAAGCGCTCCCACGGATTATGATCGGCTACTTTGCGAAAAGCGCCATCTGTAGATGCTGTCATTACACCCAATTCAGAGTTGACGGCTTCTTCCGCTTTTGTTTTTGCCAAAGTTGCATCAGCATACACTATACGCATAGCCATACGAAGTTTCAGGGAATTCGCAAACTTTGCCCAGGAAGCGATATTACCTCCGAAGATGCGGTCTGCTCCTGCATTGAACTGTTGGGTAGACAATCTGGTGAGTACTGCAATGATATTATCCAGATCTTCGAACATTTTCGTATATATGTCTTTTTGCGAATCGTAAGGAGACTTAATAGCATTGTCGACACCCACTTTTGTGTAAGGTATCGGGCCATAAGTATCGGTTACGCGAAGCATCACAGCAATGCGATACAATTCGGCCAGTGAAAGAAAAAGTTCATCTTCGCTCTGGTTTACCAATTGGAAATAATCAGGATAGAACTTCTCATAGAAATCGCCAAAAGGAACCCTCGACCAGTTTTCCGATGGGTTGTAAGTCGCAAAACGTCCGGACCAGCCGGTGCCCAGGTTAGAATCGGCTATATATCCGGAAAATCCACCCGGCATCAGACAGTCAACATATTGAGAGAAATTCTCATTTTCGGGCATCATCACATCCTGCATATTCAATACAAGAGCTCTGACTAAGTACCCGTCTGCCATCATATCATCTACATCCGGTTCGTAAGGATTCTTATTATAATCTTCGAAATTCGATGTGCAAGCGGCTATACCAAAAAGGATTGCGCCGATCATGATAAACTTTGCTATGGTTTTATGTAATTCCATACTGTCTGAGTTTTAGAATTTAAGTTTTACATTGAGTCCTATGCTGCGCAAACTTGGCATCATAAAATAGTCAATACCCTGATAGTAATTGCCTGTGGTGGCAACAGCCTCAGGATCGAACGGAGCCTTGCAATAGAACATAAACAGGTTGCGACCTACCAATGAAAGTGTGATGTCTGCAATATTATTAATCTTTGCACGAGGGATCGTATAGCTGAAAGAAGCTTCCTGTAAACGTATATTCGTAGCGCTATAGGTGTAGAACAAAGGAATGCCACTATCAGCTCCAATTAATGAGTACCATTGTTGTGCATCCAGCACATCATTACCATTGATAACTACGCCCCCATTGTCACGGGCATTTCCTGTTGCTTCAGATACGCCGTAAGAGTCGAGAACTGCTTGTGTCGCCGAATAAACGACGCCGCCAAAACGCGCTGAAACAAGGAAGCCTAATCCGAAATTGCCCAACGAGAAGTCATTGCGCCATGCCATATTTGATTTAGGAAAGACAGAGCCCAGATAGATACCTTCTGCCAGATCATTCACCTTTACAGCACCGCTTGCATCTACATAAATATTGTTGTTCGAATCACGTTGCAAGTCGGCCATGGAATATAAATCTCCTAACGAACCACCTTTCTTTAAAATGAAGCGCGCTTTAGATAAACCGCCTACATTCATTTCTTCTTTTGTGATTGTTTCTCCGGTCAACGGGTGTATATATCCATCTATCAGGTTGTTAATCTTGTTCTTATTGGCACTAAAAGTATAGTTGGAACTCCAGGTAAATTTATTCCAGGTGTTTTTGTAACCCAAAGAAAGTTCTATACCATGATTGCTTACATCACCTGTTTGCGCATAAAATGTACTATAACCACCTGTAGGAGATAAATTAGCATTCATCGTTTGGTTATAGGTTTTTGTATTATAATATGACACATCCAGATTAAAATTTTTAAAGAAGTGGGAAATAAGACCTATCTCCCAGGAATTAGTCCGTTCCGGTTTCAGGTTATACAACGGATAGGCTGATTGTGAAGTAAAGCTCCCTTTTGAATCATCCCATGAGAAAGTAGGATAAGCCAGAAAACGTGCAAATGGAAGACCTACCGATGCCCATGAACTGCGTAGTTTCAGATAGGATATATTTTGAGGTAAAGTCAAAAGTTCAGATAAAATAATCGAGCCACCTACGGATGGGTAGAAGAACGATTTCTGTGCAGAGCGGGGACCTGCAAGCTGTGAAGGCCAATCGTTACGTCCGGTGAGCGTCAGGTAATATGTACTCTCGTAACCCACTTCAGCGGAAGCAAAAACAGATTGAGTTTGTTCACGGTAACCGTTTTCCGATCGTTTAGTTGTCGCTTTATCCAACTGGGCGATAGTGAAATAATTCGCAAGTCCATCTGCAGGTATAGGCCCCGAAACAGAGAGAGCATCTGAACGATTATCGGAGTAAGAAGCACCGACATTCGCTGTCAATGACCAATCTTCGCCAAAATGCTTGTTGACATTCATAAGGATATCTGCATATGTTTGTTTGTCTCCCGTATTGGTTACACCATAGTAACCGTTTTGTGAACCTTCGGCGATAACAGGCTCGGTACTGGCATAATATTTCTGTTTATATGTATTTGTAGAGTTATCCACGCGAACCCGTCCGGAAACATTCAACCAACTCAGAATATCATAAGACAGTGCAGCACTGAGCATGTAACGGTCTTTTTCATTCTCACGCAAGTTGCGATAATTTATCCAGTATGGGTTTTGCAAACGAAATGAACCGCCACCCTGTGGCCAATACTGGGTATATAAATTACGGGCAGGATCGAAACGTTCGAACATTTTATATTCTTCCCAATCGTTTCCCCGCGGAAACAAATAAGCAGATGCAACCGGATTGGCATATACGCCCTGGTTCACCATATTATCATCTTTCTGTATGATATACTGCATACCCATATCAAGTTTCATTTTATCATTTAAGAAAGATGTCGTATTACGGAAGGTAAAATTGTAACGATCGTATTTATTATTAGGCACTATTCCCCGTGAATTTACAGCAGCAGCCGACAGGTAAGTCTGATTCTGTTGAGAACCTGTAGACAGGGTAACCGTTTCCGTACCAATAAGACCTGTTTGGAAATAATCATCTTTCGGGTTGTATCCGTAGTAGTTGCCGGCGTTTAGACGAGATCCCCAACTGGCTTCCGTGCCGGATGTTCCGTACCTATCCTGAAATTTATGCATGACAAAAGGATTCAGCATCTCAGTATTGCTTGATACGGTAACTGTAGTACGTCCTATATGCCCTTTTTTTGTTGTAATAAGGATAGCTCCATTTGAGGCGTTGCTACCATAAAGAGCTGCGGCAGCTGCACCCGACAAAACGGATATGGATTCAATGTCCTCAGGATTGATATCGGCGATGGCTTCACTGGATCCTTGCGATTGGAATTCCTCGCTTCCTCCCGCCGCACTAAGATTGTACATAGGGATACCATCTATTACGTAAAGAGCGTTACTCGACTGCTCAATTCCACGAGAACCTCGCATGACGACCTTACTGGCACCTCCGATACCGGAAGAGGATGCATTGATGTTCAAACCGGCAACTTTACCACTCAGAGAGTTGATAAAGTTGGCGCTTTTCACAGTCAACGCGGACTCGGCATCTATCTGTGTTACATTGTAACTCAACGCTTTCTCCGAACGCTTGATGCCCAAGGCTGTGACAACTACAGCATCTAAAATATTATCCTTTCCCTGAAGTGTAATGTTGAACTGTATTTTATTACCAACCGGTACTATAACAGATTCATAACCTACATAAGAAACTCGCAGGGATGTGTTTCCGGAAATGGAAGCCCGTAAAGAGAAAGCACCATCTATGTCTGTCAAGGTCCCGTTTGTAGTGCCGTCTATTGCAACAGAGGCTCCGATAACAGGTTCTCCGTGCTCGTCATATACAATCCCTGATAGCGTTTCAACTTTATCAGCAGGGACAACTTGCTTAGATAAAAGAATATTAGAGTTACTTATTTTATAAGTAATGTCTGTTCCTTTTACCATTTGCTCCAGCGCTTCACTGAGTGGCTTATTTTGCGTGTTAACACTTACATTTTGCTTGATATCTACTTCTTTATCTGATATAAAGAGGTATTTGGTTTGTTTTTCGATTTCATTCATTACACTTTCCATCGGAACATTCCGCATATTTATAGTCACCCGGGTATTTTGTGCAAGAATAGATTGTTGGTTGATCAGAAAAAAACAAATGGCTAATATAGTGGTAAAGAACCATTTTTTTGCTGAATACTTTTTTTTATCCATAACTTTGTGAAATAAGAATCATTAGTAGTTAGAACTTTAAAGTTAATTAACTGCGATTCACGACCTGTCGATGTTACAGCATTGGCAGGTTTTTACTATGTAAATGGCAGATTGAGGTTAGGTTATTCTTTTTGTTATTCCATAGGCATATTAAGGTTTTGTTGATAAAATCATTATAGAATTGTTATTACTCCCGTCTCCGGATCTCTTTTATAAGTAAAGTCTGATGACAATTGCAATATTTTTAAAGCATGATCGATCCCATCAGAAACGCGAATTTTACCACGATTATAATTAATACTCGGGATTTTTTTACTTCGTATTTCTATTTGAACATTAAAGATTTGTTCAAATTTGGCCATAAGCTCTTCAAATGTTGTATCATGGATGCTTATAATTCCTTCAGGCCAAAGATATTCATCGTGATTCTTAATATTTTCCAGTTGTAAGTATCCGTCTTTAAGGGTTACTTCTTCATTAACTTTCATTATAATGGAACTCTCAGGGCTAAGTCTGTTCGTCAATTTTATTGAACCAGCCATTAGGGCTACAGAAAAACTGTTTGATGATTCATTGGCATTAATATTAAATTTTGTGCCAAGTACCTCAATATTACAAGCATAAGTTTCTACTATAAAAGGATGTTTTTCATCATGTTTTACATTGAACATTGCTTCACCGGATAATTTTACAAGACGTTGATTTCCTGAAAAAACAGATGGGTATTCCAACTTTGCACCCGAATTAAGCCAAACTTCGGTGCCATCACCTAATTTTATACATATTCGTTGTCCTCCAGGAACTTCTACCATTGTCTTTTGGTTAGACAGATTATCCAATTTATCTGAAATGTAATTATAGCCGATACCTGCTGCAATAATTATTACTATTGAAGCGGCTACAGATATTTTTGTAAGTTTTGTAAATAGCGAAACACGAAGTGAAGTTTTGTCTGAAGTCATGTCTTGTAACTCGGGAGCACACAAGGCCATACCCTCCATTATCAATTGCATCGAATCTAATTCTTTGCGATGTTCGGGTTCTGCTTCCAGCCAATCAACCAAAAGCTTTTCTTCTTCCGGTGTTGTTTCGCACTTTAAAAACTTTATGAGTAATTCTTTTTCCATACTATAATAAAGACACTTAATAGTTGGTTGTTTGCAATTAAAAAGAGATTTTTTTTATTTTACAAAGATTTTACAGAAAAAACTGTCTAATACCCAACATTATAAGTAATGGAAGATAATCTCTCAATGATAATCTAAGAATTTGGGTTGCTTTCCGGATTTCAAAATTGACCTGATTAAAAGACAATCCAAATTTTTCTCCGATCTCTTTATAGGTCATATTATCAAAACGATTAGCAAGAAATACCCTGCGTGTTTGTTTAGGCATATTTGCCAATTCCCGTTTTATAATAGCGGCTATTTCATCTGCATAAAGGCCGTTTGGATCGTTTGTCTCAATAGTTGCTATACGTGACGATATTACGCGTAATGCTGTCGAATGAATATCTTCTTGTGCCTTTAAATGTATACTTTGATCCCGCAGCCAATTTAGACAGCGACGTTTTATCGAAATTAATATATATGAAGGTATATTGTGAACTATTTCTGTCTTGTTTCTGTTTTCCCAGAAAGAGATGAAGCAATCCATAACCAAATCTTCTGCAACCATAGCATCCCGGACATATGAACGAGCAACTATCACAAATTGTGACTTATACTGTTCAAATAACTTTCCAAATTCAGCAGAGGTTATTTGTGTAAATGAATCCTGAGACATCCTCAATCAAATTTATAGTCTTACTATGATTACTTTAGTTAATCAGAATCAGACTTTTGTGTTTTCTGAATATTTAGATTATATGTTGTATATATAAAGACACATAAATCAACATTATTTGTAATCAAATATAAATTTTATATTTTTTGATAACAAACTTGTAGCTTATCTAAATTTGGATTTGTTTTTGAGAATAGTTATTTTTCTCTAATACCTTCTTCCGTTTTTTCTTCCTGCGATGCAAGTTTTATCTATTTTCATACCGACAGTACCTTATATTTCTCAAATGATTAGCAATAACCTTTTCACCCTCCCACTCTTCTTTTTCGAGATATATGCCGAGATCCGGAGAGGCAATATCTCTATATTTCTCTTTTTCTACATAACGTAATAAACTACAGTTACAAAGTAATAAAAAATGAAGATTCTATAAGCTAAAAACAATAATAATGAATTAGGCAATATTAAATAGATAATAACTTAAAACATATCTTTTACTAGTGATTAGCAGAATGTAAAAAAGTTTATTTACATTTGTATCATTATTCTAAAGGGAATGGGACTTCCCTGTTATAAACCGCTAATCAAATAGCTGATAGTTCCTACCATTTAATTAATCTTAATAGATTATGGGTAGGAGTTATATATACAGGCATTCGGTAGCGGATTTTTTATTTCCGCAAGACTCTTCTTAATCACATTTTTAATCACATACAAAATATTTTGTGTGCTGTATCCTTATATCATTTTGGCAATATTATCAATAAATAAAACTTAAGTTATGAAAATTTCAAGAATAGAAGCATTAGAGATTCTCGATTCAAGAGGAAATCCTACCGTAGAAGCCAATATCCTACTGGAAGACGGAACACAGGCAAGGGCAATGGTTCCCAGTGGTGCATCCACAGGAGAAAGAGAAGCAACAGAACTCCGGGACGGAGATAAAAAACGTTATGGAGGTAAAGGAGTACTAAAAGCGGTTGATAATGTAAATTCAATTATCGCTAATGAAATCGTAGGTAAATGTTTCCACAGTCAACGCGAACTTGATTATTTAATGATCGATTTGGATGGGACACCAAACAAGTCGAAACTCGGAGCAAATGCTATTTTAGCCGTTTCAATGGCATATGCAAGGGCAAAAGCATTGAGTAGAAAAACTCCGTTGTACCAATACTTAGGAGGCAGTAATGCCTATATACTGCCTGTACCTTGTATGAATGTAATCAATGGAGGTAAGCATGCTGATAACAATGTAGATTTTCAGGAATTTATGATCGCTCCGCATAATGCTCCTTCATTCCGTGAAGCAATACGCATGGGAGAAGAAGTATTTCACACACTAAAAGCTGTATTAAATAAAAAAGGGCTGAGTACAGGTGTCGGTGATGAAGGTGGTTTTGCACCGGATTTGAAATCAAACGAAGAAGCAGTAGAGGTTATTCTCGAAGCCATTACAAAAGCAGGCTATAAGCCCGGAGAAGATGTCAGTATCTGCCTCGACCCCGCTACTAGTGAATTGTGGGAAAACGGAAAGTATAAATTATTCAAGAGTACAGGCAAACTGCTAACCAGTGATGAAATGATAAAAATGTGGGAAAACTGGACGAAACAATATCCTATTGTGTTACTTGAAGACGGCTTGGCTGAAAACGATTGGGAAGGTTGGCAAGCTTTAACAAAAGATTTGGGAAACAAAACAGAGTTAGTTGGAGATGATATTTTTTGCACCAACAAAGCCATTCTTCAAGAAGGTATCGACAAAGGTGTTGCCAATTCTATTCTTATAAAATTAAATCAGATAGGTACAGTAACTGAAACATTGGAAACAATGGAACTGGCAAATAAGAATGGCTACAATACATTCATTTCGCACCGCAGTGGCGAAACGGTAGACACTTTTATCGCAGATCTGACAGTTGGACTTAATGCCGGTCATATAAAAACAGGTAGCGGATGCAGGGGCGAACGTGTTGAGAAGTTCAACCAATTTATGCGGATCGAGCATGAGTTAGGTAAAAACTCTCTATTCGCAGGTAAGAAAACATTTAAAAATAACTAAGTATTTCACTTTGAAAGGTGATTAGAAATAGTCACCTTTCTTTATGTTTTGTAACTATATATGTACCGGATAAATTCATATAAAAGGTTAATGATTAAAATAGAACAGATTCCACTCCTGTTTTACTTGTTCAAATGGTTAATTATAACATTAATTGCAGGTGCATTGATTGGTTCGGCATCAGCCTTATTACTTATTTCACTCGATTTAGTAACAAATTACAGGGAGTCACATCTATGGATAATTGCATTGTTACCTATAGCGGGTCTGCTTATCGGATTAATGTATCATTACTGGGGTGGTAATGTCGTAAAAGGAAATAATTACCTGATAGAAGAAATACATGCACCCAAAGATATTATCCCCTTTAAGATGGCTCCTCTTATTTATATAGGGACGGTTATCACGCATCTTTTTGGAGGTTCGGCAGGACGGGAAGGAACTGCTGTACAAATGGGAGGAGCAATTGCCGGTCAGTTTTCCCGCATATTCAGATTAAAGCAGCGTGACCATAGAATAATGATTATAGTGGGTATCAGTGCAGGATTTGCTTCGGTATTCGGCACACCACTGGCAGGAGCGGTCTTTGCATTGGAAGTGATTATTGTAGGAAGAATGAGATATGAAGCTATATTACCGAGTTTTCTGGCGGCTATTTTCGCCCATCTGGCATGTCACTTGTGGGGTGTAGCACATACTCATTATAGTATTCCTTTCGTTCCCGAGTTAAGCATTCTGAATATCTTGCTTGCGGTAGCTGTTAGTATTCTGTTTGGTCTTACAGCCATGCTTTTTTCCCGTTCGGTACACCTTTGGACTAAATTGGCGAAAGATAAGATAAAGTATGCACCACTTCGTCCGTTTATAGGTGGAGTGATTATCGCTCTCGTTGTTTGGGGCTTAGGCACAACAAAATATATCGGACTTGGAGTGCCAACTATTGTTGAATCATTTTCTGTACAGCAGGATTGGTATGACTTTTTAGCAAAAATACTTTTTACAACATTTACTATCGGAGTGGGATTTAAGGGAGGGGAAGTTACTCCGTTATTTTTTATTGGAGCCACATTAGGAAGTGCATTATTTGGAATTATTCCTTTGCCAATGGCACTGTTGGCGGGAATGGGATTTGTCGGTGTATTTGCAGGAGCAACTAATACTCCTATTGCATGTACCCTTATGGGAATAGAATTGTTTGGAGCGGAAAGTGCTATCTACATTGGCATTGCCTGTGTTATCTCATATCTATTTTCAGGACATACCGGAATATACGCTTCTCAGATAGTGGGAAGCCCGAAACATCTTATATACGGAAAATTTAAAGGACAACATATAAAATAAAATACA